>JABAOC010023515.1_pt4 | contig 14653 bp, 19 predicted proteins | sample 7062161 | NCBI WGS metagenome assembly JABAOC01 (sample SAMN14538625, study PRJNA623070) | marine sediment metagenome | biome: marine biome [ENVO:00000428]; feature: marine pelagic biome [ENVO:01000023]; material: deep marine sediment [ENVO:00002113] | place: India: Gulf of Khambhat ... | reverse complement strand
GCCAGGAGTGGAAGAGCTTTGGGGTTTCTTCGGGCGCTGGTGGTGGCTCAACTTCCTTGGGTTCAGGTATAGGTGTCGGCTCAACTGTTGCTGTTGCGGTGGGGGTGGGAGTCATCTCCTCCTTTTCGGCCGCATCTACCTCGCCGGATTTTAGGATCGCTGAAGTTGGCAGAAGGATCAGCAATCCCACGATTAGGTAAGTGACAAACTTAACTGAACCCTTCATCATCTCTTCCCCTTTCTTATCTATTCTATTTTTGTTGTTGCGGTCGCTTTCCTTTTTACTATAGATTTTGGGTCCTGTCAATCTTATAGCATATTGATTAGATGATTGTTTAACACTGTGTTCAGTTATTGAAGGGAAAAAAGGTTGAAAAAACTTCAAAAGTGTAGTATCCTATAGGTACCGAGAGGAAAAGATTAAGGAGGGAGATATGACGACGGCACATATTGCCTCAACCACGGAGACAGATTGGTTGCAGCTCGCAGCTGGGATCCTCGAGTTTCTTGGCCGGGCGGTGAAGCTTACCACTCTGATGGGAGGCTACGTGTTCCTTCTCGTCATCGATGTCATCGTTGGTGCGAAGGCGTTGGAGCTTTCCGCCAAGATATCAGTGGTATTTAGCATTCCCTGGCTAGGCTTGGATCTCAATCTGGCGTGGTTGGAATCGCTCGCTACCTCCGCCATTCAGATTACCCTGGGGGTACTGATCTTCGGCATCCTTCGGGGTGAGATAAGTGTCGGAGGGGACAGGATGAGCTCACTTGTTGCCGCAATTCTGATCGTTATAGCAATTGCGGTAATGGTACCTGATAGTTTAATTGATACAAGCTTCGCAAACCACTGGATAGAGGGAAGATCACCGCGTGAGTTTCTCCTCTTTGGGGAGGGAATCTCACCAATGTACTACGCAACTGCAGTGATTTGCTTCGTCTTGTGTGGATGCAACGAGTTCCTTGTCGAATTTATCTTGCGCGTGGCGCGCAGATCAATCCGGTAAGGAGCTTCTCACCTCTCGGGCTTGCAAAAGGAGCGGTAACCTGCGAAGGTCGCCGCTTTTTTTCATTGGGAAGGATAAGTAGAAGATTCTAAGGCAACGCTCTTGACAGGCTGGACTTGGTGGTTTAAGCTTCTCTTGTCCGAAGACAGCAAGCGCTTTAGGGCTTAATCTTGCTTGCCGAGGAGGAAAAAATAATGTTTGGCTTCTCACCTCCTTGGCATTAAGGAGGTTTTTGATGGCAAAGGAAGAAAAAGTTCAACAGGTGGAAAAGATCGCGGCGGGGCTAAAGGAGTCCCCGGCGGTTATCTTTGCCAACTACGAGGGACTTTCGATGGCCGAGATGACCGCTCTTCGCAAAAAACTCTCTCAGTTGGGAGCGGAGCTTAAGGTAGCCAAAAATACCCTAGTTAGATTGGCAGCGCAGATGGTAAAAGCTCCCTTAAAGGCAGGCCTCTCTGGGCCAACCGTGGTGCTTTTTTCCAAAAAGGCAGATCCGCTTGGGAGTATCAGGACGGTTGTCTCCTCTTTCGGGGAAGAGGCGATTAAGTTTGGCGTTTTTGAAGGGAATCTTATTGAGGCGGAGGAAGTTTTGGAGTTGGCCCGTCTTCCCTCAGAGGAATTTTTAAAAAGCCGCCTCGTGGGAGTCTTACAAACACCGGTTTCAAAGTTTACCTTTGTCTTAAAAGGAACCCAGAAGAACCTAGTTTCCGTTTTATCCGAAGTTGGTAAGGCGAGGGGAGGTGGTTAGGTTGGCCGAAGAGAAGAAAGGGACAAAAAAAGGAGGGGGAAAGCTTTCCAAAAAGACTCAGGAGATTCTTAAGGCGGTTGAGGAGATGTCAGTCTTGGAGTTAAACGAGTTAGTTAAGGCTCTCGAGGAGAAGTTTGGTGTTACCGCCGCTCCCGCTGCTGTTGCCGCCCCAGCCGCTGCCCCAGCTGTTGAGGGGACGGGGGAGGTAGCTGCCGGTGGNNCAGCTTTTGATGTCATCTTAGCGGCCACCGGTGAGAACAAGATCGCGGTTATTAAGGCGATTCGGGAGATAAATCAAAACCTAGGTCTTAAGGAGGTTAAAGAGCTGGTCGAGTCTGCTCCCAAACCAGTCCTTGAGGGAGCTAAGAAGGAGGAAGCTGAGGAAGCGAAGAAGAAGCTAGAGACGGCTGGGGCTAAGGTTGAGTTGAAATAGCACTAGTGCTAGCTTTCTTATCTGGGCGTTTAATCTTCTTTAGACAAGAGGTGCAGATCCTTNNAAGTTGAATGGTGTGGAGATTTGGTTTGAAACGCCGCTTACCGCTCCGTTTGGAGTGGGAGATCCAACGACCAGAAATAACCCCTTTGTGACAAAGATGACATATTTGAGCCATGATAGATTCTAATCTCCTTCACTTAGTCGAAGGTATTGTAACCGAAGACCTTTCCTAGATCAACTGGGTGCGTTATGATAATTTAAGATAATGCTTAGTTTTTCTGTCAACGAAAAACGAGATCTCTTTAAGGCCTGGGTAGCTATCTCTTTGGCCGTTTCCATCCTTGAGCTAAGGGGAATCCCCGCCGGGCTTGGTTTCAAGTCTAACCTAGCTTTGATCATTCAGGCTTTTGTCATTTACGCGGCTACCGTTGGGGTTGCTTTTCTGGCCCATGAGGTTTTAGGCCATAAGCTTTTGGCTCAGCGATACCGACTCTTTGCTGAATTTTGGGCTGACGACTTTCTCCTTATGGTGGCTCTTCTTTCTTCTTTTTTCGGCTTTGTCTTTGCTGCTCCCGGGGCGGTGGTGATTTCGGGGGTAACACGAGTTGACACTTATGGTAAGGTTGCAGCCGCCGGTCCCTTGGTGAACATTATCCTCGCGATTGTTCTGGGAATTCTATTGAGGATGGTTGATGGTTTTGTCCTTCCCTATCCACTACCTAACCTTTTGGCCTTGGGTTATTCATTCAATTCTTGGTTTGCCCTTTTTAATCTTTTCCCCTTTGGTGTTTTGGATGGGGCGAAGATCTTTGCTTGGGACAAGCGGGTTTGGGGAGTGATGATCGCCGTTGCCGTTCTTCTATTTCTCGGAATAATTTAAGCTCTAATTTCTCCCTCTCCTACTTGCTCATTTGTGCTATAATAAGCTTGCCTGCCTGGTACGTTAAAGTACGAAAGTGATTCCTCAAACCTGCAGTAGCAGGGACCCTTAAATTGCCCTCCNNTGATGGAGGGCTGCGGGGACCCACCTTTCATAGCGTGGGATCTACTCTTCGTCGACGACGTCCAGGCGGGGTAGCAGAAACTCCTCGTTACCGGAGGAGTTTTTGTCTAGCCTCTTAACAACTCCCTCCCTTCCTGTTATTATTAAGATAAGGTAATAATGCCGCCCTAGCTCAATGGTTAGAGCAGCTGTTTTGTAAACAGCAGGTTCACGGTTCGAGTCCGTGGGGCGGCTCCAGTAAGTGCTGGGGTACCGAAGTGGTCAAACGGGCCTGACTGTAGATCAGGTGGCTTTATGCCTTCGGGGGTTCGAATCCCTCCCCCAGCACCAAGCCCGGTTAGCTCAGTTGGTAAGAGCGCGTTCTTGGTAAGAACGAGGTCGGCGGTTCAACTCCGCCACCGGGCTCCATCGAGTCTGGCTCGGTTTTAAGATGGCAAAAGCACAGCGAATTTTCATAGGGTTAAAGTGTAGCGAATGTGGAAAGCACAACTACACGACAAAAAAGAATAAAACGAGGCAGGAGAAGCTAGAGGTGAAGAAGTTCTGTAGAAAGTGTCGCAAGCACACTTTGCACAAGGAGACTAAGATATAGGCCCGTAGGCTTAGTGGTAAACCGCCCGCCTCCAGAGCGGGATTCGGGGGTTCGAATCCTCCCGGGCCTGCCAACATCCTATAGTTGACATATACATTCAATTCTTCTAAACTAGACTCACAAGCGAAGCCTTTTAAGATAGAGGAAAGGAGAGACAAGATGAGCTGTAAAGAAGAGGAGTGTGGTGGAACGATTGATCAAAGTGTCTCGGTCGCTTTGCAAACTGGATGCGCAGCGACCGCCGCCGCTTTCCCCTGCAACAGATGTGGACGGCTTCACTGGGGGAACGGCAACCTTGTCTTCAATAGGCAAGGTGAGGCAGCCTTTTTGGTTGATGGTGTTGTCGAGCTCAAAGAGGCTCAGCCAACGGAGTAGGTAGAGATACAGCTCCCAATTCCAAAGCCCTCGTCATACGACCAGGGCTTTTCTCTTTGGTAAAAAAGAGAGAATGAGGTTCGAATAGCGTCCGCTATGGCCTTCCAACCCCGTTTTAGACATCCAAACATGTAGAATTAGATCGTGGTTGATTTACAGCCGATTGAAAGGTATTTGCAAAAGAAGATTTTTCCAGAACTTGAAAGGGGGAGGCCTGGATTTGATAAACCTCACACTCAGGCGGTGGTCAAGAAACTAAAAGAAATCTTGGCACATACGCCCCATTTTAAGGTTGATGCTGTTGTGCTGACGATTGCGGCATATGCTCATGAGTGGGGTTACGCTGATCTGTTCACGGATGGCAGGACAGTGGAGCTTCAAGAGGTAGAGGACGCCAAAGCTACGCATATGAGGTTGGGATCTAACAAGCTAAAGAGCTTGTTAAGTGATAGCTTCTTCGACTTTTTGAACGAGCCCCAAAAGAGGCGGGCAGTACACCTCGTCAATATCCACGATAAGTTAGAAGACTTAAAAGATAAAGATGAGTTGATTTTGATGGAAGCGGATACCCTAGGGGCTTTAGATGTAAGTTTAGTAAAGCCAACTTTTAACCGTGACTCTAATGAAAAGTGGCTAAAGGTTGTCAGAAGAAAAAGGTTACCGAGATTCATTACAGATCATTCAAAGAAAGAAGCAAAGAGGCTGATAAAACTCAGGCAGAAATATTACGCAGATAACCCCAAACTCGAAANNCGAAACATAAGCTGGCTCAACCATACCCCTCAAAGAGGTTCGAATAGCGTCTGCTATGGCCTGCCAACTCCTGGGAAGCCGAGGTTTAAGGGCTTTTTATGTTAAATTTGTGGTGTTAATGGTTCCCCAAGAATTAATAGAAAAAGTGAAAGAGTTTGCTTACTCGCAGACCAAGAAATATGAAGCCCCAATCACGCTTTATCTTGACCTAGCAAATGAAAAAGGACAGGAACTGGCCAAATTGCTAAAGGCCGACAAAGACATCGTTTTGGCTGGAACTCTTCTGATGGATTGTATGTTAGGTACTGCCCTCAAAGAAGGAAGACTACCTGAACATATTGAAATGAGTGCTCAGAAAGCCAAAGAACTGTTAGATGAATTTCCCAAGGTAGATAAGAAGACAAAGGAGAATATCCTCTATTGTGTGCGGCAGCATCATGGGGTTGACAAGTTCCATTCGCTAGAGGCGGAGATCTGCTGCAACGCCGACTGCTACCGTTTTGCTTCAGTGGAAGGTGTGATCGCTGGTATAAGATACACCCGTGATATGCCTTTGGATGATTTAGTTAACCTCTTTCTAAAAAAAGCTGACGAGAAGTGGAACGCCTTATCCTTGGATATATGCAAGAAGGAGCTTGAGCCACAGTATAAGCTAATCAAAGACTTCCTAACTGCTTATAAGTAATTTAGGCTCGAAACATAAACTGGCTCAACCCCACCCCGCAAAGAGGTTCGAATAGCGTCGGTTATGGCCTGCAAATACCCTATAACTTTGACACCAGAAACTCACTCTTATATACTTAAACTGAGTAAGCAAAATCAAATTGGAGAGGAGGAGAGCAGATGACATCTGAAGCTGTCGACCTGGAGGAAGCACCGTTTGTCAACTTCGTAGGTTTTACGGTTAGTGTTTTTCCAGATCGAGAGAATCCTGGACGCAACGTCCGATTGCTGATCGAGCTTCTACAGAAGGTAGGGGTTATCGAGCGTGTTTTAGAAGTCGACGATCGTCCGGGATGGGAAGGCGTTGACGCCGAGGTTTACATGGAGGGAGACACCAGAGGTGTGAGAGTAATCCCAGTCCGTATCGTCGACTGGGCCCCCGAAGAAGGAGAGCCGTGGGGTGGGCCATCCGACAATATGCTAGAAGTCATGGCTGCAGAAGACACGCCAGAATATGTGGCCGATTGGATCATTGCATTCCTCAAAGAACACGGCCACGCCGCCACCTCCGAGCGAGTCTCCGACGGGACGATCGACGTCTTCTCCCCGACGCTGTTCGTGTCGATGAAGATTAACATTCGGTAGAGGGGATGTATCTGATAAGCGAGGAAGCCTTATGCGTTCTCGCTTATCTTTTTGGCTCGCTATTGAGTCAAAGAGGTTCTAATAGCGTCCACTATGGCCTGCCAACCCCGTTCCACTTCCTAGTTTTATATTTGTTATGCTGAATGCAGATGGATAAAGAAACTCTCAAAAAGTTTTTAGTTGCTTCCAACAAAGCTGGCTACGCTAGTGGTGAGGAGAAGAAATGGATTAAAGAAGGTGATAAATCCACCACTATCCCATTCAAGAAAGGATTATGGAGATCTCATGATAATTACTTTGGTGGTGAGCCGTATGGTGGGAGAGTAGCAGTCTTTTATGGGGACAAACCCGTATGGATAATGGTCTATTACGGCTGGGTAGAAGAGGGAGTGGAAGCCAACTCCGTGTACGAGATCCTAAAGAACGCTTTCATGAAAATGCCGAAAGACCATCCCTACCGTGGCCCAAAGAAACATAAGGAAGGTAACTACATCTACACAAATAATTGGAAAGGAGAGGTCGAAAGATTCTCTGGAGTAGAGAAGATAGCTCACAAAGGCGAGGTAGTATACGAAGCTTCTTATATGGGAGGTCTGGTTGATAAGAATTGAGTTGAGAAAGCTCTAATAACCTCCGTCGTGGCCTGCCAACTTTCAGAGTAGTGTACTTTTAAGAATTGTTAGACCAGCGGATAGTTGGAGTCCTACAAGATCTGAGGGTTGAACATTTTTTAATTTGGATACCTCGCAAATCGCTACTGTTCCGAAATCATCCAACACTGAAAACGTACTGTTTTTATAATCACCTGTGGATCTTTTCATTTCTAAAAATCCTTTTCCCATCGAGGGGTGACTATATTTAGGGTTGAGGGGGATATCGTAGTATTTAAAACATGCGCGGACTTGATCACATGTTTTGGAATCCAGCTCTCTTGATACCATGATGTTAGGGAGGATCTCTTCTCTGGAATGGTATTCATCATGCATAGGGAATGAGAAGATAGGTCTATACTTTCGAGCGAGGTTTATAAGAGCTTTTGTTTCAGGCCTTGGGTTGTTCAGAGACCAATCAACCTCTCTCACATTTGGATCTCGCATAACAGGTTTTAATACCCGACCCTCCGAAGGTTGATCGTCGAAATTCAGACACGGGATAAATAACCATCTAATATTCCATGAGGATAATGAGGTGTTCCCTGAAACAAGTGCCTTCATAACTTTGAATATTCCTGTACCCCCAACAGCTTCCCCTGGGTCAGGAAATCCATATAGCAAAACATTTGGGTGTACCCTGCCAAATGAGAATAGATCGATCGGACGATTCTTCTTACTAAAGCCAATAATTGACTGTGATAGAGAGTTCGCTTCTTTTGCTAGACGATAGCAGTCTTTTAGAAGTATCTTAGGAGGTAAGATTTCTTTTGTATCTTTTGAGATGTCTCTTACTTCTTCGAGAAGAGATGCGTGATTCATCGGTTAACTACACCAATGATACAGGTTTTATGAAGCTGCTTCTGACGTTATCTACGAGAGATAAGAGTTTTGTCCAGATTCGAAACATAAACTGACCCAACCCCACCCCTCCAAGAGGTTATAATAGTGCCCAGAAGATAGATGGGTGAGCAGAAATATCCAGAGCCAACGGTTGGTGCTCTAATCTTTGATAAAGAGGGCAAGGTTTTTCTGATGACCTCCCCCAAATGGCGGGGAAGATACGTCATTCCGGGTGGTCATATAGNNGAAGAAACGGATCTTGATATATACAACATCCAGTTTCTGAATCTTCAGGAATTTATCTTTGGCGAAGAGTTTCATCAGAAGAAGCATTTTATCTTTCTTGAATATGCGTGCAAAGCTAAGAATAAAGACGTCGCTCTCAGCGGGGAAGGAGGGGGGTATGTCTGGCTGCCTCCTGGTGAGGCATTAAAGTTACCACTCGTGTCTTACACAAGGGCCACGATTTTAAAGTACCAAAAAAACATTTTTGATTTTTATTAGAATATAGGTGATGGGAGAAAACCAGAAGATAAAAAAAGGAGTGCTAACTAAAGAGATTGCTGACCAGTTGATGAAGGTCGAGGGCGAGGTGCGGGGAATGCAGCTTAGAAATGACGCCAACTATGTTTTAGCAAAAAAAGGAAAGCCCGGCTTGAAGAAGGTGAAGGAGGAGTTAGAGAAGATTGACTATCCCATAAATTACGAAAAGATTGAAGATCTTGGATTCTATCCGGCGGGCTTGAGAGCCATCTCCTTGTTGGCGCTAAAGAAAGCTTTTGGCTGGGGAGATAGCGATTTTAGAAAGTTGGGAGAATCGACCACCACTCTTTCTTGGATCGTTAGGATCTTTATGAAGTTTTTTGGCTCCCTCGATATTCTCTCTAAAAGAGCCTCTCAGATATGGGGTGAGTACCATGACAGGGGCAATCTAACTATGCCTTACCACAGCGAAAGCGAGAGGCGTGCTATCATAGAACTTAAAGATTTTGATCTCCATCCCCTCTATTGTCGTGCTTTGGAGGGGTGTTTTGAAAAGTTCGTGAAGATGGTCGTTAAGGTTGAGGGAGTAAGATGTCGGGAAACAAAATGTCCCTTTGGGAGTGATAAGCTTCACCAGTTTGTGGTTAAGTGGTAAGGTTGGGTCGCCATGACAATCGGAGATTTCCGTTCCCCTAATTTGGAATACAAAGGATGGCTTGAGGCGGTTTCGGAAGGTGATCAGGTTAGGATCACCAGTCCCGCCGATAAGGAAGTTTTTATCACCGAGCCGGGAAAAAGTAAAAAGGAGATCACCGTTTCCGGGGAGGTTAAGGGTGGGGGGAGAGAAAAGGTGATGGTAGTGATAAGAACCGACAGAGACTATCCCCAGGCCTTAGGGGAGGCAAAGGAAGATGGAACCTGGAGCTTTTCAGGCTGTACCTTGGGGGGGAGTGGATCATCAGATCTATGCCGTTTTGGTGGATGAGGAGGACAAACCTCTCGTCCGCTCCGCGATTGCAACCGTTCGCCTAGAGCGAAAGGTTTAATTGGGATAATTTTGCGACACTTTTCCATCCTAGTTTTAAGATTTTGATAAAAAGCTCAGGGTTTGTGCCTGAGCTTTAGTGAAGAATCCGCTGGATAACGCGATCGATAGCGCGGTTATATCTTTCGGGTAGGATCATTAGCANNCCAGTGTAGCGAAAGCGATCCCAAGGAAAATGGTAAGGGGTGAGTGACTCCACACTCCCATCCCGACACCAAGGAATCCGCAGATAACTCCTCCCACAATGTAGACTCCACCAGTGATGAAGACATCCCTCCTCTCCTGATTCATAACCTTCTCCTTTCTTCACCAAGTGATTAAAAATTCGTGCGCCTCATCTCCCTTAAAAGTACATTTTGTCTCTTGGCAGTTTACCTTTTTCCCTCTTCCTCTTCCAAGTTCTTGGAAGGAGGCGATGGCGCCGGTTAGATAGATACACTGTAGGGGATGGACGTTTAGGCCCTTTATCCTAAACTTTGCTGAGCCACCTCCATCTTTATCATCAAATGATATGACCTCGAATTTGCCGGCGGTGACAAACTCTTTCCAGACTTCCATCGATGACTGGTAGGACTTTTTGGGGTCTTTCATAAAGCTTAAAAGCCTTGAAGTTAATCTAAGGGCAAAAGAGCGTTTTGGGAAGGCTGCTCCCATCTCTTTGAATTTTTCATCAGGAAATCCAAGCATTTTCTTGATTGTCAGAAGAGAGATCGCTTCCAGTCCTATTGGGTAAAACCTCATAGAACTCATCTCCTCGTATCTTATGGGGCAGCCTAACCGCTTTGTCTCCTCCTCAACCTTCTTTAAGCCCTCCTTTCCCTTTTCTTGGAGGACAAACGTGGCATCGGATCTAAAGAGCGCCCCTCTTATCTCTCCTTCTGCTTCCATCAGCTTCTTTGCCAGCTCTTTTGAGATGATCTTATCCATCGGATTTAATCATATCACTTCAGGATCGACAGCGATCTTCCAGGTGGAGGGAACAAAAGCGAGCACTTTCGCCAGGAGACGGCGGTTCTTTGCTTTGATGGTGATATTCAACTGAGCCTTTCCGCGCGAGAGGAGATAAGGGGGATATGGGGGCGAGACCAACACTCCTTTTATGCCCTTTAGTTTTTCAAGCAAAGTCTTGTGGAGTCTCTCGGCCTCGAAAGCTACCTTGGTTTTTTTATTGGTAGAAAACTCAAGCTTAGCCAAGACTCCAAAAGGGGGATAGAGAAATGGCTTTCTTGCCGCCAATTCTCTTTGGTAGAAGCTTTTAAGGTTATTGTCTTTAATCTCCTTAAAGAGAGGATAGAGGGGGCTAGCTGTTTGAATAAATATTTTATCCTTTGTGAGATGGGAGAGTTTAGCCACTGTGAAAACTAACTTCTCATGTGCGCGAAAACTGGGTAAGTTAAGGAGGGTATCCGCATCAGCGAAGGAAACGGTATCGTAAGCTTTGCCAACGGCAGCAAAGATCTCCGGCCCGGCAATCTCAATCCGATTTCTATCTAACCCTTGGGCCCTCACAGCCTCATCTACCCCTCCTTTAACCTTTCCGCTGGCAACATAAATTAACGCCTGTTTTGACTTTCCTAGTGCTCTGGTTAATTGTGATGAGAGAGGGGAGAAGTTGCCAGCATCTCGCTCTTTTTTTAAGTCAACGATCTTAACTTTTACTTTTATCTTTGGGAGGGAGGTTTTCTCCCTAAAAAAATCATCAACGCGGGGAATGAGGTATCTTTTCTCAACCTTTAATCCTTCCAGCTCGGCTCTTTTTTGAGCAACATCGCTGGCGTGATAGTAGGGAGAGCGCTCCTCTTTGTAGGCCCAGTTTTCTGGCTCTTCGATGATTACCCTTTTGAGGTTAGGCAGGGGGGCAAAGACGGCTGATCGGGAACCCACTAAGGTGGTTTTTTTCTCCGATGGGGTGAGTTCCAAGGCCTTAAGCTTAACCTTCGTTGTGTAGGGTACTAAAAGAAGAGTGGTGAGCTCTTTCTCTGTCCCTTCGGTATAACGTTCTCCCTTTCCTGGTTTTTGGCATTTGAGACATTCAAGAGGTGGGGCGGCATAGTGATTACTTAGCCATTGGGCGAGTTTGATCTGGTTTGGGGTGAAAACTTTCTTCTCCTTAAGCGCTTTTATCGGTTTTGTTTTTATCGTGGGCTTTTTGGTGGAGATTTGGTAGACGAACCCCGCTACCATCCTCTTACCAAACGGTACTTTAACCAAGTCTCCAGGCTCGACTACCCCTTCAAATTTTTTTGGGATCTCGTAGCTGAATAACTTCTTGGTTGGATCATGATAGGTGTCGACGGCGATTTGAGCAAACATCTTTATGTTAGTTATTTACCTCGTCCATAATTTTAGCACTGGGAGGGTGGTTCCCGTTGTCGGTGGGACTATGTTACTATTTTCCTGGTTCCCCTGCCCCTCTTTTTTCAAGATGCTGGCAAGAATTTTCGGTCTTTTTTCTCATGATATCGGTGTTGATTTGGGAACGAGTAACACCCTCGTTCTTGTTCTTGGGAAGGGGATTGTAGTGAGAGAGCCCTCGGTGGTGGCGATTCACAGCAAAAGTCGAGATATTTTGGCGGTGGGAAGCGATGCTCAAGCGATGCTCGGCAAGACTCCTGCCTCAATCGCCGCAGTAAGACCGCTGCGGCACGGGGTGATCTCCGATTTTGAAGTGACGGAAAGGATGCTCTCCTATTTTATCCGCAAGGTTCATAAAAGCCCAACCTCCCTCCCAAGAATTCCTCGACCTCGGGTGGTTGTGGGAATCCCTTCCCTGGTAACCGAAGTTGAAAAGCGGGCTGTTTCTGATGCTCTGCGGCGTGCTGGAGCACGCGAGTCTTTTCTCATTCAAGAGCCGATGGCTGCTGCTGTTGGGGCTGGTCTTCCAGTTGAAGAAGCCAAAGGTTCAATGGTAGTTGATATCGGTGGGGGGACAACCGAGATTGCTGTTATCTCGTTGGGAGGGATCATTGTTGGCCGATCACTTAAGGTTGCTGGTGATGCTTTAGATCAGGCAATTGTTGATTACGCACGCAAAAAGTACCATCTTCTTTTGGGTGAGCGGATGGCAGAAGATACCAAGATAAAGCTTGGTGAGGCTACCAAAGGAAAAAGGCGGGAAGGCACGGTTCGTGGGAGGGATCTTAAGACAGGACTCCCCAAAACAGTAGCGGTATCTTCGCATGAGATAGGGGAAGCCATCGCCGATCCCTTGGCGGCGATTATCGCCTCGGTTAAGGATGTTTTGGAGGACGCCCCCCCTGAGCTGGTTCCTGATATTTTAGACCAGGGGATTACTCTCGCTGGTGGGGTGGCGCAGCTTAGGGGAATCGAAAAGAGATTCGTGCGTGAGTTGGGAGCACCAGTTAATGTTGCCAAAGATCCAATCACCTGCGTGGTGAGAGGAACGGGGGTTGTTTTGGAAAAGAAAGAACTTCTTAAAAGGATTAGTGTTTAGGTAGGCGATGGGCCTTTCTTTGCGATTGATACTACTAAGCTTGGGTTTGACATTGATGAGTCTTAGCCCCTTATCTGTCCTTATTGAGAAACCGGGGGGATTTGTGAGCGATGTGGTGCGTCACACAAGTCTTTCCTTAGCCCGGGAGATCAAAAGAGAGATCAGCTTCTTTTTAAGCCTGAAGACGCTAAATGCGCAAAATGAGGCTCTTTCGGCTGAGTTGGCGCAGGTAAAAGGAGAACTTTCCCGCCTGGCAGAGGTCGAGCGGGAAAACAAAAGTTTGCTGCAGCAGCTTGGATCAGATTCAACAAAAGAGGGAAAGGTGATTTTGGCCCAGGTAAGCGGCTTCGCCCCTGAACAGGGGAGTAACTCAATAATTATAAATAGAGGGAAGGGTGATGGTGTTGTTGCGGGTAACCTTGTTGTTTTGGGGAACTATTTAGTGGGGAGGGTGGAAAGAGTGGAATCCCACCGTTCTTTAGTTCGGTTGGTTAGTGATCCTCAGTTCTCTGTCGCCGCTTTGGATCAAAGTTCCCCTGATCGTCCCCGGGGCATCGTATGGGGAGATCTAGGGAGTAGGCTTCGGATGGAGAAGATCCTCCCGGGGGAGAAGATCTCGATCGGTGATTTAATCATCAGTTCTGGCTTGGATGGTAAGGTTCCTCGAGGATTGATTTTGGGCGAGGTTATTCAGGTTGTTTCTTCGGAGGGGGGAATCTTAAAAAGAGCGGAGCTCAAACTACTGTTTGACCCGAGCAAACTTGAGGAGGTGTTCGTCAAGAGGTAATTTTTGATGTTTTATCCAGTAATTCTTGGATTACTTCTTTTCTTTTTGGTCTTCCTTCAGGCGACCTTCATTCCCATTTTTACTGACCTTTCCCCTAATCTTTTTCTGATTACTTTCTTGACAATCTGTTGGGTGGGGGAGGAGAATAAAGCTCTTTGGACAGCGTTTTTTGGGGGCGCTTTTTATGATTTCTTAACTGTGAGACCAATCGGGATTCGCTCCCTTGCCCTCCTTCTTGTTGCCGTTTCCATCATCTCTATCCGGCGGCTAACCGATAGTCTCTTTTCCCGTTTTCTGATCGTCTTTTTCATCTCGTTAGGATGGCATCTCTACCCTAACTTTTTAATTGACGAGAGGATGTTCCTGCCTGCTTTTTCAGATGCTCTTGTTTTTACGATCCTCTTTTCTCCCCTTTCAGCTTTCTTCAGGCGCCTTTTTTGGGAGGAGGACCTTCAGCTTAGCTTTAAGGACAAGTTGCGATGAGGATTAACAAGCAGGGCAGTTCCAAAGGTTTCGATTTTAAGACTAAAAGAATAGGGAAGATTTTTGGTGAGTATCTCCTCTCTGATTCGGAAAAATGGAGTCGGGGGGATTTGGTTCGTGCCACCAGTTGGTTGGAGAAGATCCATCCTTTGGTGAGGAAACCTTCCAAGTCGGGTGTCACCAAAAGAGAAACAAACCGCATCTTACCGCTTTATCTTCTTCTTTTAACTATCTTTTTTATTTTAGGGGTGCGGCTTGTTTATCTCTCTCTCTTTCGGGGGGAGGAGTATCTATTGGCGGCGGAGGGAAATCGGATTGTTGCAGAAACCATCCGCTCTCAGCGAGGGGTGATCGTTGATAGGAATGGGGAGGTGTTGGCTACCAACTCCCCCGGCTTTAGAGTGACGGCTGATCCGGGAATCTGCTTCTTGCGCTGTCACTTAACTTTTTTGGCGGAGCAGTTGGGGGTGGGGGAAGATCCTTTAAAGGAGATGCTTAGGGGAGGGAAGGAAAGAAATCTTTCTTCCGTCATCCTTAAGGGAATCATCTCTCGGGATGTGGCGGTGAGGTTAGAGGCGAATATGGAACGGTTGCCCGGTGTTTTGGTTGAAGCCCTTCCGGTTAGGAGTTACTCCTATCCCTACGTTACCGCTCATGTCTTGGGTTATGTCGGTGAGATCTCAGCCAGGGAG
>JABAOC010001685.1_pt5 | contig 14660 bp, 14 predicted proteins | sample 7062161 | NCBI WGS metagenome assembly JABAOC01 (sample SAMN14538625, study PRJNA623070) | marine sediment metagenome | biome: marine biome [ENVO:00000428]; feature: marine pelagic biome [ENVO:01000023]; material: deep marine sediment [ENVO:00002113] | place: India: Gulf of Khambhat ... | reverse complement strand
TAATTTTAATTACTTGTGCGCTCAAAGAATTAATTTTCTCAGGAAACTCCACAGTCAGAAATGAGTCGGGTGAATCTACTCCAGTCTTTTCTGAGAACAGGTACAAATGTCTGAAAAGGAAAAAATAGCTGCAGCTACGGGAGTTGTTGGAACGGCTACACTCCTCAGTCGGATTCTCGGTTATCTTCGGGACATGGTGATCGCCTATTTTTTCGGCGCCGGTCTGGAAACGGATGCTTTTTTCGTCGCCTTCAGAATTCCCAACACGTTGAGACGGTTGTTTGGAGAGGGATCTCTGACTGTTTCTTTTATCCCTGTTTTTTCGGAATATATCGAACATCGAAACGAGCGGGAATGGCGTGAGCTCGTAAACTCAGGATTTACATTTCTTTTTCTGCTCCTTGCGATTGCCAGTGTTCTCGGGATTGGCTTTGCCCCATGGATCGCTCGAATTCTCGCCCTTGGATGGAACACGCCAGGAAAAATCGAGAGTCTCCATCTGGCTGTTCCATTACTCCGGGTTGTTTTCCCGTATCTATTCTTCATCGGCCTCGTGGCACTTTCCATGGGTGTTCTGAATGCGTTGGGCCATTTCGCCGCTCCGGCCATCGCGCCAAGCCTTCTCAATATTTCCATGATCGCCTCTGCCTTTCTACTCTTTCGGCATGTGTCCCCACCGGTCATGGCACTGGCCATTGGTGTCCTTGTCGGGGGAGTTGCCCAACTTCTCTTCCAGATCCCTTTTCTTATGAAAAAAGGAATCTGGTTTCAGCCGAGCTTTGATTTTTGGTCTAACCCCGGGATCAGGCGGATCGGTGTTCTGATGCTTCCCGGGGTCATGGGAACGGCGGTTATCCAAATCAATGTTTTCGTGAGCCAAATCCTGGCGACTTTTCTGAAGACGGGAAGCGTCTCCGTTCTCTATTATTCTTATCGCCTGACTGAATTTCCGCTGGGTATATTTGCCGTGGCTGTGGGAACAGCCGCCCTCCCAAGTTTTTCTAGACTCGTGACTCAGAACCGACCGGAAGAATTCCGTGAAGCAATCGACTTCACAGTTCGGCTGGTTCTATTCCTGACGATACCCGCCATGGTGGGGTTGATCGTCCTGAGGGTTCCGATTATTCAAATTCTCTTCCAAAGAGGCCAATTCGACTTCGAGAGCACCCTTATGACTGCACAGGCACTTTTGTTCTACGCCGTCGGATTATGGGCTATGGCAGGCGTGAGAGTTATCGCACCTGCGTTTTATGCGCAACAGGATATGCGGTCTCCAGTCAAAGCTTCGATCCTTGCCCTCATTGGCAATGCGGTATTCGGAATTGTTCTGATGGGCCCTCTTAAGCATTCTGGGCTGGCGCTGGCAAATTCCCTGGCGGCAACACTGAACTTTGTTTTCTTGATATTGCTTATGGCGAAAAAAGTAGGATCACTTGACTGGTGGAAAACCCTTCGGTCTGTTGTTAAAGCCCTTGGAGCCAGTATGCCGACGGGGCTGATTGTCTTTCGGTTGAGCCGCTTGGGGGAGTGGGGTGAAGCAGGGTCTTCCATAAAAGATCTGGCTGTTTTGATGATCTGTATCCTAGCAGGGTTCGGAACGTATGTTGGTGTGAGCCTGATTGTCAGGTCAGAAGAGGCCCTTTTCCTCATTTCAACTTTGAAGAGAAGGGTTGGGGGAAGATCTTGGAAATGAGATTTGTGATATGCGATCAGGGATTCGTGGTTTCTCACATCTCATATCTCACATCCCATAACGAGGATCTCACCTCTCACATGCCACGCCTTGCATTCACCTGATTCAATAACACTATTTTCTCAGTGTAGGGAATACCCCTTTTCCCTTAAAGACAGCATCCTTCCCTAGCATCTCTTCGATCCGCACCAATTGGTTGTACTTGGCGACTCTTTCTGATCGAGAGATAGAGCCTGTCTTTATCTGCCCTGCGCCGACAGCAACAGCAAAATCAGCGATCGTCGTGTCTTCCGTCTCCCCAGAACGATGAGAGATAACCGTTGTGTAACCGGCCCTTTTTGCCATTTCGACGGCTTCGATGGTTTCGGTCAGGGTTCCTATCTGGTTCAGTTTGATGAGAATTGAATTGGCAATACCCTCCTGTATCCCCCTTGAAAGGCGTTTCGTGTTGGTGACGAAGAGGTCATCCCCCACCAGTTGGGTTCTCTGCCCCAACCGTACCGTCATTTTTTTCCAACCTTCCCAGTCGTCCCCTGCCAGGCCATCCTCGAGAGAAACGACCGGATACTTACGAATCCAATCCTCGTAGAGTAGGATCATTTCTTCGATCCCCTTGGGGTGGCCACCCTCCCCAGAGAGCACGTATGCCCCATTGCGATAGAACTCACTGGCAGCTGCGTCGATGGCAATAGCGATGTCGTCTTTCGGTTTGTACCCTGCCTTCTCAATAGCCTTGATGATCAGGATCAAAGCCTCTTCATTGGATTTCAGGCTAGGAGCGAAGCCTCCCTCGTCCCCCACCGAGGTCGCATCGCCGCGTTCTCTCAGGATGGTCCTGAGTCCATGGAACACCTCTGCTCCCATGCGGAGTGCCTCTGAAAAGCTCTGGGCCCCGAGAGGCAGGATCATAAACTCCTGAATGTCAATATTGTTGTCGGCGTGTCTCCCCCCGTTGAGGATATTCATCATGGGCACCGGCATCTGATTTGCGAAAGGCCCACCGAGATAACTGAAAAGGGGAAGTCCCATGAATTCTGCTCCAGCTCTCGCGCATGCGAGCGAGACTCCGAGGATGGTGTTGGCCCCCAGCCGCGACTTGTTTTCCGTCCCATCCATCTCGATGAGCATTCGGTCAATGGAAAGCTGGTTGAGAGCGTCGAATCCGAGGAGTTCCGGGCCGATCTCCGTGTTTACGTGATTGACGGCAGTGAGACAGCCCATCCCCCTGTACCGTTTTTTGTCTCCGTCTCGAAGTTCCAAGGCCTCATACTCACCGGTGGAGGCTCCGGATGGAACGGCGGCGCGTCCCATGGCTCCATTTTCGAGTGTCACATCTACCTCAATGGTCGGATTGCCCCTGGAATCGAGGATCTCTCTCGCCTCGATTTCTAGGATAGCTGACATGATGCCCCCTCCCTGTGTCTATTCCTACGGATCAATTCTTGGCGTTTCTGCTGATTCCATCGGTCATTCGAGTTCCAAGGTAAATGTAGTGAAGACCCGTCATGATCGTCGTGATGGCTGCTGCCCAGATCATGACTGAAACGAAATTGGAGACAGAGTGCTGTACCCTGGAAAAAAGGGCAATGGCAATTGTCAACACCTGAATCACGGTGTTTATTTTGCTGAAGGTCGTGGGCTTGATTTCTGGTCGACGATCCATCAGAAAAAGGATGATAAATCCGAGTGAGATAATCACATCTCGAGTGAGGACAATGACAGCAAGCCAGCTCGGAATGGTCTTAAGGATCGCCAAGGCGACGAAGGCGGATGTGAGCAAGAGCTTGTCTGCAATGGGGTCGAGGTATGAGCCGAGTGTCGTTTTCTGGTGAGTTATCCGTGCAATACCGCCATCGATTGCGTCTGTGATTCCTGCAACGACGAAGATGACTAAAGACCATCCGAAATGCCGGTTCAGCAAAGAGATCACAAAGATGGGAACCAGAAGGACCCGCAATATTGTCAAGATATTTGGAATGTTAAGCATCGGTGATGGCTGTGATCGAATCGCGATTCATTCCCTCGGATCTTGTCTATGGAGCGGCCAGGAAGTATGAGAAACATATAATTCCAGTCAGTTACGGAGTTGTATTGGGTGATTCACCCCGGTAGATGTCTTTGAAGGTGGTGAATTCCTTTAAAAAGGTTAATTTTATCGTCCCAGTCGGGCCGTTGCGCTGTTTTCCGATAATGATTTCCGCCACCCCCTCAATGGAAGGATCGTCCCGATAGAGCTCCTCCCTGTAAACAAACAGGATCACATCGGCATCCTGTTCAATAGCACCGGATTCTCGAAGGTCGGCCAATTGAGGCCTCTGCCTTGGTCTCTCTTCGGTGCGACGACTTAATTGGGAGATGGCGATGACGGGGATGGACAGTTCCTTGGCGAGTGCTTTGAGAGATCTGGAGATTTCCGAGATCTCCTGCTCTCTTCTCTCAGTCCGTCCCCGGCCCTTCATCAATTGGAGGTAATCGATGATAACGAGTCCAAGATTATGCTCCGCCTTGAGGCGCCTAGACTTTGCACGGACTTCCAAGACCGAAATGGCAGCAGTGTCATCCACGAAAATGGGGGCATCGGCCAGATTTCCTGCGGCCAGGGTCAGCTTGGGCCAATCACTCTCGCTGAGAAAGCCGCTTCTCAGTTTCTGCGCTTCCACCATGGCCTCAGAACAGAGCATCCGCAGGGCCAATTGCTCCTTGGACATCTCCAGGGAGAAGACGGCCACAGGCGTTCCTCCTTCAATCGCTGCGTACCTGGCAATATCCAAACAATAGGACGTCTTTCCCATGCTCGGCCTTCCTGCGACAATGATCAGATCCGACCTCTGGAAGCCGGTTGTCATGCGGTCGAGGTCCTTGAATCCTGAAGGTACCCCTGTGATCAGTTCCTTCTTATCGAAGAGTTTTTCCACGGTCTTGAAACTCTCCTTCACCACGTCCTTGATATGGTAGAAGGAAGGCCTTACCCTGTGCTCGGAAATCCTAAATATTGTCTGCTCGGCATCGTCGAGAAATCCGTCGACATCACCGCTGTCGCTGTAGCTCTGGGTGATGATTTGCGTGGCCGCATCAATCAGTTTTCTCAGGGTCGCCTTTTCTTTCACAATCCGAGCATAGTATTCAATATTGGCCGCCGTGGGAACCATGTCGACCAGCGAAGCAAGGTAAGAGGGGCCTCCGACATCGTCGAGGAGGTTACTCGTTTTTAACTGGTTCGTCAGGGTGATAAGATCGGCAGGCTCATTTTTTTCTGAGAGATCGACCAAAGCCTGGTATATCCTCTGATGAGCGTCTCGATAGAAGTCCTCATGGGTGAGTATCTCTAAGACCCGATTGAGAGCGCTGTTTTCAATGAGAATTCCTCCGAGGACCGATTGTTCAGCTTCGATGTTTTGAGGAGGAATTTTGCGTTGCATGGTTTCATTCATATGACATCTCTAGACAGAAAGGAGCTACTCAGATCTGAAAGCGCTCGCCCTGTGGGCTAAGGTCTCTGCCGATTCTCGTTTCACTCTTTTACGACCCACACCTTGAGATCGGCCGTTATATCGTGGCTCACCTTGACGGGGACCGTGTAAATACCGAGACTTTTAATGGGTTCCTCTAACAATATGCTTTTGCGATCGATATCGAACCCGTTTTCTCGCAGATTCTGCTCGATCTCCATCGATGTCACCGCACCGAATAGTTTTCCGCTTTCACCGACAGGCTTGGAGATGGTGCAGGAGTAATCTTCAAGACGCTGAGCCAGTTTCTCAGTCTCTTTTGCTGACTTCTCAAGTCGGTCCTGAACAAGGCGTTTCTCGTGCTCTAATGCCCTTAGCTTTTTCGAGGTGGCTCGGACGGCTTTCTTTTTCGGGATGAGAAAATTGCGACCATAGCCATCTGCGACCTTTACGATATCCCCCATCTTACCCAGTGAGGGAACATCTTCCAAAAGAATCACCTCCATGTGAATCTCCTTTCCTGTGACAGCCTCACGGTCTGTCAAGAACTCTTCTTGTAGACTGTAACTCTGGGTGTGAGCTTTCTAAAGTTCATCCAAATATCGAAAAGTCCCAGTACGACGACCAGGAAGAATAGGAATTGGATAAGGCCGATCAGGGTATAACCTATCACACGGAACCCCGGTGGAACATTGTTTTTTCCGAACAAGAATGCGACGATGGCGAGGCCCTGAAGGAAGTAGATGGCGACGAGGAGGATGGTAACGTTAAGGCCTATGGTGACCAGAAGTGGGATCTTGGTCAAAATCAGGACACCTCCAAAGATTCCTCCCCATACAAATCTGTCAGGGCAGGTCCAGGTGGAAAACTCGAGTCTCATGTTAATTCGGCCTCTGCCGAATACATCGAGCCTCATAATTCGCGCGAAGAGAGCAATGTTTAGAAAACCCTCGAACCAGATCGTTAGAATCACGAGAGAAGGCAGGATTCGAAGAACGAATTCCGTAAATTTCTCTGAGGTGATCCAGAGGATCTGATCTCCTGTGCTTCCCCGGGGATGGATTTGCACGATGGACCGTCCTGTTTCATGAACCTGTTCTCGCACCCAATCGATGAGACTCGAGGATGTGGCCGTCCCGTAAAGGAGAGCTAAGAAAGCGAGAGCCGCAACGACGATGAGGGAGGAACGGGCGATCACCTGATCCCACGGCAGAGCCTTTCCGACCAGATAATAATAGAGGAAAATTCCGAGCAGGCCGAACTCTGCAAAGAATATGATTCCCAGGAAGGGATCTAACAAGGCTGATACAAGGAGGGTTCCCAGCAACAGAGCGAGGATCCCTCCCGGTAAGCCCCAGAGGTTACACAGAACCATGATTGGAAGGGGTGTGAGAAGACTTATCACCATCCCCACCCATGGCACCTGGAGTGAAATCAAGAAGATCATGGATGTTATTGCGGTGCCGAGTAGGAGGTGGAGAAGGAAACGCTTCATGTTCATTTCCATCATCCCACGGAACTGGCCGTATTATCTGGCCACAGTCGTGAAAGGAAGGATCGCAATGTTTCGTGCTCTCTTGATGGCTGTGGTTACCTCGCGTTGATGACGGGCACAGTTGCCTGAGATTCTCCTCGGAATGATTTTCCCTCGCTCTGTAATAAAATAGCGGAGCACCTTATAGTTTTTGTAATCGATGATCAGGCTTTTGTCTGCACAGAAGCGACAGATCTTTCTCCTTGGGAAAGGCCTCCCGCGAAATCGACTCCTTCGTTCTGCCATCTTTTCCTCCTACATTTTCGGGAACCTAAGATTTCAACCTTTCTTCATCTGTCAGGGGATATACTCTCTCTGCAATGATCTCCAGCTTCCTTCTTTTTTGTCCCTCCAGCGTTTCCCAACTGCGGCTTTGAATTTTACCCTCCACAAGAACGTTGCAACCTTTCGAGAGGGATGGCCTTCGCGGAGGTCTATCTTTTTCAAACGCGATTACCTCGATCGTCTGGGGGTGTCGACCCTCCGAAGACCTCTCATCCGAGTTGATCTGTAGGGAGAGCTTTGTTACCTGAGCGCCGCTCGGTGTGAACCGAGTATCGGGATCTTCTGCAATTTTCCCTATGAGAATCACCCTATTGTAAGACCTCACGTATCGGTTCCCTTTTCACCGCTGCGCTTAGACTCCTCTGGAGGCTTTTCTCCCTCAGGCGAACTATCAGCGGCCCTTCCCTCTGTCACATCTACCCCTTTGGCACTGTTTTCAGGCCTTTCTCCTGGTGTGGTTTCGGGTTTTTCTCCCTTTTCGGAGATCCTTTCTCCGGAGAGCATTTGAGCGGTCTTCTCTGCTTTCTCATCAAGCCTCACGGTCTGATGTTTGAGCACAGAATCCATGATTTTCAGGTTCCTCTCGATTTCGGTCAGAATCTGGGGAGTGCCCATGAAATGGAGGAGAACGAAATAGCCCTTGGAGTGATTTTTGACGTCGTAGGCCAATTTCTTTTGCCCCCATTCATCGATCTTCAACACTTCCCCCCTTAGGGTCTGGATAATCTCTTTGACCTTATCAATGATTCCTTTGGTGTCCTCTTCACTCAGGTCCGGATTGATAATAAAGATGATTTCGTACTGTCTCATCAGAAGGCCTCCTCACGGATTATAGTTCTAAAACGGGGTTTAGAACAAGGAGAAAGGGCGGGAACCGAATTAGGATCTTACCTCAGATCTGATTCTTCCAGAGATGTGGCCTCTCGATACTTTAACGCGGACTTTTTCCGCAATCTCAAGAGTAACCGTTGAGTCTGTCAAGCCAGTGATCCGGCCGTGAAGCCCCCCCTGGGTCATCACCATGTCCCCCTTTTTCAAGCCGGCAATAAGGGTCTTATGCTCATCAGCCCTTTTCTTTTGGGGCCTGAACAAGAGGAAATAGAAAATCAGAAACAAGGGAACGATCATGAACAGAAAACTCAGGCCACCTCCTTGGCCTCCTTGACCACCCTGGGGTGCCATTGCGTAAGCGATCTCGATCAATAGAATCACCTCCTGTTCTTTCTCATCAGCCGATGCTTTTTCTCAGGGAAGGAACCAAACAAAAACCAATCTCTTCAACGAACCGAGATGACGCAATGCATCCTGGTCATCGACAGTCCATTGCTCACGAGCCTTCTGCTTTAATGGGATTCAATCTTACCATAACTTTGTGTGTTTAACCAGTCTCAGGACTTTGATTATGGATATCCCAATCTCTAAGCGCATCGGCTGCAAATGTTGCCAGACGTTTATGCAAAATGGCCTGCCGAATCGAAGACAAAAATTCCATATAGTAGAAGAGATTATGAATTGTGTTTAGCCTGTTTGAGAGGATCTCTCTTGCCATCAAGAGGTGGCGGAGATAGGCCCTGGAATAATGGCGACACGTATAACATTGGCAATTCTCATCCACGGGTCGAGAATCGGTGACATATTTGGAGTTTTTGATGGGCACCTTCCCGAACCGGGTGAAGAGCAAGCCATTACGTGCGTTTCGTGTAGGCAGAACACAGTCGAAGAGATCGATCCCCATCTGGACCGCTGAGAGAATGTCCTCAGGCGTTCCGACTCCCATGAGATAGCGAGGGTTTTCATTTGGGAGGTTGGGCGCCGTGTGTTTGATGACATTGTGCATAGTCTCTTTGTCCTCTCCAACACTTAACCCCCCAATCGCATAACCATCGAAATCGAGATCGACCAATTCAGTGACGCTTTTCTCCCGAAGGTCAAGGTACATGCCCCCCTGAACAATGCCGAAGAGGGCTTGGTCAGGAGATCTTTCGACTTCTCGACAGCGACTCGCCCAGTGTGTGGTCAATTGGAGCGACTGCAGGGTCTCCTCCCGTGAAGCTGGATAAGAAGTACATTCGTCAAGGCACATCATAATGTCCGAGTCAAGGGATTTCTGGATTTCGATAACTTTTGTGGGCGAGAGCATGTGCCTAGAGCCATCAATGTGGGACTGGAAAGTAACTCCCTCAATTTCGACAGTCACCAATTCACCGAGACTGAATATCTGATAACCGCCGCTATCTGTGAGGATTGGACGGTCCCAGTGCATAAATCGATGGAGTCCTCCGAGCTTTCTGATCGTCTCATGACCCGGTCTAAGGTAGAGGTGATAGGTATTGGCAAGCAATACTTCAGCCCCAAGTCCCAGCAAATCCTCGGGTGTGAGGGATTTGACCGTTGCCTGAGTCCCAACTGGCATAAAAGCAGGGGTATGGATGTCCCCTCGCGAGGTAGAGATGACCCCGGCACGGGCGTGGGTACTGCTATCTCTAGCCGAGATCTTAAATTTCAAGGCTTCCGCTCTCTCCAAACTTCGCCTTTCACCAAGGCTGTTGCCTCTCTTCCTGCGGTGAGTTGGCCGTCTGAAATACAACATACTAATTTCAAATGTCAAAATCCAAATGTCAAGTGAGCCCCCAAGTGGAGTTTTCTGAGTTTTCCAAGCAAGAAGTTTGTAACCTTCTGATGTTTCACGACCATTTTGAATCCTTTGATTGGACCCTCATATCCCTTCGCGCCCTTGCTCTCGCGCTGACCCTCGCGGGGCTCACAGATTTTACTGGCACAGGACAAAGGAAAAAGGCAAAAGGTTCAAGGAGAACCACTCTCAAAAAACCTTTGGCCTTTAGCCTTTATCCTTTAACCTATCTGGGTTCCCCAACGCTACCGCAAATGTCCCTCAGGGACATGAGCGTCCACAAAACTGAGGAAACTCCACAACCCCCCGATGCGTGAATGTCAAAATGTTGGGATCTGTTTCATAACCGAGGAATGAGGTGTTTTTTGAGAGCTTAAAGGCTTGAACGCCTCAATCAGCGGCCTATTGGTGTTTTGTTAATTGACATTTGGCATTATTTTCGGACCTGAGCTTTGTCATTCGTCATTGTAGCTGTTAGTGATTGAGATACCCATCCTTGTAGGCGGCTTACCTAAGCCCTCTGACGAATTAGCATCATAGAATCATCATGGCATCGCCATAGCTGTAGAATCGATATTCGTCTTTTATCGCTTTTCGATATGCGCGAAATAGGAGATCCTTTCCGGCAAAGGCCGAGACGAGCATGAGTAAGGTTGAGCCTGGGAGGTGGAAGTTCGTCACCAGAATATCAACCACACGGAATCGGAACGGAGGATATATGAAAAGACCCGTGTCTCCCTCTCCTGGGACGACCTGCCCGTGACGATCAACAGAGGATTCAAGGGCTCGAACCGTACTGGTTCCCACAGCGATGATTCTTCCCCCCTCTCTCCTGACACGATTGATGGTTTCTGCAGTTTGGAATGGAATTTCAAATGCTTCCTCGTGCATGTGGTGTTCTTGGATTTCGGTCGCCCGAACAGGCAGAAATGTTCCGATTCCAATGTGAAGGGTCAGGAATTGGACCGAAACCCCCGATCTCTGGATTTTGGCGATCAGAGAGGGAGTGAAATGAAGTCCCGCTGTGGGAGCGGCGATCGCTCCATCCTTCTTGGCAAAGATGGTCTGATAGCGTTGCCTGTCTTGCCTGAGATCGGCGGTTCCGGCCCTTTGGATGTAAGGTGGCAAGGGAACCTGTCCGACCCGCTCGAGGACTCTTCTGAAGTCTCCTCGGGAACGGAACCGTACGGTCCAAACTCCCTCGACGCCGGTCAAGACCTCACCCATCAGATCTGGGTTGAAATAGATGACCGTTCCGAATCGGAGCCGCCTAGAATGCTTGACGAGGCACTCCCAGATCTGCTCATAGGGCGATATGGCATGGATACACTGGGTCAGGAGGCATTCAACCTTTCCACCGGTTTTTTTTTGCCCAAGGAGTTTGGCTTTGATCACTCTGGTGTTGTTGACAAGGAGTGCATCTCCTGGGAGCATTTCCTTGATGATTTCGAAAAATCGGCGGTGGGCAATCCGACCAGTCCAGCGATCCAGAACCATGAGCCTGGCATGGTCTCTTCTTTTCGACGGATGCTGGGCAATTAGATGGGTTGGAAGGTCGTAGTGGAATTCACCGATGTCCATGACGCCTACACTGGATTCCTCACCCGTTAGGATGAGATGTCCAAACTGGCTAATGAACCGCTCAGACGAGCGAGGGGGTGGGTCTACCTTGATCTGACTTCCCTCAGAATTTCAGAGGGTTGTGCAAATTCGAGACACTAAATTACCAGAGTCGGCCTCTATAAGCAAGTCCGGGGTCTCGCGATGATCGACTTTTCTCCCTGCGCGGGAGGGATGGGCATCTCCGTGTGGGAAGATCTCCCGGATCAGGACCGTGTAAGGTAGGGAGAGGAACTTCAGTGCGGCCGAGAGCGAAGAGCCGAAGGTTTCTTCTCGAGAACCTGTAAGTAGGTCTCTATGTGCCGATCGGGGAAGGAGAGAATGGCGCCTCCAGAAAGAGAAAGGGCGATATGATATTTTTGCCCGCAGCTGCACTGACCGAAGAATTCTTTACAGTAAGCGATGAGCTCTTGAACTCGCCCCATACTGGCGATCTCTTCACCACAGTTGGGGCACATGATCCGTTCTATGATGGGAGTCTGGGTTTCTTGATGAACAAAAGGAAAAGCTCTCTCGTCGCGGGAAGATACCGTAATAGCCGTCCCTGATGGGTAGTAACCATGTACGATGTTACCCGGATAGACAGTCACCCCTTTTCCAAGGACAGTCCCCGGATTTACAAGGCCATTACAGCCGATTTCTGTATTGTCACCCAGGATTCCACCGACCTTTCTCATCCCAGTATCATAGGGCTTTCCATTGATCCGAATTCTCACCGAAGAGGTCTTCGTCCGCATCTTCACATTGGCTAAGATCACCCCTGCACCGAGGTGGCAGTGATTGCCGAGAACGCTATCTCCAATGTAAGCGAAGTGGTCTGCCCTCACGCTATTTAGGATGATCGATCGGATGACTTCCGTTCCATGGCCAATGACACTATTATGACCGATAATCACGTTCCCCCGAATATAAGCTCCCTGTCGAATCTCACAATGGTCACCGATGATTGTCGGGCCTTTGATGTAAGCCCCGGGTTCAATGACGGTCTTTTTGCCGACATACACATCGCCTTCAGTGTAGAAACCCTTCTTTTTCATTCGGGCGGTGTTCGAAATGATTCTATCGCGAATATAGGTATCTCTTTTCTCAAGGACCTCCCACACATAGTCGATTCCTTCGAAAAGGTCTGAGAACGGAACCTTGGAAAGATCGAAAAAGTTCTTCACATTCAAGAGAGGGTCATGATTCCCCATATTCTTCCTCGTATTTTTGTTACGATTATCCGAGACTCCTGAAGGCGTAATGATTTGCCCAGATGGCCTTTCTCAACTTTCTCCCTTTGCAGATCGCAAAGGGTTCCCGTAGCCGGGCTCCCATTTGATTCCAGATGGCAATTCCGATGCCAATATTGGGACCTATGATAAGTGTCTGTAAATACCGTAGTTCTTACTGCAATTGACTTTTCATCGATATTCGAAGGGAAGTCTTTTTCACAGAATTTCCAAAAGGAATCCCAAGAATTCACCCGAATTCCTCAATTGTGCAAATCCGAATAGACGATCCATAGACTGGAAATGGGAGAGTCCCCTCCGCAGAGTTCCAGATGGACAAGATGTTTCGTGAATATAACACCGCTCAGAGAAAGCAGGTCCCCTCAAAAATGGGGGAACTCCTCGATCCGGCGTGTGGCCCATCACGGTCCTTGCCCAGATTTGGCTCGGATTGAGGGTGAGCTTGTTTCGGATGTCCAGATTAGAGAATCATCGTCGGATCAAATGCGCTTGGGGTGATTGCGAAAAATCTCATGGATCGAAATGCTCAACACAAAAGGGTGGGTCCAACGGTTCTGGATCAATTGCCCTTAGCTGCTCTCCCGAGTCGTTGGTTTTGCCGCGTGTTGCCGGTGAGATTGGAAATAGGCATCTACCTCAGATGGGACCGATGTGAAGTGAACCATGTGGCTCTCTCCATTCTCCCCTGAGCGCTCAATGATCTTCCCGTAGAAATCCCTGGCCGACAGATTCTCATCCACATCTCCCAAGTTCATCTTGAGGTTGGTCAGGATCTCGAGCTGCCTGTCCAGGATAATCTCAGCGCACTTCTTTGAAAGCCGGACCACAGAGGCCTGGAGCCCTTTCTTCCCAACGTCTTTACCTTCAAGGACCGTGTATCGCAGCGGAATCTGACGTGCCAGGGTCACAAGACCCGGGTCCTTCTCCTCCAGAGCGAGGTTGTACTGTCCAGCAATGCCACCCACCTCGTAGATCTTTAGCGGTGTTTCAGCTCCTTTGGGAAGGACCTCGCGCTGAGCGTCGATACGCAAGACCTCACCAGCCTCCTGCCGCACGGATTCGGAAATCAGGACCTGGCCCCCCACGCTATAGGACTCGATGCGGCTGGTCATGTTGACGCCGCTTCCGACCACCGTGTATTTGCTTCTTTTGCTCGAACCGATATTACCAACGATCACCTCGGTCTCGTTGAGGCCAATTCCCATATCCAACTCGGGTAACCCCTGTGAGCGGTTCTGCGCGTTCACCTCCGCCATGGCATTCTGCATCGCAATGGCGCAGGCGATGGCCCGGTGAGTCCGGTCCGGCATTTCTTGTGGCGCACCAAAAATCACCAGCAGCGCGTCACCAATGATCTCATTGATGGTGCCCTGGAATTTAAGGACCACCTCCACCATGACCTCAAAGTAAGCGTTGAGCATCTGGACCACCTGTTCTGGGGCGAGCCGCTCGGACAGGGCCGTAAAACCCCTCAAATCGGACATCATAATGGTAACCCTCCGTTTCTCACCCCCTAACTCCAGAGCCGACGGGTTCTCGATGAGCGAGGTCATGACCTCGGTCGAGAGGTAACGGCCGAACATCTTCTTGAGAAGGGCAGCCATCTCTGCCAGTTTATCACGCTCTTGGTTGAGACTGTCTTCTGTTCTATCTGTAAAACTTCTCGCTGATATCATGAAGATAATAAATAGGATGAAAACAATATACAAAAGAAATTGATTCTGTCGATTTAGGACGGACGGTTCTATCTGAACAGCAGGCTCAACGTGTCCATAGAGAAAGAAAATGGCAAGGTAACAGATGAAAGCAGAAATAATCATGGTGGTCATCAACCTTTTTTCTTTTCTCGGGAAAACAAGGAAAGCATAACCGATAGCGATAAAAATAAAATAGTGATCCACAAGTTCTTTACCGCTCAAGGTGTTTAAAATCAGGGCGTTGGCAAAAAAAAGCAGGAAACCGTAAATTCTGGCCGTGGTAAAACGGCCCAGCGTGTGAAACGTATATACGAGCAAGCACAAAACGGAAGTTGAGATCTGGGCAATGGGTATGATCATAGGCGTTCTTTCATCCGTCACGGTTTGGAAAAAATAGAACAGATTGATTACCATCATCATAAACACGCCGATGTTAAAATATTGGATGTGCTTCGCTTCTTCAGGCCTTATATCCGGTGTGACGCCGATGTTGCCGATAGCCCAAAAGCCTTTACCAA
>JABAOC010000857.1_pt6 | contig 14663 bp, 9 predicted proteins | sample 7062161 | NCBI WGS metagenome assembly JABAOC01 (sample SAMN14538625, study PRJNA623070) | marine sediment metagenome | biome: marine biome [ENVO:00000428]; feature: marine pelagic biome [ENVO:01000023]; material: deep marine sediment [ENVO:00002113] | place: India: Gulf of Khambhat ... | reverse complement strand
ATTATTTTTACCTGCTGTCTTATAGCATATTTAATTTTATTCGGTTTTATTTCTGCTAAACAACCTGTGGCAACAGTATGGAAGTTGCCCTTAAGTTCAGTTGATCGTCAAAACTGGTCTACTGTAGTTTTAGAACATGATGCTGAATTTAAAGCTCTTCGGGTCCCTTTCGGACCTATTCAACTCCATTATCATACGGGTGTTGACCTACAAAATGGAACCATCATCCAAACAGGGGAGCCTGTTTATGCTATCTCCACAGGAAAAGTGATCGCTATTGAAGATCCTCCCCCTCAAAGAAGAATTACGATTGAGCATATACTCCCCGATGGAACAAAAGTTTGGAGTGTTTATATTCATATCATTGATGAAAAAGTAAGCGTTGGCAATATTGTGGATCCCGAAATTGTCATTGCCCGCCTGATGAATCCTGCTGAACTTGAAATTCTAGGTTGGGAATATAACCATGTCCATCTGGAAATTTTAAAGAAACCGCCTACTTCAGCACATGAATATTATCAAAGAAAAACTTTTACTTGTTACACAGAAAAAGAAGTGGATGAATATTTTTATGATCCAGAAGTATTTCTTAGAAAACATTTTGGGAAGTAATATATCATGAAAAATTACGATGAAAAAAATTATCCCAATCCGTTCTTTGCTTACTAATTAAAATCACGGAGAGCCTTATGAAAACCAAAGTTACTATTTTTTTGTCTCTTATTTTTCTTCTTGGAATAATTTTAACTTCAAATTCCCTAGAGGCTAAGAATTTGCCTACAAAACCGAACAAAACAAAATATTCACAAGAAAATCGAATTCAATATATGCCTGGTCAGATTCGCGTCAAATTGAAACAACAAGCGGGAAAGTTAGACCGTCTTAAAATTGGTGCAACGATTACGGGAATCACTTCTGTGGATGAAAAAATTGCCCGTTACGAAATTCAATCTATCGAAAAATCTTTCAACCATCGACCGATTCCCCAAAATTCTGGACTTCCCGATATTTCAAGAATCTATACTTTTTACTTTGCGGAAGATAAAGACGTCCAAAAAGTGGCAAAGGCTTTTACCAGAGATCCAAATATTGAATATGCGGAACCAATACCAATTTACTACATAGAAGTAGAGCCTAATGATCCGCTATTTACCCAACAGGGACATCTCACTCAAATTCACATGCCAGAAGCCTGGGGTATCGCTAAAGGAGATAGCAATATTATTATTGCCATTGTCGATGGTGGAACCGATTGGGAGCACATCGACTTGATCGACAATATCTGGACCAATCAGGAGGAAATCGAGGGGATCCCTCGCTTTGATGATGATGGCAATGGCTATGTAGATGATTTCCGTGGCTGGGACTTTGCAGAAAATGATAACAATCCCACCAATCAACCGTCAAATCTTGATGCTTATTATCATGGTACCGTTACGGCAGGTTTAGCATCTGCACGAACAAACAACGGATTACTTGTTGCTGGGGTTTCCTGGAACTGTGAAATAATGCCCCTCAAACACGGACGGGATGATGTGGAAAGAGCTATATATGATTGGACAAGTGGGGCGGTCTATGCTGCTGAAAATGGCGCTCATATTATTAATATGAGTTTCGGTGGATTTCATGATCCTTTTCAATCCGAACAAGATGTGATTGATTATGTTTATAGCCTGGGTGTTTTGGTCGTTGCTTCGGCAGGAAATGAATTGATTTCAGATCCGAATCATTATCCTGCAGGTTACCCACATGTACTCAGTGTCACCTGGGTTTACGATAACGATATATTGACCATGTCAAGCCCCTACGGTTTATCGGTTGACATTTCAGCGCCTGGTGTCGAATTGCTCAGTTTAAATCCGGGTAATACTACCATAAGGATGAGCGGGAGCTCATCTGCAGCGCCTGTTGTATCAGGTCTGGCTGGATTGATTAAGTCCAGACATCCCGATTGGGGACCATTTCAGATCATGCGTCAAATTGTTCTGACCGCCGATAATATTGATTATTTGAATCCAAACTATGCCGGTCAAATCGGTAGTGGTCGTGTTAATGGCTTCCGAGCTATTTCAGAAATAAATCCTGCCGAAGTTCCACCCCGAATTAAACCACTAGGGGTATCAATTTCTGATTCGGTGAGTGGCAATAACGACAAAATATTAGATCGAGGTGAAACTATTGAAGTGATAGCCTCATATCGTAATTATTCGGTCAGTCCAGGATTTAATGTAGTCTTCTCCTTAGCCAGTGACGATTCTGACTTGACAATAACTAATGGGACTTTTGATTATGGATACTTTGCCCCGGATACCTCTATTGACATGCCAATTCCATTTACATTTACTGTCAACAACAATGCAAAAGGTAAGACCGCTCAGATTTTTGTTGGATGGCAGACCGATGGTGGTTACAGTGGAGCAGATACGTTTAATGTTATCGTAGGGAAAATTCCAATCCTTGTCGTCGATGATGATCGCGCTGACTACCCGGCTGAAAAGATGTATACCAATATTCTTGAAGATCTGGAATTAAATCATGCCTTATGGGATCGTAAGGCAATGGGCGTCTTGGGACCAGATCAAATCGCGAATTTCCCGATTGTCGTCTGGCTTTGTGAATGGGAATTCCCTTCGCTCGATCCAGATGATCAGCTTGCCCTTACTAATTTCTTAGATACAGGGGGAAGTCTTTTTGTCACCGGACAAGATATTGGTTGGGACTTCAATGATCCCCAGGGTTATGGTTATGAACAACGTGATTTTTATGCTAACTATTTACATGCAGTTTATTATGCCGACGATAGTGAAGTAAATGATGTTATAGGCGTTCCCGGCGATCCCATTGGAGATGGCTTGGAATTCACAGCCTGGCAACCGGGGTTGCCAGCCGACAATCAATACCCTGATGAAATAGAACCCGGTCCTGGTGCCACAACTGTTTTTGAATATACAGGCGGCAAGAATCATAAATTCGGTATTAAATATAAAGGAAATCATAATGTCGTTTATTTCGGTATGGGACTAGAAGCAATTGATTCAGAGGAAAATACACCTCCTGCTGAACGTTCACTCATAAGGACTGAAGTATTAAGTCGCGTCTTGAATTGGCTTAATTTTATCGATCATACACCGATTACTGATACTGAAAATTTAACTGAATCAAGAACTATTGTTGCACGGGTGATTAACAACAGTGTTGCAGATTTTGATCTGGTTGGATTGGAACTTTATTGGAGAAAAGAAAGCGACAGTACATTTACAATGACTCTGATGACGGATATTGGCAACAACCAATACCAGGCTGAAATTCCTGGTCCTGGAGAAATTACTAATATTGAGTATTATATTAAAATGGTAAATACATATTATGAATGGAGCAACCCACAGGAGGCACCTAAGAAACTTTACAATTATTTTGTGGGACCCGATCAAATCGCGCCGACTTTTAGTCATGTCTCATTTAAATCGATTATAAACGGAGAAGAACCACGCTCTTTATTGGTTGCTGTGAAGGATAATATTGAGTTAGATACGACTGCTGTTTATGTGCATTATACCATCGAATCAATACCCGATAGTATTCGTTTAATCTCAAAAGATATTCCAGGGCAATTCTATGGCGATCTTCCTCCTGTTTTTGCTTATGGTGATACTGCATTTTATTACTTTACGGCTTATGATAACGCCAGTTCACCGAATAGAGGTCAATCGGATATTTACTCATTTGTTGTCGGTTATGAAGATTTTGAGTCGGGGCTTACTTACTGGGATACTACGCCAGGTGGCTGGGGACTGGATAATACTTTCTTTAATTCAGGCGAATATTCAATCAATGATAGCCCCAATCAATCACCTTACCCCAATAATAGAGATGTGAGCATTAGTACAAATTTTGGAATTGATCTTTCCACTTCTGAACATGCGGCGTTGAAATTTTGGACTAAGGTTTATTTAGAACTGAATCATGATTTTGGTTACATCGAAGCCAGCAACGATGGAGGCTTGACCTGGAATCAGGTAGGCACTGCTATAAATGGATTCATCGCTAAATGGCAGCAGCAAACCGTTTCCTTAAGCAGCTTCTGTGGACCTGGTAATACTGATGTAAGAATTCGGTTTCGCATGGTTTCCGACTCCACACAAGTTCCTCCGCTTCCTGGTTGGTTTATCGATGATGTTCAAATCATTGAGGGATTAGATGTCACCGAAGTTAGTGAAGAAATCGCAACGATTCTCCCTGAGCGCTATAAGCTGTATCAAAATTATCCAAATCCGTTTAATCCGACGACAACGATTCGATTAGATTTACCAGTTGCTGGAAATATTTCGTTAAAGATTTTTAACGTAAAAGGTGAATTGGTTCGCATCCTGATTAACAAGGAGATGAATGTAGGAAGTTATAAAATACAATGGGATGGAAAAAATGAAAATGGGCAATCACTAAGTTCAGGAGTTTACTTCTATAAGTTAGCAACGAATAATTTCAATACGACTCGGAAGCTCTTGTTGTTAAAGTAAGATTGATGCTAAGCCCAGCGAAGTCGCAGCAACAGAAATAAAACCGCGAATTACGCAAATTATGCTAATTTCTTTTTAACGCAGTTCGCGAAATTCGCGGTTATAAATAATTTCTAATTATTTTTCCCACTCTGCCAATGTTGCTTCGACTTCGTGTTTGATAACAGCATCCTCGGCAATTCCTTCAACTATATTTTCCTCAGCCAGAATTTCCTTCATCAATTGAATAGCGCGTTCCTTTTGCTTCTGAGAATATAAGGCTTCGGCAAGAAATTGCCTGGTATTTAAGTTATGTGGAGCGATTTCATAACTTTTCTCTAAAATTTCAACTGCTTTCTTTTTAGAGGGCCATCCCAGAATGAGAGGGATTTTTGGGGCTTTAAAATAAACTCGTCCCAATACGCGATAACCACCAGCCTCATCAAAGTTTGGATCGAGTTCAACGACTTTTTCACAATGTCCTTTAATTTTTCCAGCAACACCCTCTTTAGCAGCTTTAAAAACGCCATATTCTTCTCCCCAAACTCCCCAGACAATAGCGGAAAATAAATTGATCCCTACTGATTCAGGAAATTCCTCCAAACCTAATTTACCCAGGTCTTTACCCAAATCGTAGATCTTTTTCTTCATTTCACTTTCATCAGTGGTATATTTTCCCTTGAAATAATAGGCTCGCATGAGCTTCCATATCGCCTCTTCTTTTTCAGCGCCACTGGCAGTTTCAATAAATTGCTTATACAGTTTAATTGTCTGATTGATGTTGGTGCTGTCTGCAAGCAGTTTGTCTTGATCAAATACTTGTCCTCTTTTTTCATATAAACTATCGGCTAGTTGTAACAAGTTCTGTGCCGAGACATTTAAAACGAATAGCAGCATGAAACCGAATGATAGCATCACGATTCTTTTCATAATGATTCCTCCCTTAGAATTTTGACTGTTATGTGGAAATATTGAGTTAAGTTTTGACGTGGCAATTGCTTGGGAAGTCTTTTCTTATTAAATTTACGGTTAAAACTTAAATATAATATAGTAATTCAATTTTGAAGATGCAAGATGTTTTTTTAGTAAGTAAATATAAAATATTTTTTCTGTAACAAAAAAAATATTTGTGTTCAACTTACCAAACCCCATCTTTCAAATATTTATCAATCGCCACGGCTGCCTTCTTTCCAGCACCCATGGCCAGAATAACAGTTGCAGCGCCAGTGACAATATCACCACCAGCAAACACACCTTTTCTACTTGTTTTGCAGGTCTCAGGATCAGCGACTATATTACCCCATTTTGTTAGTTCAAGATCCTTCGTGCTTTGTGTTAACAATGGATTCGGTCCCTGTCCAATTGCTGCAACGACGACCTCAACATCGATAACGAATTCTGAGCCTTTAATTGGAATCGGTCTTCTTCGTCCTGAGGCATCTGGCTCACCCAATTCCATTTGTACGCATTCAAGGCCTTTAACCCACCCTCTCTCATCACCAATAATTCGCACGGGATTGGTCAGCAACTTGAATTCAATTCCCTCTTCCTCGGTATTGACAATCTCTTCCTCCCGAGCGGGCATTTCTGTGCGAGAGCGACGATAAACTAAAGAAACGTGTTCTGCCCCCAGCCGTCTAGCAACTCTTGCGGCATCCATGGCCACATTTCCACCTCCGACGACAGCAACGCGATTTGCCACTCTTACAGGAGTATCATATTCTGGAAATAAATACGCTTTCATCAAATTGTTTCGAGTTAAAAATTCATTGGCGGAATAGACACCGTTCAAATTCTCACCAGGAATACCAAGGAAATAAGGTAATCCAGCACCAGTTCCGATAAATACCGCCTCATATCCGTTATTGAGAAGCTCATTAACAGTGATGGCTTGACCGATAATCATGTTGGGCTTTATTTGGACACCCAATTTCCTTACGTAATCCACTTCAATCTGAACAATACTTTTGGGGAGACGAAATTCAGGAATTCCATAGATCAGAACCCCTCCGGCCTTATGTAAGGCTTCAAATATGGTGACATCGTGTCCCATTTTCGCTAAATCACCGGCTGCGGTTAATCCTGCTGGCCCAGCTCCGATAATGGCAACGCGTTTTCCGGTATTCGATGCAGGTGCTGGTACTCGAATATCCCCCTGGGAAAACTCATAATCGGCTGCAAATCGTTCAAGACGACCAATGGCAATGGGCTGCCCTTTTTTGGCTAATACACATGCTATTTCACACTGCTCCTCCTGTGGACAAACTCGTCCACAGACCGCCGGAAGGTTGTTCTTTTCTTTTATTTTGTGTATGGCTCCCATAAAATCACCCTCTTTAATTTTGGCAATGAAAGCAGGAATATCGATTTCTACGGGACAGCCACTGACACAGGGCTTCTTGTTACACTGAAGACATCGCGCTGCTTCCCGGCGTGCTTGTTCACGTGAATAACCAAGCGCTACTTCATTAAAATTCTGAATCCTTATTTTCGGGTCCTGCATTAGCATTGGTTCTCGCACTTTGACTTTTTTTAAAGCTTCCTCCTCTTCCCATAATTTGCATTGATAATGCCATAATGCCCGATGTTCCTCTCGCTCATACATTTGCTGACGAAGAATAAGTTCATCAAATTTTACCTGATGACCGTCAAATTCGGGACCATCGACACAGACAAATTTCGTCTCCTCTCCAATTGTCGCACGACAACCACCGCACATACCTGTTCCATCAACCATGATCGAATTCAAACTGACGACAGTCTTAATCTGATGAGGTCTTGTAACATCGGACACGGCTTTCATCATGACAACTGGCCCAATGGCAAGGACTTGATCTATATGTGTTTTTTCTTCGATTAATCGTTTTAATTCATCGGTGACAAAACCATGACGACCATAAGAACCATCATCGGTTGTGACAAACAACTGGTGACTGATGATTCTCATTTCGTCTTCCAAAATCAACACGTCTTTATTTCGTGCACCAATAATTGAGGTTACCTGATTGCCGGCTTCATAAAGCGCTTTGGCAATGGGGTAAACAGGGGCGATACCAACACCGCCACCAATGCAAACTACGGTACCGATTTTTTCGATATGGCTTGCTTTGCCCAGAGGACCAACAACGTCCAATATACATTCACTTTGTTGAAAACGACCTAACTTTTTCGTGGACGATCCGACTTCCTGAAAAATAACGGTGATTATGCCTTTTTCACGGTCGAAATCTGCTACGGTTAATGGGATTCGCTCTGCGTAATCATCAGCTCTGAGAACAACAAACTGTCCTGGCTTTACACGTTTAGCGATTGCTGGTGTATATAATTTAAAAAGTATTAACGAAGGTGCTAACTGTTGTTTCTCGACGATTTCATTATGTTTAAAACTAGCCACGATTTCTCCCTCACTATCAGTATATTTTTTTTGAAAACTTATTTTTCTAAGACTATTTTTAATGTGAAAAAGTAATTATTTGCCATTTATTGAAAATCTAAGTTATCGTCAGCATTTACTTCCTTTAATTGGAAATTTTATTATAAACGTCGTCCCTTCATTCAACTTGCTTTTCACTTCAATCCGCCCGAAGTGTGATTCGACTATTTTTTTGACAATCGAGAGCCCTAGTCCAGTTCCAGTAATGTATCTCGTTTCAGGACGAGAGACACGATAAAAGTCCTCGAAAATCTGAGACAGATCTTCTTCAGCGATTCCGATCCCAGTATCAGCAATTTCAATCTCTAAACAATCGTTTTTTGATTCAACTTTTACACTGACTTGACCATGTTCTTTATTGTATTTAATTGCATTAGAAATTAAATTAGTAAATAGCTGCTCCATTTCTGATCGACTAGCTTCGATGGATGGACAAGTCTCTGGTTTGTTAAATTCAAGCTGAATTCCTCTGGTTTCGGCTTGAGTTTTTAGCAACTCAAGGGTACTGGCAATTATCATTGTAATATCGAGCAATTCTTTTTTTCTGACGACACGTTTTGATTCTATGCGAGAAATATATAATAGATCATTAACTAATTGGAGCAACGCATGAGCCCGTTGTTTGGCCCGTTCTAACATTTGCCTGTTAAATTGTGGATTATCACCTGCTGCCCCAGTTAGATAAGCAGTCAGAAAACCCTCGATGGCTGACAGTGGGGCTCGCAGTTCATGAGCAACCATAGACACAAATTGAGATTTTAATCGGTCAATCTCTTTGAATTTTGTGATGTCTCTCAAAATGCTAACAACCCCTAACGTCTCAGCGTTTTCATCCCTAACCACAGAAACGTTCGCCATTAATGTCCTAGATTCTGGTTCCCTTAATTCAATTTCTTCTGATATCGTGGTATACCGTGAGGACTCAGGATCAATTGCATTATTGATGATTTGAATTAAATCATGCTGTGGAATAATCTGGTTAATATTTGTACCAGGTTTTGGATTGTCGGTTAAATTCAACATTTTAATAGCGGCGGGATTCCACAGTACCAATTGTTGATCTCGATTGATCACAAGAACAGCGTCGGCTATCGAATGGACGATGGTGAGCAGTTTGGATTTCTCATTGGCAATTTCTAACAGTCTCCGATCTCGCTCTTCCATCAATTGCTGAGCCTGACGACGCAGTCGCTGTCTTTCCAAGCCACGGTTCACCACGGCTAATAATTGATCTGGCGAGAATGGCTTTGGAATATAATCGTAAGCGCCCTGTTTCATGGCATCCACAGCGGTTTCTATTGTTGCAAAGCCAGTAATGACGATCATGATGATGTCGTGATTTAGCTTATTCACTTCTTTCATTAATTCTAATCCACCCATAACTGGCATTATGAGATCAACAAGTATCAGATCATAAGAATTTTTTTGCAGAAGCTCTAATCCCTCTTGTCCATTATTGGCAGGATCGACTGAATAGCCTTCGGATTCTAAAATGCGACGACAACCCTCACGAAGTCCTCGTTCATCATCTACAACTAAGATTTTTATTTCTTTATTCATTTACTTTTTATTCGATTCTTTTTTTGAAAAATTAAATTTAACTCAAATCATTTGGTGAGAGGTTAGTTGTGAGTGTTTGTAGCGCTTATCTCTATTCATTCAAGTTTAAACTGTAACATTACTTAAATACTTACCTCGAGTTAAGAAATAATTCTTAACGAGTATCTAAAACTTTTTGACATATTTCTTCAGGAATATTCAAATATGCAAACTCTAATAATTAACTATCTCTCACTTCACTAATGACCACTCGCCAATCACTTCTCACTTCTCGCTTTTTCAAGCAAATTGCGTATCCGTTTCAGTAATTCATCTGGCATGATTGGTTTCTCAGCATAATCATCCGTTTTCATCCAATAGCCATCAAGTTCCTGAGAAAAACTGAATCCTGTTGCTTCTGCCACAGACGTCAACATTAATATAGGTATCTTTCTATAAAGTGGATCTGCTTTTATTTGTTTGGCAAACGAGAAACCGCTATCATGTTTCTCCATCATGAGATCGAGTACGATCAGATCAGGCTGCTCAACCTTTACTTTATCAATTCCATCCCGGCCTGAAAATGCCGTCGCCACTTCATATCCCATATTTTCAAGCACAGCCTTATTTAAATCGACAAAATCGACATCATTATCAACGAGTAAAATTTTTATTTTTTTGTTCACGTGTGAACTCCCTCTTTTTCTGTAACTAATATATTCTCTACTTTTATTTTTCCTTTCAACTTCTCTTCACCATCTAAAATTGGTAAAGTGACGATAAAAGTGCTTCCCTTTCCAATTTCTGTTGCGACATCAATTTTTCCCAGGTGCCGTTCGATAATTCCATAAGAAATAGCTAATCCCAATCCAGTCCCTTTTTCTTTTGTTGTAAAAAATGGATCAAAAAGTTTGCTCATAACATCTGGTGGGATGCCAGGCCCCGTGTCTCGTACCTTTATTATGATGTGTTGGTTTGTTGCATTTTGTTCTGTGGTAATAAATAATTGCCCATTACCGTTCATGGCCTGGGCTGCATTTAAAATTATATTGAGAAAAACCTGTTTAAGTTGGGTCCCATCGGCAAAAGTAGATGGTAAATTTTCAGCAAATATCTTTTCGATTTTGATATTGTGAAAAAGTGATTGATTTACTACTAAACTTAATACATCTTCTAAAATTTCATTGATATTAGTACTTCCGGGTCGTAGTTTTGTCTCTCTTGCAAAACTGAGCAAGCCCTGAACAATCTCTTTGGTTCGGTTAGCTTCATCAATAATCATTTTCACATCTTCACGACGCGGGTCGTCTTCGGATAGAGATTTTAACAACAAATGGGCAAAAATCGTGATCGTTCCCAGAGGATTATTAATTTCATGGGCTACACCAGCCGCCAACTGTCCTAAGGATGCAAGTTTTTCAGTCTGAATGAGATAGGCCTGGGCCTTTTCCAATTCTTGATGAGAGATTTGCAGTTCCTGATGCGACTTCTTGAGTTGCTGATAGATGTTTCTGGTTCGATCTAATAGATATGGTAGACACATTTCGAGTTCCGCCAGTCCCTGGGCAACTGCGATTGCTTTATCACGACAACTCGGATACCCGCACGCCCGACAATCCAGATTTCGATCAGGTGGTGCCTTGTCCATCGCCTTTAGAATCGATTGAATTTGATCTTCAGTGGGAATCGAGAGGTTTTGTTCCATATTGTCAAATTGACGACCGAGATCGACATTCTTGAACCGTGATAATTCCACCAGAGCATCCGCAGCACTTTGACGACTCATTTCAGCCTTTGTGTAACGTGCGACGATTTGCCGTCGCCCAAGAACAGAGATTTCCATGTCCGCAAAAGGCCCATCAACACAACCTTCACAAAAGACTAGATCTAAAAATTTTGCCTCAATATGTTTAGCCACTAACTGATTAAGCGCACGAAGTGAACGAATACGCCCACCAGTTACACTGAATTCATCCATCAATACATCAAAACTTTCACCCATGCAGCGATAGAGCCCGCCGATAACAGGAATTATCCGGCCGAGATATGGACGTGGACCATCAAAATTTGTCTCCTCTTGTTCGAGCCGATCAATTCCTGCTTCGTCTATTAATTGTTTAGCTTCATGAAATGTAATGACTTGATCAATAACGCCTGCTACTTCGGGTACATTCATTTCTTCCATCTGTGCTAAACAGGCGGTAATATAAACGACTTTCCAATTAGCGCCTTTCAATTCTCGTGCAATGCGACCGAAGGCAATCATAGGAGATACAATTTGGGCCAGATTTGGTATCAGCTGTGGCAAATATTTCTGGATGTAAAAAACGATGGCCGGGCAAAAGGATGAGATTATCGTCCGATTGACATCTCGATGAAGAAGTTCCCGATATTCCCGGCTCACCAGTTCAGCTCCAAATGCACCTTCCCAAACCTCTGCAAAACCAACTTTTTTCAGGGCAGTGACCAGTTGTCGTGGAGTTCCTCTATCCAGAACGCCAGGAAAGGTTGGGTCAAGGCATGCAATTGTCCTCTCATTATTGTCTAAAAATTCTTTTACTTGAAAAAGTCCGCTTGTATAAAATAATGCCTTCTGGGGACAGGTTTTGATGCAACTTCCACATAAAATACATCGGTCGTGGATAATTTTGATGGTGCCTTTCTCCCGTTTAATCGCTTTGGCCGGACAAATCTGTATGCAACTATAGCAGCGACGACATTTGCGAGTAAGGACGTTTATTTGACTCATAATTCATTCATGTTTAAAATTTTAAATTTCTTCAAATTACGATGGTAGTTAGTACTAGTTGTAAATTTGGATTCAGTTTACTGGTAAATGGTAATATAGCAAGGAGCTTATATCTCTGAAGCAATATACCACTTTACTAAAACAAAAATTATCAATTCTTAAATATAAACAGCTACCTTTCACCACTCATCACCTTCACCTCAGCATCATGCGCCAGCGTATAATGCCCCAGAGTGATTACTAAATCCCCTTCTTCGAAAGGCAGATTTGAATTGAGAATTTCCACAAATTCTTCATTTTCTAATCCCACATCCACGTAGCTCCATTTAGCCAATTAATTTTTTCTCACCCTCTACAATTGTGTCATAAACAACTTGATGATTTTTTATATTAAAGTAAAAAAAATATTTTTTTGTTCCAACAAAATTTTTGATATTTGGTGTGGAAAATCATTTATCCAGAAACTTATCAATATTTTGGTAAATTATTTTTTAGGTTTAATCCTTGCTTTGTTCATAAGATAAATCCAAATACTTCTTGATTATAAAAATATTTTTTAGTAACTTAAAACCAATCTTTATGTAAAGAAATTTAAGGCTGCTACCCAATAAACAAAAAAACCTTTTTGTGAGGATTCATGATAAAAACTCAAAAAAAGAAATTTTATCGAACAACTGTTGCAGTAGTACTAACCTTATTATTTATTATTTGGATTTCTGCTTTCAGTTATGCCCAGTTTAAAATAACCAGGATTGAGTGCGATCATTCAATTTTCGAATTCCAGGATAAAGAGATATTATTTCAACCTATCTTTAGTTACAACCGTGTTCAGGGTCCTCTTTTAGGATTAAACCTTTCCCTATATTTAAAAAAATTGTGGCTGACAAAAATAACAGGTAATTTGGGATATGGATTTGAGAATGGACGCCGATATCATGCAGGAATTCAAAGATCGTTCTTTGTCACTAATCCACTAACAATCGGCTTTGCTTATTATGATCAGATCTATAGTCTGGACGAATGGTTTATCGGAAATATCGAAAATAGTCTGGCAGCTTTATTTATAAAAGAAGATTTTATGGACTATTTCGGAAAACGAGGTCTACTTGCATTCGTGGATAAAAAATTTGCTGACTTCCATACAGTCCGAATTGAAGTGGAACAATTTCAATTCGAATCTCTGTCTCGTCATACGAACTGGGCGCTGTTTGGCAAGAAAAAACGATTTCAAGAAAATCCATCTGTAATAGAGGAGAAAACAACCAGTGTGAGACTGATGTGGATTTTCGATTGGCAGGATAATTCGCTCTCACCCACCTCTGGATGGTACTTCGAGGGCCTTGGGGAACAGACCTTTGGGGATAGCGTAGATGTTCAAGGGCTTTTTATAACATTAAAGTGTTTTCAACCGACATTTGGTTCACAACTGCTTAAATTAAAGCTCATGATTGGAGGTCGCAACGGTTGTGATCAACGATATGAACAATACCTTATGGATATGGGTGGGATTGGGACATTGGTTGGGTACGAAGATAAAGAATTTAAAAACGGAAATCGGTTTCTGTATCTCACAGCCCACTATCTTTTTAATGGAGCGATTTTAAATCGACTGCCGCTAGATTTTCTGCCGCTTTTCGATCAACTTACTTTAGGAGTATTTTCCGAAGGCGGATGGCTTTATTTTGGAGACAAAAACAAAAATCCGATTAATGATTTTTCATCCCTTAAAATGTCTGATTTAAAGTCTGATGTTGGATTAAGTCTCTATGTAGTAGAACAATTGGCGCGCATCGATTTTGCGAAACGAACAGATCGTTCAAAAGACGCCTGGAGAATTACAATACGGTTTATGCATAAGTTTTAATTTGCTGTTAACCAGAGTGACCATTACTGAAAAAGTTCTAGATTATTCTGTTATTATCATTTTAACGAGTAATGATTTTATTCAAAAATGTTGTTTGGAGACGGATATGCCCTTCAATGAATGGTTAAACCAGATTTGTACAGAGCGAAACAGTCTCGTCTGTGTCGGGTTGGATGTTGATTTAAATAAAATTCCTAAATTCATATTGGCAAAAAACGATCCCCAGGTCTATTTCAGTCAGGCAATTATCGAGGCCACCATTGAATATACAGCAGCCTATAAAATTAATACCGCTTTTTTTGAAGCATACGGATCAAAAGGCTGGGAGGACATGACCACAATTGTAAACTATCTACCCGATGATGTCATTAAAATTGCTGATGCCAAACGTGGAGATATTGGTAACACATCGAAAATGTATACAAAAGCATTTTTCAATGAATTAAAATTTGATGCAATTACTGTCAATCCTTACCTTGGAAGCGATGCTGTTGCGCCTTTTCTTGAAAATGAGATGAAAGGCGTATTTGTTCTCTGCCATACTAGCAACAAAGGTGCGGGGGATTTTCAAAAGTTCAGTAA
>JABAOC010002946.1_pt2 | contig 14668 bp, 14 predicted proteins | sample 7062161 | NCBI WGS metagenome assembly JABAOC01 (sample SAMN14538625, study PRJNA623070) | marine sediment metagenome | biome: marine biome [ENVO:00000428]; feature: marine pelagic biome [ENVO:01000023]; material: deep marine sediment [ENVO:00002113] | place: India: Gulf of Khambhat ... | reverse complement strand
TCTCGCCTCCTTTCTCAGAACCCTCATGATCTCTCGCCCAGTTCGCCAGTCCACATGAAGGGATCTTGGGTATCGATGGCCCGGGGCGATCCTCTGCTCATACCTCTCTCCGTCCATAGCCCATTGACATCCCCAGCTACCAAGGTTATCCATCTGACTGGGAGCCTCTTGGCACACAATGCCTGCGAGGCTCTGATCATTAAGATACCTCCCTTGGACAACGGTATCCCTGAGATGTTCCTTTGGGTTGTCTCTGGGGTCAGCGTAGCCAAAAGCGGCGTTAANNTGACTCCCTTAGTGAAAACAATAACATTAGCACCGTGGTCGTGGGCCTCAACAGCGGCTCTACCACCTGCTGCCTCGCTTCCGACAACGACCACATCTGCCTCTAAAATCTTCGGCATCTTAATATTTTTCACCCATACAAAATTAATTTTTAATTTAGGGAATGGAGACCTCTAAGTGCTAGATGGATGATCCGATTAAAAAATTATTTGAAATTCAATGTATAATGATTTACAAGGATATTCTAGCTTACCAAGAAGAGAGACGAACTTAAATTGGCCATGTAAAGGCTTTCAACCAAACTCGGATGGGAGACATATTTTTATCAGAGTCGTCAATCATCAAGTTCAGTTTAGGTGTAATCCTCTGTTTCGTGGTCTAAGTAAATCTTATACTTTCACCTTTTCTCGCCAGACTTATTTAGCGCAACAGTCTTGGAAATGTTAGATGTCACCATGTCTCTAACGTCAACCCTCACTGGATTCGCTTCCGATCTGAGCTTTAACAAGTTGCCTTCTAGTGTTGTGAATATGTCGAAAAGGGTCTTTCTCGACTGGTTGGAGTGCGCGGTTGCGGGCTCGACGGCCCCTGGAAGCCGAGAGATAGTGGAGATGATCAATGGTTTCGAAGGAAGGGAGGAGGCCAGCATCATACCCTTTGATCTGAAGGCTCCGAGGCCCAATGCCGCTCTGGCCAACGGCACGATATCCCATGCTCTAGACTTCGACGACACTCATGATGAGGCGGTGCTTCACACTAGTGTGGCTGTTGCACCTGCGGCTCTGGCAGTGGCCGAAGTAGAGAGATTGAGTGGAAGAGACTTCATAGCTGCTCTGGTGGCTGGGATGGAAACTCACATTAGAATAGGTCTGGGTTGTACGACGGGTCCCGGACAGAGCGGCTGGATCTACACCGCCAGTATAGGTACTTTTGGGGCCGCGGTGGCAGCAGGTAAGGTTTTGGGTTTGAGTGAGGAGCAAATGATCAACGCGGTGGGAGTGGCTTACAGCGCGGCTTCGGGAAACATTCAGAGCGTCATTTCAGGTTCGCTGAGCAAGCGTTTGCAGCCAGGGCTCTCCGCTATGAGCGGGGTTTTGGCGGCCCTCTTAGCCCAGAAAGGGTTCACGGGGCCAGTGGATACCTTAGAGGGCAGGTTCGGCTTTTACAACGTCTATCAGCAAGGTAACTACCGTTTGGATAGACCGGTGGAGGGGCTAGGTGAGAGGTTTGAGGTCCTTAACCTCAGCCTCAAGCCCTACCCTTGCTGCAGGTTTACCCACACCGCCATTGACGCTGCAATCAAGGTGACCAACATGCACGACATCAACGTAAATGATGTTGAGGAGGTCAAGGCCTATGTGCACAGCCAAACCTACTCAGTCGTCTGTGACCCTTTGGAGAGGAAGATCCACCCCCAAACGATCGTCGACGCCCAGTTCAGTCTCCCCTATACCGCGGCATGCGGCCTCGTTCAGAAGAGAGTGGTAATCGACGACTTCACCGAGGAGGCTATCAAGAGGAGGAATATTATCAGATTAGCTGAGAAGATCAAACCCCAGGTCGACCCCGCGCTGGAAGAGACCACCGACCGTTCAATCGCCCCAACCATTATAGAAATTAGGATGCGAGATGGGAGGATCTATGAGGCACGAGCCGACATCCCAAAAGGCCATCCGAAGAACCCAATGACGACAGAGGAACAGTATGAGAAGTTCAAGGATTGTGCCCGCCACTCTGTGAAGCCCATCTCAGACGAGAAGATCAAAGAGATCATGACCTTGGTGGAAAAGCTTGAGGCAGTCAGCGATATGTCGGAGCTGACATGTCTGCTTTAGCACCGAATGGCTCAATAACTATTAAAACTGATTTATCTCTTCTCTCCGCGGTTCTCAGCTCTTCCTCATCTTCACTTCGAGAACTCCATTTCGGTAGGTAGTTCTATAATTTCTTACCCTTGAGGGGAGCCGGATCTTTCGATAGAAGTTTCCGCCGCCCCTTACCTCGAGGCTGTCTTCTAAAAGGTTCACTCCGACCTCGTCTTCTGGGCCTGGGACCTGGGCCACGAGGGTGACATCCTCATCGCCTTCCATAACTTCGTAGATCCAGTGATCCTCAGACACGGCGATCGGCTTCAACTCCTCCTTAACAGCTCTCCTAGCCTCTCTGATCCAGTAGATCAGCACGGCTATGGATACACCTGCTAGGAGGACGCCCAGCAGTCCCCTCTGCTCTCTTATGATGAGTCGGAGTAGGAGGCCTATGATGATCAACCCTAGGATCAGAACGGCCAAAGAGACGAGTCTAGGGAGGTCTTCCTCAAAAGTCTTCCTGTTGCTTCTCCAGCCCATTTCTACCTCTCACATCCTCTCGAGGATCTGCTGCCAGAGCTCCATAAATCGGGCGAGTTCCTTACCTGCCTCCTCAAACCTGCTTTCAGCCCAAAGGCTCATATAATTTTCCATGTGTTCGTTTGCTTGTTGAATCAGATCGCTCAAAGTCAACTCCGGGGGCTTCTCTGTCGGAGGTTTTGCAACACCTGCTAACTGGCTTAGATAGGCTTCGAAGGCGTCTTCAGCCGTATCACCTAAGCCTACAAAGTATTCACCCGTGAAGGCTGCTCCAACGCTGGCGATGACTGCTTGCTCCGTAACAACACCGCCAGCCATAGCCGTATACACCGGGATGAAGTAGACATCATGGTCTCCAACTCTGTAGAGGATGTTGTCCCCTATCCTAGGACTTCGAAGTAGAGTCTTGAGTTGGGCGAAGTCTGAGTTTTTCTCTAGGGCCTCCAGAACCCCTGTTGGCCCTAGCAACTTTGTTTCGGCCTCTAACGAGACCTCGTAAAAGACCATTTCGCCAAGGTGGTCATAATCGTTACGCAATACCATGTAACCTGCAAGGTTTCTCCCCTGAGCTCCTCTCAACTCTAGGGATGATAGACCGAGGAATTCTATTTGATCGAAGCCTGGAGGCTGAGCCATTATATAGTAGGTGTCGAGGCCTATAGGTACCTCGAAGAACTCTTTTCCAACTATGAACACGGAGGGATCTACAACGTGGTAAAAGTTATACATGTCGACGCGCCATTCGAATAACTCTTCTGGATATCTTGTTTGATCTTTCAACCATTCCGGAATCTCGGTGGTAACGTATTCGCTGTAGGCTCCCTTAAAGAGGTCGCTGAAGAAGTCATCGCCTGTTATGAGGAGCTGTATATCTCCATCGTATATGTTTATTAGAGCATATCCGATGAACCTCATAAAAGGGTTGTTTTGTCCCCACATCACATGTCTTGTCTCAAGGCGGACGATCAGAGGCATCAGGTAATAGGTTCGCTCTCCATCAGTGACCGGGAACATATCTGTGGGTTTACCAAAGAAGTTGTATTGGAAGTAGGGGAAGAGCATCGTCAATCGGTTGTAAATNNAGCATCGTCAATCGGTTGTAGACATCCCTATAACGAAGTAAGTGGATCGGCTGGTCGCGATAAGCTAGGAAAAAGTTGAATTCATAGATCCAGCTCAACGGTGGCGCGACATCTAAGCCCCCTCCACCCATGTAGAAGGCGCCTTCAAGCTCGTCGCTCTCCTCCCGACCCACGGGATAAGAGGCCCAGGCCTCTCGAAGGAGGCCTCCTTCACCATAGTAGATTTTCTGTTGCTTGAAGAATTTCTCGGTCTCAAGGATCCTGCCTTCATGGGCGTCTAGGAGGAAAAATCCCTTCGGTGCATGGGTGTAGTGTAGATGGGTGGCGTACCATTGGTCCTCCGCGAGAACAGTTTCTGGCATAATCGGGCTCAAAGAGGCGCTCCAGTAGAGGGACCCGTTAAATCGTAGGATATCCGAATCAGCGAATTCTAGGTAGGGAATTAAACCTATCTCAGGCTTCAGCTTGGCAAAGGCCGCCTCCCAATCCCATAGACGTATCCTATTTAAGAGTTCACCCTGCTCATCGACGTAAGTACCAATCTGCTCCCTCGGTATGGAGGCTAGGCTAAAGTTGTAAGGAACCTCCTCCACCTGGTCTAATTCAGCGAAGTAGCGGTTTATAGCGATCGTTTGGGTGGTATAAGGACCCAGCCACTCGATCTTTCTGGCGTCGGCTATGCTGTTATTGATGGATATGATGGAAATTACAAGGAAAATTATCAATATGACGGGGGCGTAGCGGACGATCAAACGGCGGCGGGAGAGTAAGAAAACTCCGACCTTGCCAGGACCTCTAAAGCGATCTTTGACTGCAAGAGCCGTGAAGATCACTCCTATGGCCGCCAGACCTCCAATCACGTATCTCGTATTATAGTCGATGAAAGAGGGGAAGAAGGCGTTGAACATCGCCCAGAAGACCCCTAGGGCGATGAGACCCTCCACAGCCGCCAGCCGTTCACCAACGTGGAAGAGGCCCGTGGTCATCTCCGACCGGGTCGGCATCAATATGCGGAGGAGCTGGGTAAGGCCCACCAATATCATCAACCGCACTCCCACTGCCCAGAGGATCGGGCTGAGCAGCAACGTCAGGGCTGGTATGGCCGGTATAACACTAGTCTCTGCGAAAGCCATGTCGAAAGATGGAGTGACAAAAGGCAGGCTGAAGAGAGCCCATATCTTGTCTATATGGGGGTTCCATCCCTGAAGGATGCTGTAGAAGGCCATTCCGAAGAGTATGTTGGTAAAGAGGAACATACCCAGGAAGACCTTCGTAACCTGCCAAACAACGAAGTTNNATTAAAGTCCCGGAAGGGGATACTCGTAAAGGAGAAGGGTTCCTCGTCACGCCTTGTTCGGAGAAGGCGTAACAGGTTTCTGAAGGCCCACCAGGTGACGGACCTTCTGTTTATGATGTCGATCCTTACTAAGGCGATGGCTGCAAGAATCAACCCACTGTAAATCTCGAAGTAGATGGGTCGGATGAAAAGGTCTTCAAATTCCATGATGTTGAGCCAGACGGTGAGGAGAGCACCTCCAGACGCGAAGATGATAAAGAGCAATATGATAACAACTAAGATGAGGGGGATGTACCTCATATAGCGCTCTGGAACACGTTCACCCCACTCAGGCGGTTCGAATGTCATCTCCATATCTCTATTCTGAATCGACCTTATAAAGGTGTAAACAGTGCCCTATCCTCGCTAGATGGAACAAAGAAGGATACATTCATCAACTTGTGGAGGTTTAAATAGGCTTAAAAAGGCTTTGAATCGTGGTTTAGTCATATGGATTTGAGGAAACTAAACGAGAGAAGAAGACTGGCCCTGATTGAAGATATTTACCGAAATGATTTTAAGAGAATGGGCTACAGGAAGGTCCCTCGTAGATACCCCTCCGAAGGGAGGAGCGTGAACATCACAAAGAACAAAGTCGTCGACATCTCTTTCGACGTCTCCTACGCAAGCGACTACAAAGAGGACGCCTATCGATGGTGTTACATCGACTTCTTCATCACCCAACCCAACATCAACCTCCCTGACCCTCTCAAACACTCTTTCACAAGGGTGATGGATGGAAAAAAAAGACTCTATTGGAGACACAGAGGGCTTGTCCGTGTAATAGATATGGACGTAGCAGCCGACATGATTGACAAGACCAGGAGGGAGCTGACGAAGCTCTTGGAGAAGCACTCGATCCTACCGAAAAGAAGTGAAAAGAAGTGAATCTGACTTGAAAGAACGAGAGATACTGTACGAAACTGAGGAGGCAATAAGGTCTAGGGGGTATCTGACCCTCAAGATACTCAATAGAGTTATAGACACCTATGGCGAGAGATTTGAGAGAGCGTGGGAAGCCTTGAGAAAGGGAATGGTGAAGAAATATCGCTTCGTCCCCGGGCCAGGTGAAGTCTCTTTCATTGTGGGAAACACTAAAGAGTATCTTCTGATACCGGAAGCTTGGTACTGTAGCTGTAGAGGGACCTATTCACGGAGAAGAAATGAAAGTCTCTGCTACCATCTCTTAGCTTATAAGCTGGCTGAGGCCCTGGGCTTAGTTGAACTCGTAGAGATGAATGTCCAACACTACGATACCCTCATAAACGAGCTTAAATACGGGTAATTCACCCCATGATTGTGTGATATTGGATATGAACCTAGGCGACATGTACGCGTTGTTGGATATCATCCTACTTATATTAATTGTATCAGCTGTCATCCTCATCCTCCTCTACGGCTACCTACGATCAAAGTCATAGTCACATCGCTCTTAGCTCTCTTTTTACAGATTTAAGAATCCTCTTGCAGAAAAACAAAGAATATATTGTTTGATTGAACGTAGATTTTTCTCGATGGTTTATGAAAAAGAAAATAATTAGCACCGAGTGGGCCAAGCCCTGGCTCTCCCTTGGTATAAAAGCAGGTCCCTTCCTCTTCACTTCAGGCATCATGCCTCGGAATTACTCCACTGGCGAAATCGTTGGAGGAGACATTAAGGCACAGACCCGCCCTGCTCGATCTTCCTGCATATGCGATTTGGCGATTCCAGAAGCCAAGATCGAGATGGAAGTAGTGGCCTTGATTCCTTAAAAAAACCTACTACATCTTTTTCAAAGCTTTTCGGTACTCTTTTGTAAACATGTTCTCCTTGAGTTTCATTTGTATGATGTTCCTGAGTAACTCGATCAGATAAGCATTGATCTCCTCAGATACGCCGTCCACCGCTGGCCTAGAGAGCCCAGAAACAGAGTCTATCGCCCCAGCCAAAACTGAAGTCTTCAGTAAGAGTTTTTCGGTAGTCATATCGTGCATCACTTCGGGCTCCGCTAACACTGTGGCTAGACATGCCTCGAGTCCATAAGCCCCCCAGTTTGATACCGTCGCAACTATGAGAACATCGGTCGCGGCGGCCGAGGCTATGCCGCCTCTGCACGGACATTTACATTTGGTCGCCCAAGGTACCAGCCTCTTAACATCGTCTAGAATGTGACCCATCCCAAGCTCGTTGCCCAAGTCCCCGATACCTATGGTCAGTATTCCCCTAGACTTGGCTTCATCTACTAGATAATCTATCTTCGCTGTGAACGAGGTTATGTCGATTCCTCCTCCGCTATGATATATGCCTTTCTCGTTGTATCCTGGTCTCTCGATCGATATGATGGCTGAGGGGTTAAGATCTTCCAACATTTTACAGGCTGCCCGTTCAGCTTCATCGGGGTCTACGGGAAAGCCTTCCACAGCCACTCTTCGTGGGCGTTCTGCCACCTTCTTATGTTTGAATGGATGTAGGCCGGCGGCTTGACAGGTGGCCCTCAACATTTCTGTCAAAACCTCCTCGGTGATCATGACCGGCGACGCTTGGAGACCTACGTCGATAGATCTAGCTAGGGCGGCAGCACCTATTGGGCCATCCGTTTCTCCTTCAAGGACGGTGGGGACGATGAAACCCGTGGTAACAATAACAATGTCGCCGGGTTTTACCGCATCTGCCAGCTTCTCTGCTGCATAGATAGTGAGAGGCTCTCCGACTTTCTCTCGGGTGGCTTCATAGAGTTTTACGATTGGGAGCCCCACTAAGATAGCCCAATTAGACATTGGCACAGTGATGAGTCTGTCGACGGCTTCTCCAACAAGCCTCCTATCTTTCTTAGCTAACATCTCCACCCATGGTAATGGCTGATATAGGCTTATACTTAAGTTTGAGGAATAGACAGTAGAAGATAAAAAAGTTAACTTTGATCGGTAAATTGAAATGATGTCAGAAGAAAGAAGGCATATGAAAAACAGTGACCAGATTTGAAGCAGAGTAGAGATCTAATAAGGACCTCTATCGGTACGGCCGCCGCCTTGGGACTGATAAGCTGCAGGCTCACAACCAAACCCACAACGGTCTACCTCATGACACACAGCAAAGAGAGGTGTAGAGCAAACTGTGCCTTCTGCTCCCAGGCAAAGAGGAGTGTATCAAAGCCCAATAGGCTCTCCAGAGTGGTGTGGCCAACCTTTGACTTAAACAGAGTTTTGGAGAGCCTTACCAGGAGTAACTGTTTCCAAAGAGTCTGCGTACAGGCTCTAAATTATCCAGGTCTCTTCGACGACCTTCTCCACATATTCACCCAGTTAAGAGAAGAGACCCATCTACCTACGTCCCTTTCATGCCAGCCCCTTGAGGAGGATCAGATGAGGGAGCTTAGGAACTTGGGTTTAGATACTATTGCCATCCCTTTAGATGCCGCCACTCCGAGGCTCTTCGACGAGGTCAAAGGCTCCGCAGTAGAAGGACCCTATAGTTGGAAGAGACATATGAAGACTCTGAAAGAAGCGGTGGAGGTTTTCGGGCCTGGCAGAGTCTACACCCACCTAATCGTAGGGTTGGGAGAGACAGAGCAGGAGAGCTTGAAGGCTGTACAGAAGCTAGTAGATGTGGGCGTCAATCCCGCCCTCTTCGCCTTCACTCCCCTGCTCGGGACAAAGTTAGAAGATAGACCACCTCCGCCGCTAGACTCTTACCGAAGAGTTCAGCTGGGCCGCTTCTTTCTTTCTGGCGGACACACTAGGTTTGAAAAAATGGCCTTTAACAGGGATGGACGTGTAACCGATTTTGGAGTGAGACAAAAATTCTTCAGGGAGGTCCTTCTCTCAGGAGAGCCCTTCTTCACGTCGGGCTGTCCAGGATGTAACCGGCCTTATTACAATGAGTCGCCCAAAGGGCCCATTTATAATTATCCTTGTCTTCCGAAGGAGGAAGAACTTGCTGAAATTGAGCGGGAACTGTTCTAGGCGGCTTCGTCCTCAAAGAAGACCTTGATGTGGTGCCCAATCGTTTGAGCAAAATTGGAGATTCGTCGAGGCCTCGTGATGCCGCGTTCCTGATATGCATCGACGGCTGTAGCCTAGAATATATCCGTAGTAGCGTTGTTCCGAACATCGATCGTCTGTGTAAAGAAGGGATATGTGTCGAAGGAGCCTCCATGGTTCCAACCGTGACCAACGTTAACAACGTATCCTTGATAACAGGCCTCTATCCCGACAGACACGGCATCACCTCCAACTGCTACTACGACCAGGCATCAAGAGCCGAGATCTATATGGAGTCTCCCACCTTCATAAGGGCAGAGACGATATTTGAGAAAGCATCCAGACACCAACTGAGAACAGTTCTGCTCACGGTGAAGGAGAAACTTTGCACCCTCTTGAGAAAAGGAGCAGAAGTCGCTGTATCGGCAGAGAACCCTCCTCCCTGGATTGTTAAGAGAGTCGGTACGCCTCCTAGCATCTACTCAGTAGAGGTAGATACGTGGCTCTTCGACGCCCTCAGAGTGATCCTCTCCAAGACCAAGCCGCACCTGGTCTATGTGGCGACGACTGACTATGTGATGCATCATCACGCACCCAGAGACCCAGAGTCACGACGCCACATATCCTTGATTGATAAGTGTATCGGAGAGTTAATTGAACTGCACCCGCGTTCCCTCTTCTGCGTGACCGCCGACCACGGCATGTCGGAGAAAAATAGGGCTTTAGACCTACGGACCATTCTCAGGGATAGTGGCATAGAGTCCCACGTGGTCCCTACCGTCAAAGATAGGCACCTACGCCACCACAGCAATCTCAGCGGTTCAGCCTACCTCTACCTCATGGATGAGCAGAATCAGGATGATGCATATAGCATCCTATCGGGAACAAATGGGGTGGAGAGAGTCCTCACGAGCGATGAAGCCATAGATTATCACCTGCCTGTGAAGCACATAAGCGACTTCTTTGTCCTTGGTGAGAAGGAATACGTGTTCGGAGCCTTGAACAACGGAGAAGAGAGTAGAGAAGTGCACATCAGATCTCATGGCTCCCTTCATGAGCGTAATATACCGGTGATGGCTTGGGGAATTAGAAATATAGGTATCGAGGAGAACAAAGATCTTGCAAAGGTGGTTATGAGCTGGTTGAGGCTGATTTGAGCACTTCACTCCTTAAGATAGAAATAAGAGGAAGAGGATGGTGGAGGTCACGAAGACCTCTATCACCGCTGCTAGGAACAAGAGAGGGAATATCCTCACAGCGTAGAACCTTAACCCCTTGACAAGTTCCCCTTTCACGTCGCCAACTCCCTTCAACCTTTTCACCAGCTCGTATCCCACTCTTATACCGATAGCGGAGCTGAGAAGAACTAGAGGTATCTCAATGACCCCGTGGGGTAAGAGTGCTACCAAAGCGAAAGATAACCCATAGAGCTGCTGCACCTCGAAGACGACTAGGCCTATGATCAGTCCGTTCAGAACAATGAAGAGGAAGGGAACAATCCCGAAGAAGACTCCAAGCAAGATAACGAAGAGACTCTTTACCGAGTTGTTGAGGAAGATGAAGACTAACAGCCAGAGCGGGTTAACCTCCCCATCCCCACCGAAGATCTCCCCTAACATCTCCAAGATACTGATTGGTAGCCACTTACTCAGTATGTAGCCAGAAGCCGTCGACACGACAAATAGAACTAGGCATAAGACGAAGAATGGACTGATAGTGTGGAGATAAACTCTATTCGACAAGCTTTCTCAAGCCTCATTAATATATGTCCTTAAAGAGAGTTAAGCATTATATGTTGTTCGATTTACCAGACCTGATCATAAATTCTAAGAACCCTTTGGCCCAGTTTCTCCTCCACTTCCTGAGATTGTAGCCGCAGTGTGGACATACATCGTCCACGAGATACACGAGTCTTCTGCATGTTTTCCTAGGGCAGTGATGTACAGTGAAGGTTTGGATCACTAGGCTTTCTATCTCCTCTGCTTTAACCACGCTTAACCCTCCAATGATTACTAAAACTTTTCTATAGGTTACAGAATTGAATATAACCCTCAAAGTACCAAACAGTAATAAAAGTATTAATGCAATGAGACTAATTCAACCAAGGTTTAATGAAATCAGATTTTAAGCATCACGTAACTTAGTTGAATATAGGTGAGTTATTCTTTGAAGAAGATGTTTAATGACTACATCTTCGTGAATGATGAAGGAAATCTCCAGATAGAAGAATGGGATTGTTTAGACCTCGTCGAGAAATATGAAACACCTATTTACGCCATATCTGAGAACCGGATCAGAGATAGATTTCGACGAATCTATAGAGCCTTCAAGACAAGATACCATAAGATTATGATATGCTTTGCGTACAAAGCCAATCACGGCCTAGCTGTGAAGAAGATATTAAAGCAGGAAGGCGCTGGAGCAGAGACTTTTGGTCCTCATGAACTCTATTCGGCTTTACTTGTAGGAGTCAGTCCAGACAAAATTATGTGCAATAGTAATAATCCCTCAGAGGAAGAACTCACAGCCGCGGTTCAAGCAGGTGTCTACATCAATGTGGACAATATTGATATGCTCGAAAGGGTAGAAGATGTATCTCATAAACTCGGTATAGTTCCAAAGATCAATCTTCGATTGAAGACCTCCGTGGAGTTAAGGCTTAGAGGCGCTGACCGTAAATGTGGTATAGATCTGGAATCTGCATATGAAACCACTAAAAATGCCCTTAAATCTGAAAAGATCCAACTGGTTGGCTACAGTGAGCATCTAGGTGGTCAAACAACGCTTGAGACCTTTGTATTGCAGACCTCGGAGATGATGGACTTTGTGGGAAGAGTGAAGAAAGGGTTCAATTGGCAGCCTCATTTCATCGATTTAGGCACGGGTTTTCCCACTTGGAGAAAAGAAGGACACGGCGTAGGGGGGAAGGATAGGAAATTCCCTCCAATCGAGGATTATGCCGAGGCCATAATATCAAAAGTCAATGAGAAGATAGAGGAATACGATCTAGATGAGCCTACACTGATATTTGAGCCCGGCCGTTACCTTGTGGCGGATTCAGCTGTCCTGCTATGTAAGGTTGGCGCCATCAAACAAGTGGAAATAGGTGATAAGACATTTCTAAAGAAGGTTTTTGTTGATGCAAATCTCAACAACATAATGAGGATCGCAACCAGCAACTGGTATTACCACATAGTTGTTGCAAACAAAGCAGATAGAGAGCCAGAAGAGATCGTTGACATCGTTGGGAACACTGGGTGGGGAGGTGACATCGATACCTTGGGAAAGCAGAGAAACCTTCCAAAGATAGAGCGAAGCGACTTGATCGCGATACTAGATGTAGGAGGATATGCTGAATCCACGGCAACCCAATATCTAGGTTTCACCAGACCAGCATCCGTACTAGTCTCAGGACGAAACACAGAAATTGTGAGAGTAAAAGAATCACCAGAAGACGTATATATCTCTGATAGAATTCCCTCCAGGCTTCTTGCTGTTTAAAAACTTTAATCTGGCTTATCCGTTAGGTCATCTTCAAGAAGAAAAAGTGGCTAAATCATGTATTCATGATTTCTGGAGAGTGTTGTCACTGGCATCTCCTATTGTAGGAAATGATTATCTTTCGGCGTTAACCTCCTAGTGCCGGAAGAAATAAGTAGATTTTCTCAAGTGCTGGATCGAAATTAAGGACAATTCTCTTTTTGTTACCCCTTGTCACTTTATACGCATACCAACCTTGACGTATAAATTCTTCGAACTTTTTTTTTGCCATAGCTATATCTTCAATATTTTCTTTGTCCCAGGTGATTGCTCGAATATTCTCTGATACGGGAATGATCTCCATTTTCTNNAGACCCAGGCTCTTAAGAGTTTTTGGAAGTGGTTTACCAGTCTCTTCATCCCATCCCATTTCCTTATAGTAGTTGTGCAGCATTTTGTCCCAATATGGAGTGATACTTACTCCCTTGAGCGGGCCGTTGGGAGGCGCGGATCCATATCGGGGGGATGGATAGTCTAGATCTGAAGTTAAGCCGTGTCTGATGTTGAAGGCTCTCAGCAGATTAACTATTCTTCGACCAAAATCTATAGACTCTTCATAAGTGTAGTCCCATCCAGTAACTGCACTTAATGCTTGAGATATGAGTTCCACGTTCTTCATGGTGTTGAAGGTACATGTAACCATCGAGTCCTCAAGTAGCCGTTGCCCCTTTTTCCTAGCCACCATTGTCGATAACTCTTTCCATTGGTTCACAGATTCAAATCCTTTTAAAGCACCTGCAAACTCTTCAACGGTTCCTGTGTCCGAGACGCAGGTATCAAAGAATTCAGCCCATCTGAGGTTTGATCTGTGGTCGTGGCCTCGAGGAGTGTTACCTTTCTGAGTGTGGACGGCAAGGTTGACAGCTTCACCTCCTATATGCTTTGCAGCCCGCATCACCCCTTCGGCCAGAACATCGCCTAAGCCCTCCCTTCTCACAATTTGATTGAGCATCACCCTTACTGCCTCAGCATTTCCCCAGGTCATCTCTAATCCATTCGTGTCTTCCTTGGTTAGGATGCCTCTCTCATAACACTCCATGACGAGACCTATTACCCATTCAGCTTCATTGGTGTCTAGACCGAGGCGGTCAACATCCTTGCTTAGCATCACCGTAGAAGTTAGGTCTGTGTTACCTATGCCTGGTCCCCAAGCGGCGAGCTGTTCGTACTCGGGTTCTTCCACTACTTCTCCAGCATAGGGGCCTTCAGGGATCTTAAAAATGTGGCAGTGGTGCAGTTGACACGCCCAACAGGGATGCCGTTTGGCTTCAAAGTATTCTCGTATATGTTCTGGTTTAAATGTAGCGAGTTTATCCTCGTCAATAGACCACACATTTGTAGTATAGTTTTTAATGGGGAGCCAGCTGTCTTTGTAACCCTGTTGTATAGCATGTAGCGTTCCCCAGTCATATGTAGATCGAGAGTGGGTTTTTACGTTGTCTAGCATCTTTTTGGCGATGTCAACGAGTTTCTCTCTATTTTGTACTTTGATTCGAGTTTTACCGCGGGCGACAGCGATGGCTTTGAGTTTCTTGGAGCCCATCACCGCTCCTGGTCCATTGTGTGATGCGGAGTGGCCTTTGTCTGCAAATATTCCGGCGAACTTCACTAGATTCTCGCCAGCAGGGCCGATCGATACAACACTCATCGCCCCCTCCTTCTTGCCGAGGTCACTCTTTATGAGATCCTCGGTCTTGTACGTGTCCTTACCTATAAGGTAGTTGGCGTCACGAAACTCGGCAGTGCCCTCATCGATATAAAGATAAATCCAGTCCTTGGATGCTCCTTGAACAATGATGCCATCATAACCACAGAACTTCAGGTATGCCCCGAAGAAGCCGTTGGCTTGAACAGAAGTTGCTCCGTTGGTGAGAGGCCCCTTAGTTACCACTGAGAAGGAGCCGGAGCCTCCTATTCTGGTACCACCTAGAGGACCTGAGGCTAATATCAAGCGATTCTCAGGATCCGACCAATCTATCAAAGGAGGAGCTTCTTCGTAGAGGATCTTAATTCCTATACCGGTTCCTCCCAGGTAATTTCTCAGCGTTGTTTCATCAAAAGTTACCTTTGAAGTTGTGAGTTCACTCATGTCGACCCTGAGAAATGAATCCATATAC
>JABAOC010027737.1_pt2 | contig 14669 bp, 13 predicted proteins | sample 7062161 | NCBI WGS metagenome assembly JABAOC01 (sample SAMN14538625, study PRJNA623070) | marine sediment metagenome | biome: marine biome [ENVO:00000428]; feature: marine pelagic biome [ENVO:01000023]; material: deep marine sediment [ENVO:00002113] | place: India: Gulf of Khambhat ... | reverse complement strand
AAATAGGCAGTAATAAGTTGTATCATTGGAGAAATTTCCTCTTTTCTTGAATTTATCCTTAAAACATTATCCTACCTGGGAAAAAAGTATAAAGGGGCTATCATCTTTTTAGACGTGAATCATTATCTTGTTCTTATCACAAGATTGCCTCATACTTCACAAAAATGGACAATTTAGTGATGGATTTGGACTGATCGTGGATTCTGATCGTGATAACATCGATTACAGACCAGTACACATGTCCCATCAGCCCTTTTGAGTGGGCGTGGGACAATTACTGCAGCTTTACAAATCTGGCATTCTGCCATTGAATCACCCCGATGTAACCATTGCCTTTTTTGGAAGTGGAGAACTCCCGAGTCTCAAGAAATGCTCTAGGCTTCGAATCCCTTCCAATTCCCTGCGAAGTTGGGCGGGTGAAATGAAGGGCTGTAAAAGTTTGGGTAACCAAGTCATCGTACGGTTCTCCCAGATATGCTTATAGCCGTCTCGCGTGATGGGCTTCTTGGGAATTCCATGCTCAACCGGCCATACCTGGCTAGACGAAAGGTAGACGAAATTGATTTTTTTGTGTGGGAGATAGCGTCCCATCCTCCGCAAGATTCGCGCGGCTCGGGCTGGCGCAAAGGCCTTCTTGTACTGCGAGAGGGGTTTAGCCAACCGGACCGTAATCACAAGATCCTCATCATACTTTCCGGCAAATAAGTCTGTTTTGACTCGATAAAGGCATTTTGTGATCTCTTCGAGGGGTATCCGTCCGTGGATCATTTGAAAGACGGTTTCCTGCAAGTTACGTACGAATGGACAACGATCTGTCCGATTGAGCTCGTGGCCCACGCTGTGCAGTTCCGGCGGAGTGAAGCCTTTCCCGTCTTTCCAAATGCGCGCACCGGAGTAGCGCTTTTTGACATCTACTAAGAGATAGGTAGCGTAGAGCGCTTCGAGCTTAAGTTTGAGAAGGTTGACTCGCTCTTCTAACAGCCCTTCCGCGTGGAGTTTTCGCTGAATCATGTGAGTAATCTCTTTGGCAAGCTTTTCCGCTTCTCTTACACATCGCTGCGGAGACCACGTGGCTGGAAGGCTGATCATCACGCTATCTACGTCGCCATAAATCACTTCAATGTGGGTCAAGTTCTGAATGTAGTCTACGGCCAGTTGGAGCAGTTCTCGCGCCCGCGCGACGATCAATTCGGCCACTTCGCGGCGAAAAAAGCGGTTTCTGCGGGAAGCAATCACTCCCCAAAGCATTAAGATAGGAGGTTTGAGCGCCTTTCGAAAGTGTTCGTACTGCTCCCACTCGTCGGCCGTTTGAGCGGCATTCCGCAACTGTTTAAACTCCTCCAACTTCTGAGTGTATTCTTCGAGGATTTCTACGAAAATCCCTGGTTCGTGCGGGAACCGGTCGAACTTTTGCGAGCGCGGATTCCATTGCTCGGGAGAAATCCCCCAGATCTGCATGATGCAATTGAACAAGCTGAAATAATCCAGAATTGCCACATTGCGATAGAAGCCTTGCCTCGGGTCGAGGGTGATGGGTCCTTCAATGGGGGGCTCCCGTTGTTTGATCCGACTGCGCCAAAGACAGCGACGGGAGTGGATCAATGCTTTATCGATGGCGCGCTTGGTCACCATGCGTGACGGACGGTCCAAGACTTCCACCGGCACCCCAAGTAGCTCCGCCAGCAGGAATTCCATTTCAATGATTTTCAATTTGCAATTGGCGGTGTACATGAGGCGGACTTCTTCGGCACAATAGGCACTGAGTTGCTCTGGTGCTTGCCGATAGGTCTCATAATATTCCTGGACAAAGTTCGACTTCATCTGGCCTAACACCTCGCGTGCAAATTCTTCTAGCTCCAATAAATTCCCGCGCGCCATCGAGGGCTTGTGTTTCATCACAATATTTTGCATGGAGAGCCAAGTCCACTCCTTCAAATCAAATGGGATGCCGAGGTGCTTACAGCGTCGTGCTAAGAACATCGGTTCAAAGTTGGTCCATGAAATCGGAAAATCATAAGTTTTCAAGAAGCGTATCAGCCGCTTGAGGAGTTGCAGCTCGTTCGGGAACTCGCTGTCGTCCCGGAACTCGACCACTTCGCCGGTTTGGCCATCGATCACCCGCACCACTAAAATGCGGGTTTGTTTATAATCCAACATGTTGAAGCCATCATCAATGACCATCGACATAAACACCCACCGGTATGGGGGGAGTTCGGCGATTGTTATAGGGTCGGTGACCGGGAAGACCCCCTTTTTGGTTTCTGAGATCTCAATTATCACTCCATAGCCCATGTCGTTCATGTGGCGTAGTTTGAAGGGCCAATCCAGTTCGTAACAATCGGTGTAACCCTCCGCTACAAGGGCCCGATAGAGTTGGAAGAGTTCTTCCGGGAGATCGGTTTCTACCCGAAGAATCGCCTTGTCACTATCCACGAAATATGCGGTGTCACTCGGGACGGGTATTATGCGCACAGGGAACCCCAAGTCGAGGGCCTCGATGAGCGGGCGATATTCTACCGGCACAAACCCATAGGGGCGAAGCTGGGCCGGGATGTTGGCAAGATGCTGTTTCCCGGCTTTCGTCCGGAGGACATAGTTCATGTACAAGTGGTTGTTGTCGGAAGAAGGATAGAGATTCACAATCCGGCCGATGACCATTGCAGAGTAGTCTCTCCTTGATGCTGTAATCTGTTTCCGTAGAGAAGTTCAACTAGATGGATTCGGCTTTTCAAGACACACGCCCCCCTCTACTGATGTGAAGCCATCCAATTTTCCAGATCCGAGGTGAGTGACACATGATTTGGCCGCTTCTTGATTTTTTTCTGAAATGAGGTGAAAATTAATTATTTTGATCGGCATTAGATGAGGATTAGTTATTTTAGTCGGGCGTTTACCTGTACTACCTGTGGAATTCCTCCTTGTTGTATCGCGTCAATCAAAACATCCTGCGAGAAGACTGCAAGGGCAAGCTTCTGGCCATCTGTTAGAGTCCACTCAAACTTGGAATATTAGTTCAGCTTAGGAACCAAATTCTCAGAATAGGACAATCAGATTTTTCTTCCGATGTATAGAAAGTGTTCCCCAAGTCCTAAGATATAAGGATCATTACATGTTCTAAGAAGAAGCTCTAACCAACTCTTCCATTTCTTCTTATCTTCATAGATGCTATTGGTTGCTTCTTGTAGGTGAGACGATAAACCCTCGCACGTAGCCATCTCAAGAGTTTCAACCCCATAACTTTCAAACAAATCTTTTAATTCTCTTGGATGAAAGAAGTAGGCATCAGGAAAGCTTTGAGCTGCTTCGTGTTTATGCCATTCTGCCCTGTGTATTCCTTGTGAAAACATCTCCTCATGAGAAGAGTTAGTGAGTTCTTGTCGTAGTTGGGGTCGTTGAAGAACTGTTCTGAATACACCATATAATCCAATGACTGAAATAAATATCGGACTCCCTTTCTTTGTCACTCGAATCAACTCAGAAGCTGCAACTTCTCTGTCTTTTCTATCAATAAGATGTGATAAGGTTCCGAGACAAAGGAACAGCATCAAAACTTTCATCCGCAAACTCTGCCAAGTCTGTTATAGATCCTTCAATAATCTTCTTGACCCTCGCTTTAATACCTGCATTAATTATCTCTCTATGGGCTATTTCAAGACTTCTAGGTGAAAGGTCAAAAAGAACGACTTGGTAGCCTTTTTTGGCGAGTTCTATTGTGTATCACCCAGGACCTCCACCAGCGTCAAGAACCAATTCCATTTTTGGGAGATATTTATCCAAGAAATACGTGGTTACAATAAACTCAAGCTTGTGATATGCATCGCTAACTAGTCTTTCCCACTCTCTCTCAGCGTTTGCGTTATAATATCCCCTAACAACTTCACTCAAAGTTAAATTCCCTTTCAATCTTACTTTAGATCTTCTAAGGCCCTTTTGCATACCCAAATTTCCTGAGTAGATTATATAATTCAGAATGAAGCTGCAAAGTATTGGCTGCCAGGATTTGGGATTTCAAAGTCAAATCTTCATGAACCAGGACTGGCTGGCCTCGAAGATCACTCATTACTCCTCCTGCAAACTCCAAAAGGGGTTGTGCGGCTGCATAATCAACGCTTTTTAGTCCCCGATCGAGATCAAGAAAGGCATCTACTGCTCCACTCGCAACATATGCTATGTCCAAGGCCGCAGCCCCTAGAATTCTTAAAAATCGAACTTTTTTTTGGAGAAAATGCAAAAATAAAAACCCTTTCTCAGTTCGTGGTCGAATAGTAATAATTCCAATATTTTTAAGAGGACGGGCAGTTGTTTTCAGGCGTTTTCCATTCATTGTTGCAATCCTTGCATGGGCAATAAATTCATCCCCATTCGCCAAATTCCGAATGTAACCACTTATAAAAACCTTTTTATGAAAGAGAGCTATACTTAGGGCATAATAAGGGAAATTTCGATATGCATTCTTTGTTCCATCAATTGGATCCAACCAAATAGCGTATTCATTCTTTCCAAGCTGAATATTTCCCTGTTCTTCAGTAATAATTGTCCCATCGAACTCCACCAGTTTAATTCGTTCAATAGCTTTGTTCTCAGCCAACGTATCCACTAAATGAGCTGGTTCTCCATTGGCACCAAGACCCGTTTCCTGATCGAGGGCTTCCCCTTTCTTTCTGCTTGCAATCAGTAATTCAGTGATATCATTAGATATCTCTCGACAGAGTCGGATAAATTCTATTTTCTCGAACAAAAAACTCTTCCACTCCTTGCCCATCTGTCGTAATGATGCGAGTATTTTTAGTTGTGCATCGTACCTGATTTGGTGCCGGAACCCTTGACTCTTAATAAGGTCTTTAATCCTTACTCTAAGAAGGCTTTACTGCTTGTGTAGAGCTCGGACAGCGAGTAATTATAAGTAAAATAAAGTGGTATTTTGTTGAGTGGGACGTGTTATGGAACGGATAAACTCCACTGATAAGAAATATCCAATGGCTGCTGCAGTAAGAGCTGCCTATCGAGCTGGCGAAGAAGATGAAGCCATGGAGCCGCTTATTCTAGTGGATAAGCTTGGGAAGCCAGTAGGACGGATGGAAGATGGTGACTATGTGATCTTCTATGATATTCGTGGGGAACGTGAGATTGAGTTGACTCAAAGTCTCACAGATCCTACTTTCCATCACTTTCAACAAAAAAGGAATCTCCGACTTCATTTCGTGACTATGATTCAATATGATGAAAACCTCAATGTAAAGGTAGCTTTTCCCCCCACGGAAGAGCTGTGTCATATGCTGAGCGAGGTCGTAAGTAAGAATAGGTTGAAACAAGTAAAAATTGTGGAATCTGAAAAGGCAATTCATGTCAACTTCTTCTTTAATGGGAAAAAGAAAGATCCATGGCCGCTAGAAGAAAGGGTCATCATTGAATCTCCCAAGGATGTTGTAAGCTATGATCAGAAACCGGAACTGAGTATCTCTGCAGTCACGAACGCAATCATTGAGAAAATACAGGATCCCAGTTATAATTTGATTATCGCAAATTATGCGAATGTTGATGTAGTTGGTCATATTGAAAATGCAAAGGCCATAATAAGAGCAGTCGAAGCTGTGGATGCGAATGTTGGTATTGTGGTCAAATCAGCACAAGAAGCAGGAATTACCACAATTTTGACAGCAGACCATGGAACCGTTGAAAAATGGCTGTATCCGGACGGAGCAATTGATACGGGTCATACGGATAGTCCCGTACCTTTTATTCTCCTTGATCCAAACAATGAAATAGTTGTGAATGAACCAATTATCCTGCGAGATAAAGGTTCATTAAGTGATGTCGCACCCACCATCTTAGAACTCTTAAATTTGCCCAAACCCACCGAAATGACAGGACAAAGTCTTCTTAAAAAATATCCTCGTGATTGGCTACCGAAGAAGCGGGTTTTATTACTCATCTTGGATGGTTGGGGTCATCATGATCAACTCAAGGGAAATCTCATTGCTCAAGCCCAAACTCCATTTATGGATAATTTCCAGGTAAAATATCCCTTCATTCAATTACAAGCAGCTGGAAAAGCTGTGGGGATGCCCCTTGGAACTGTTGGGAACTCCGAGGCAGGTCATCTACACCTTGGGGCTGGAAGAACTGTCGACTCTGATCGTGTTAAGATTGACAAGGTCATTCAGGATGGAAACTTCTTTGAAAATACAGCATTTCTATGGGCATTGCGGAATTGTATAAAAAGCGTCTTCATTTGTTAGGAATCATTTCTTTCTACAGTTCTCATGGTCCCATAGATTATCCTCTTAATATTCTGAAGCTTGCGAAAAAAGAGGGAGTTCCAGAGGTTTATCTTCATGGAATGCTAGGGAGACGCGGTGAACATCCAGAAAGTGGCGCAAATTACGTAGAGTTTATTGAACAAGAAATGGAACGACTTGGTCTCGGTAAATTTGTATCCATCATTGGTAGGTTCTGGGCATTGGATCGTGAGGAGAATTGGGACCGAATAGAGAAGACCTATCGCTTATTGGTCTTTGGTGAGGGTAAAAAAGTAATAGAGACCCGTAATAAGCCTTTTTAAGCAAAAATTGACCTTTGATCGGACACTTAGACATATAATTTAAAGATATCTCATATCTATGGTGAATCACCAATTCTTGCTTACAACAGAACTAGCGAATCACAAATTAAGATTAGAGACGCGTTTTCTCCCCAAAGACCCCATTCTATGCAAAACACTTCATCTTGACAAAAAACCAAATTGATGACTTCAAGAACTCACCCTCATAGTAATGTCTATCTACCCGATAGGCATTGCAGGGCGAAACTTTTTTTGCTTTACCTGCTGAAAAGAGCACGGTAAAATTATCTAATGTTAGGTGATGTTTATGGATCAACATGCTCTCGTAGAAGAGCTAATGAAGCCAGAAACATACGATGAAGATGTACAGAAGATAGAACTCGTCCAGACCCATATCTCTTTTGTGTTTCTTACTGAAGATTATGTTTACAAAGTTAAAAAGCCCGTTAATTTTGGATTTTTGGATTTCACCACCTTAGAGAAGCGAAAATTCTTTTGCAACCGCGAATTTGAGCTCAATCGCCGCTTAGCTGGGGATATGTATATTGAAGTTGTTCCAATCAACCGATTTGATAATCAAATCAAAATTAAAGGGGAAGGTGAAACAATCGAATATGCAGTCAAGATGCGGCGGATCCCTGAAGACACGATGATGAGTGGTTTGATCGAAAAAAACCAAGTTGATAAAGTTTTGATTGATGAATTGGCCAAAATTATTGCAGAGTTCCATGCGAAAGCTGAAACTGGAGGATCAATCAATAAATTTGGATCTTTAGAGACTATGAAATTCAATTGGGATGAGAATTTTGACCAAACCCGTGACTTTATTGGGCGAACGATTAATTCCAACCAATTTGACGTGATCCAACAAAATATCCGAGCATTTATGAATAAAAACAAGTCAATTTTTAAAACACGAATTGATCATGGCCGGATTCGTGACTGCCATGGGGATCTTCATTCTGGCAACATTTTCGTGGCTGATCGCATCTATATCTTCGATCGTATTGAGTTTAATGAGCGATTTAGGTATTCAGATGTGACTGCAGATATTGCCTTCTTAGCAATGGACTTAGATTTCCGGAACAAGCAGGACTTTTCTAAGTATTTCATTGACAAATACGTTGAATATTCACAAGATCATGACCTATTGATGCTTCTTCCCTTCTACAAATGCTACCGAGCGTATGTTCGTGGCAAGGTAATCGGTTTCAAGTTAGAAGATCCTAATGTTAATGTTTTAGAACAAGAACAAGCAAAGAATGAAGCACGCGCGTACTTTGATCTCGCAACAGAGTATGCCAGTGAACTTTAACGCTGCTTTTTGATAATTTCTATTAATTGGTTTGCTTGGGAATCTTGTTGATCAATATTATATGCCGTGATTTTTGAAGTGTAGGTGTTAGCGATGATTAATGGGACGCCATCTTCAATAGGCGACTCGAAGTGTTGTTTTACAATGTTATAGATTTTCATTTTGTCAACATAAGAAGCAGCATCTGGGAGCTTTTTCCGTCTATCCATTCGTTGAGCAATAACCTTCTCAGGGCATTCAGAATTAATCACATAGATTGGGGATTTGGTTTCTTTTGCAATTGAATATGCTCTTTCACGTAACTCGCGCTTGAAGAATGTCCCATCCAGCACAACAGTTTTCCCCTTACGAACCAATTCTCTGAGCCGCTCAAAAAGCGCATCATAAACCATATCTTTTTGCTTTTCAATTAATTGTTGAATTCTCTTAGAGACCTTATATTCTGGCTGCCGGTCAAAAATTTCTTGGAGATCGTAGCGGAGCGGATCGTTTACTCTCATAATTTCTTCAATAGTGGTATGTTCAAATAGTGTTTTTCGGATTAAGTCGGTCGTCAAGATATCAGCTTGTAAGCGTCGCGCTATGTATCGGGCTATTGTCGTTTTCCCTGTGCCAGGGAGGCCCATAATTAAAAGGATCNNCCATAATTAAAAGGATCATATTTGCTAAGAGGAGTTCCAATCCTAAAAAGTGTTTTCTAAAAAGTATAATCTTAATTAAACATACCTGAAATCTTCAAAATCAGTTTAAAGCAGTATATTCTGAGTTAAGACAAGTTTTATCTACTAAAAAACAAATAAGACATTATATCTCTGATATTATCTAGGAACATTCTCTATGACGTAAGTTTATGCGAAAAAAAAGTATATTTAAAAAGATTGAAGAAGCAAATTAAGTTCTTATTTTTAAATATTGAAACGCGGTTAAAAACCCATAAAATATACATAACAAAACCCACTGAAAAAAGAAACAGGATAGATGCTTTACACGGATTGGGTTGGCTTGTATAGTCAGGGTTAGCGAAACAGGCTCTTTTTAATCGTGGAAAATCGAAACCCTCTTATAATAATCTGGCAATCGGAGTATCTACTAATAAATTCTACCAAATGAATACCTGAGCTGCTAACAATGTATTCCCGCTTTGTAAAATCCCTTTTTCTTGTTATTCTAATAATGACTCCCCTTCTCTCTCCCTCCTCATTTGATATTCTGTATAGCAAAAACAGTGCAATTTCAAAAAAAATTGATTCCTTGCCAGTAGATGAGCTGTTGCAAGTTTTTGAAAAAGTTCGACAGAAGATTCCTAGTTATGATCCTGTATTTCTCCAATTTAGTGACCAACAAGAATTGGAGCGAGGAGTGAAGATTCTTGAAACAATGGAATTACTAATTCTCTATAGGTATAGACTGCTCCCGCTTGTTCTTATAGATGGTTTAACTCCAGAAAAGATGAAAACACTTGCTAAACAGTGTTCTATTGTCAATGTTCATCCAAATAAAATCCGTACACTCATCAGGCCTTCTGAAGATCCTATTTCCCATCTCCAGGAAGATAATTCTTTGAATTCATCACTTCTTCCTGAAATAATAGGAACCAACAAGTTACTTGAGCAGGGTCATGACGGAACAGGAATTATCATTGCTATCTTAGATACAGGTGTAGACGCCACACATCCGGATCTTACTGATAAAGTTGTTCATGAAACGAGCTTTGTCAAGCAAGATTTAGGATATCTCGAAGATGAAGATCCCGAGGACACCTTTGGGCATGGAACCGCTGTCGCCGGTACTGCAGCGGGCACTGGGAAAGCTTCTGACGGGCTCTATACTGGAATCGCGCCCGGTGCCAATTTCTGGAATGTGAAAGTACTGAGCGCGTTAGGGATTGGTCGGGATTCTGGGATAATCGCGGGAATTGAATATGCAACTTTCGGTCCAGACAACCAAAGAGATTCTAGTGATCCTGATATCATTAACTTAAGCTTAGGTGGTCCAGGGGGGCCAGATGACCTGAGAGTAGCCTTGCTGTCGATGCCGCAGTTGCCCAAGGTGTCGTTGTAACGGCGAGTGCTGGGAATGAAGGACCCTTCTTCTCGTCTGTGGGTTCCCCTGGGGCTGCTCGTCTAGCGATTACAGTTGGAGCGACTACATTAGATGGTGAACTGACTAAGTTTTCCAGTCGGGGCTTTAACTTGGGGCGATATCCGGATCCTGACATTGTAGCTCCTGGTCTGGATATCATCTCCCCTCTCAGTGCTAATTCCTTTCTTGGGTTATCCAAACAAATTCTTTATCCTCCTACGTATATTAGCGGAAAAGATGGCAACTATATTCCCCTCTCCGGCACCAGCCTCTCTTCCCCCATTGTTGCAGGCGCCTGTGCACTTTTACTTGAAGCATTCCCCCGTCTCAAGGAGTTAGGGCCCATAGCTTTACGGATTGTCCTCATGCGTACTGCTAACTACACCCACCCCTCATTTCAGGCCAATCCAAACATGGGTGGTGCAGGAACGATCGATGTAGCTAAAGCTACAACCTATCTTGAAAACCTAGGAGATGCTCCCGCGCAAGATCTGGTGCTGGTTTTTCCTAAACTCCTGCTCTCTGAACCAGCTTTTGTCGCATTTCCTGGAAATACGTTTGAACAAAAAATCCTACTTTTGACTAACGCCCCAGCTATGTATACATTTAAAGTTGAAGGCCCTATTGAACCATTTATCGAGCTAGCGAACGCTTCTCTCTACCTTGAACAAGGTGATGTCATTCCCATCAATCTTACAGTCTCTTTGCCCCTAGACATAAATCCCTCAATNNTGGGTTCTTGAATGTTCTGAAGGATGGAGAGCTGATCGCGCATCTTCCTTTTCAGCCAATTGAAATACATTATCCAAAGTTGAGAGTTTACTTCGACAATTTTCATAATAAGGGATCTGAAGATACCCCTCTAGGAAACTTTTTTGCAGTCACTAAACTCCTGAGAAACAAGTCTATTGATGTTGTTGTCCATAATTCCTTTATCAGCTATGAGACCTTAACATCTTTTGACATCCTTCTGCTACCAGATGTTGAACTCATGTTTTCTCAAGAGGAAATTCAAGCGATTTTTCAATTTCTTGAAGAGGGAGGAAATTTGATTCTCTTAGGCACCGAAAAAGAATCAATGGCAGTCGAAGCCATCAATGAGCTTTTAGATCCATTTGGAATAACTTTAACCGATACTGTCGAAAATGCAACCGATCAAGGCGTATGGAAACACCATGAGGCGAACATTAACGTAACAACCTTTTCTCCTCACCCACTCACACAGGATATTGAAGTACTTACTTGGAAGGCCGGAATCAGTTTGACGATTGACACAGAAGTCTTAAACACCCACAATCTTGCAACAATTACCTTTGAAGAGAAAGAATATACGGGTATGGCTGTCCATGAAGCCACACCCCCATATAACGGGAGCGTGATAGTATTTGGATCCGAATATCTTTTTTATGATGATCTCCTCAATGAAACGGATAGTAGCAATCGTCAACTAGCTGAAAACTTGTTTGATTGGCTAACTCCAGATAGTGATCTTCTTCCTCGAATAATGATTAATAAGACGCGAGCAGCTCCAATGGATGTCATCAGTATAATAACATACATCTTGACTTCAGAAACCTCTGATCCTACTGCTGTAGAAGAAATGAATTTAACCGTGACATTCCCGAATGGGACTGAGACACTCCTCACTAAAAAGTATACGCAACCTCCCTTTGAAATCATCCCAGGGATCTATCACTATACTTATACTCTGCCTAAAGATCTCGGTGGCTACTTAACCTTCAATATAAACTCCTCCCAATTAAAAGAGAATCCTTCCACCACAATTTTTGTATCGGAAACAGAACCAAAAATAGTTTCAACGGAGATGGTCGTTGAGACTGGTGGACGTGATATTGTCAAGCCTAGCTGGGCAATCTTCTTTGATGAACCAATGTTAGATAGATATGATGACAAAATTACCTTTAAAGCCACTATCCAAAATGTGGATCAGGCCACACTCTATCTTACACTCCTCGGAGACCAGTTAAGTGACCTTTCTAAGAATTCAACAGCTAATTATGCCTTTCCAATGGTAGCAGGTTCGAATAGCCAACATTGGAGTTATGAATGGCACCCTAACTCTTCAATTCCAGCGGGGATGTATGTTTACTTTGTCTTTCCTATAACTAAAGATGGTACCTTCCCTTTGACTACTACAAAATCCACGGGGACTTTTATTCTGCTTGATAGTGAACCAGTTATTAATGAAACTAATAGTTTCGTTAATGAACGATCCATTCAGGAGCTTGAAGACCTTCTAGACCGTGAACGAATTCCTGTATTGTCAAGTCCCATTGTCAATATAGAAATAACCGGCGAGGATCAAGAAGATACCCTTAATGAGATGGAAGCTTGGGTTCTGGTTTTAGAACTTAGCGTTTTTATTATAGAAGAATATGTATTGGCGGTTTCTTCAATCCCTTATAATGCCCAAACAGGCAAATTTGAGATGAATTTCACCCTTCCGTCCGATTTACTCAGCACACCACATGGACAACTGCCAGAAGATACCATAATGGTGTTTTACCTCCTCCTACGTGATTCGGAAGGAAATATTGACGAATCAATAGCTCCTACTGCCCTACAATTACCCACTGAACTGTTAATTAGAAATTTCATTGATTCCATAATCGCGATGGGAATGATTCTTATTGGTAGCATTTTCTTCTTCGAGCCGATAATTGGAACTATAATCGTGATAGTCGCTTCAATCTTGCTTGTTTGGTTGTTCGCAAAGCGATCGCTCAGGCAATTGCAATAGAGGTGGATCTTATTCCATAGCTATTACTTTAGACTAGTTCTTGTTGAATTCCCCATGCTCGCAGGCGTTCGGTAACAAGTTCTGCAATCTTCGATTCAGTTAGGGTTCTAATCTGGTGGGGAGCATATGAGCCAATATCTAAAAGAAGCAGATTAATCAATCCTGGCGGGGTAATATCAAAGGCGGGATTGAATAGACCAATCTTTTTAGTCTCCGGCACCTCACTCGTTGCAATAAGATGAGCTGGAGGCCATTGATCGAGCGCATTCCTTGAAAGGATGCTCCTTTCTTTCTTATCTTTAGCCTCTAGTCTATATGGATACAGGATTTCCTCTTGATCACGTTCTTCGATAGGTATCTCTTTCCCAACTGCATTAAGGTCGATTGTGCTGTAACTTGTCGCATAATAAAATGAGATCTCATCAAAATGAGCAGCAATTCTGGCCAGATCGGCGGAACCAATTTTGTTTGCAACTGATCCATCCCGTGCCAACCTGTCTACTCCCAAAATGATTTTCTTGACCTTGTACCGTTTAAAAGCAGCTCCAATCATATTATCTGTTACAACGACAACCGGTACACCCGCTCTATTTAATTCCCACGTTGTAAGCTTGAATCCCTGACTTCTGGGACGTGTTTCTTTCGCCACCACTAGAATCTCGCGTCCCTGTGCGTGTGCTTCTTCGATCATCCCAAGTGCATGGCCTCCATAGGAACTGCTGAGGGATCCACCATTACAATGCGTCATGATTACATCTTGATTCTCAATATATTGAAGACCTTCCTTGATGAGATATTGACAAAGGATGAGATCAGCTGTAATAAAATAGTCTGCTGCCTTCTTGATTACCTCAATAATATCTTCTGCCGACTTTCCCTCCCGCCATGCTTCAGTTGCGGCTTCAACCGCCTTGTCAACGGCCCACATGAGCGGACTAGCTGTAGGACGGGTTGAACGAATTTCAGCACAAGCGCTGAGAAATTTATCGAATTCTACTATCTGTTCAGAGTGTAAAATAGCTTTTGCTGCTAAAAGGACGGCATATCCCGCCGCTGCACCAATGGCTTGACTCCCCCGTACCACCATCCCTTTTATACCCTCCCAGGCGGCTTTCCGCCAATCTGTAGTCGTCCAAATAGTAGTTTCAAAGGGGAGTTTTGTTTGATCTAAGAGAACCAATTGTTCTTTCTCTTCGTTCCACCAGACTGTTACTGGAATTCTCGTTTGGGTGTGACTCCAGATTCCAAGGGTCTCATCAAATACCATTCCCACATCAATCAAGATCCGTTCCACAATATTTTCTGATCTTGTCAAAATTTGACCTCCAAAAGTACTTGAAATCCATTAATTGAATCTATTTAGATATGATACGAAGTAACTGAATTATGCAGAAAAGCACATAGTTATTAAATGTTAAATTTTTCGATTAGATGTCTTTTTTGAAGGATACTTTAAATCTCGAGTGATCTTGGATCATAGAAAAAACAGTAGCACGCTGAGATGATTCATCTTCAATTTAGTATTATTAAGGTGTTAAATGATATTTCATAATTGGAATGAGTTCTGATAATGTATTAATGGTGTAGTCAGGTTCTTCATCCTCGTGTTCAGGTTCTTTCTCTGCGAAAAAATCTTGTTTTATTCGCACACTCAATAAACCTGCTTTTTTAGCAAATTCGATGTCAGTAAGCTCGTCTCCAACTACTACGAGCCGATCTGGATTGAGGTTGATGTTAAAGCTCTTGCATACATGTTCTTGCAACTGTTCAAAAAAGTCCTGTGCATCCTTACAGAAACCAATACACTCAGCTGTCACAAGGATATCGAAATGCGTTCCTACTTCAAGCCCAAAAATTTGGAGTTTTTTTAGTGCTTCATCCCAGCAATTATTTGTCAGGATAATCAATAAATAATCCTTGCGGAGACTTTTTAAGCTTTTATAGGTATC
>JABAOC010001605.1_pt1 | contig 14680 bp, 16 predicted proteins | sample 7062161 | NCBI WGS metagenome assembly JABAOC01 (sample SAMN14538625, study PRJNA623070) | marine sediment metagenome | biome: marine biome [ENVO:00000428]; feature: marine pelagic biome [ENVO:01000023]; material: deep marine sediment [ENVO:00002113] | place: India: Gulf of Khambhat ... | reverse complement strand
GCCTACGATGTCACGAACTCATGCCCGATGGGGGCCTGCGCACTCGCGGGGACGAGCTTCCCCATCGATCGTTTGCGGGTGGCACACATGTTGGGTTTTAAGCGCATCGACGAGAACACCATGGACGCCGTCAGTTCACGCGATTTCGCCCTGCAGGCCATGAGTGCCCTAGCAATCGCAATGGCTAACCTTAGCAGGCTGGCCGAGGAGCTCGTGCTCTGGAGTTCAGCGGAATTCAACCTCATCGAATTGCCCGAGGAATTCGCGGCGACAAGCAGCGCCATGCCTCAGAAGAAAAACCCAGTCGTAGCCGAACTCGCGCGCGCAAAGGCTGGGCGTGTTTTCGGGAACCTCTCAGGGGCCTTTGCGGTGATGAAGGCCATCCCCCAATCTTATAACCTCGACCTTCAGGATCTAACGCCCTCACTGTGGAACTCCGTCGACGAGGTGAGGGATGGCACGGAAGTGATAGCAAAACTAATCAGCGCAGCCGAGCCAAATCGAGAGCTCATGCGCATGCGGGCTGAAGGGGGATTCGCGACCGCGACCGAACTTGCCGATGCGCTTGTGTGGAAGGGGTTGGCCTTCAGGGATGCCCACGCAATCGTTGGAAGACTGATTGCCCACGCAATCAAGGAGGGTCGAGCTCCAGGAGAGCTGAAAATAGAAGATCTGCAGACAGCGTCGAAGGAAATTCTCGATAAGGAGGTTCAACTAACGCCCGAGGAGCTGAGAGAAGCTCTCGACCTCAACAAATGCATCGCTGCCCGAAAGCTGCCCGGTGGCCCCGCGCCAAAAGCTGTTAAAAATCAACTCAAGTTAGTGAAACGAGAAGCAAAATACCGCGCAAAGCTTACGCGCACCCGAAGGCGAGCAATTACAAAAGCAGAGGTAAAGTTATTGAAGGAGGCCAAGAGGCGTTCGCGATGAAGGTCACGGCTGCGGTAGTCGGAGCATCAGGCTACACTGGCGTGGAACTCTTCAGGTTGCTCGCCGGCCACCCCGAGGTAAATCTCATTGGAGCCTACGACATCCAAAACGTCGGGAAACTTGTGGGCGAGATCCATCCAAACCTTCGTGAAATAGTTAATCTGAAGATAGTGAAACCCAACTACGTGAAAATCGGAAAGCAGGCTGATGTCGTCTTCGTAGCTACCCCCCACCGTGTCGCAATGAAATTTGTGCCAAAGTTGCTCAAGGGGAAAACGAAGATAATCGACCTCAGCGCGGACTACCGATTCGATGACGTTAAGGTGTATGAGCGATTCTACACCAAGCACGAGAGTCCAATGGTCAAAGGAGTTTATGGGATACCTGAGCTTCACCGCGCGAAGATCAAGCGTGCACGCCTCGTCGCAAATCCGGGGTGCTACCCGACAGCCGCAATTCTTAGCTTGGCACCGCTAGTCAAACAACGCCTAATTGACCTCGACCACATCGTAATCGACGCTAAGACTGGAACCTCGGGTGCGGGTGCCACACTTAGCGAAGTGACCCATCACCCCCTCGTATGCGCAAACATTCGAGCTTACGCCGCGACCACCCACCGCCACGCCCCTGAAATCGACCAAGAGCTGAGCAAGCTGGCCGGAGGAAATGTCAAAGCCCACTTCACACCTCATCTCATCTCAATCGTGCGAGGAATCCTCTCGACAGCACATGTCTTCCTGAAAAAATCGGTTAGTAAAAAATCATTACTTGACCTCTACCGAAAGTTCTACGCCAGCGAGCCCTTCGTGCGGGTAATTGAGGAACTACCGCAGGTAAACTTCGTGGTTGGATCAAACTACTGCGACATTGGATTCGAACTTGATGCAGCAGGCAATCGACTTGTCGTAGTTTCGGCCATCGACAATCTCGTTAAGGGCGCCTCGGGACAGGCTATTCAAAACATGAACTTGATGTTCGGATTTGATGAAACAAAGGGATTAGAGGTTCCAGCGTTGCGACCATGACGGCCCCTATGAATGAAGCCAAAAGATTCTAGCTCGAAAAGATTAAAGTCGTCCTCGCACTCACTTTATTGGTGCTTGCATGATCACTGTGCTCGAGGGCGGTGTGACAACAGTCCCTGGATTCCTAGCAGCTGGTGTACGAGCGGGAATCAAGCGCCGCGGACTTGACATGATGTTACTCGCAAGTGAAGATGGGCCAGTTACAGCCGCGGGGGTCTTCACCACAAATTTAGTGAAGGGCGCCCCGGTGCTCGTGACAATGAAACACGTGAAGAACGGCGAGCTCGCAGCGATGGTCGTGAATTCGGGGAGCGCGAACGCGTACACAGGTAAGCGGGGGTTGCAGGACGCGCTTCGGATGGCTCGCCTTGTGGCGCGCCTGCTGAAACTCCGCACCCGTGATGTCGCCGTTGCATCGACGGGCCTAATAGGCTTACGCTTGCCCATGCGGAGAATCGAGACTGGAATCCGTGCGGCCGTCGAGGAACTCTCGAATTCACGCGAGGCAAGCCTGAGCGCAGCCAAGGCAATCATGACCACTGACACCAAACCCAAGGAAATCGCCATTCGAGTCGACCTCGAGGATGGGACCCCTGTAACTATCGCGGGTATGACAAAAGGCGCCGGTATGATTCACCCAAATCTACAAACCGCAACCATGCTCGCATTTATCGTCACCGACGCCGTGGTGAACCCTGTAGCACTCCGGGCCGCACTCCAAAACTCAGCCGATCAGAGTTTCAACATGATTAACATCGACAATGAAACCAGCACCAATGATATGGTGCTTATACTCGCGAACGGGCGCGCAAAAAATCGCCCGATCACGCTCAAGCGCCAAGATAAAAAGTTTCAGGCCGGGCTCGATTATGTGCTCACTGAACTTGCGTGGATGATTGCCAAAGATGCAGAGGGCGCATCGCATTTAATCGAGGTCCAAATTAAAAACGCCCGTAACCGGGAGGATGCCCGCCGCGCCGCCCTTGCGATTGCGGGATCGAATTTAATCAAGGCTGCTATCTTCGGACGCGACCCCAACTACGGTCGTATAATCGCTGCCCTCGGTTATTCGGGAGCATCTTTTGACCCATCAAAACTGAGTTTGGAGCTAGTCAGCGATCGGGGGCGCGTTGACTTAGTCGTGCGCGGCAAAACTAAAGCAAAGCGGGCGTTCAAGCGGGCGCGTGACATCATGCGCAGCAAAGAAATCGAAATCCATGCCGACCTCGCCGCGGGAAAAGCATGCGCTACCGCTTGGGGATGCGATCTAACTTATGATTATGTACGCATCAACTCGAAATATACCACCTAGTTTGGATTATCTTTAAGAACATGTAATTTAATGAAATCAACTTAGTGGTGAAAAAATGCAAGACCGCGCAACGATATTGCTTGAGGCCTTGCCCTATATCCAAGAATTTCACGGCAAGACGATAGTTATCAAGCTTGGCGGAAGTGTGATGGGAAAAGAAAAACTGCTCGATGCCATGCTCCGCGACATCGTGCTCCTAAGCTACGTTGGCATGAAGATAGTGATCGTGCACGGCGGCGGGCCTGAGGTAAGTGAGGAGATGCGCAAACTGGGAAAGAAGCCAAAGTTTGTCGAAGGGCTGCGCGTGACCGACGAGAAGACGATGGAGATCCTGCATGAGCAGCTCGCGGGAAAAATCAACAAGGAAATCGTGCTGGGGGTAAACAAGCATGGAGGGCGCGCGGTTGGTATCTCAGGTATGGACGGAAATTTCATTCGCGCTCACAAACTCCTCTACAAGACCACGACTAGCAAGGGGCGAGAGGTCGAAGTAGATCTTGGGTTGGTTGGTGAAGTCGAGCAGATAAACCCAACCGTCATAAACTACCTCGTTGGCACAGGATACATCCCGGTGATCGCTCCGATAGGCATAGATGCAGACGGACGCAGTCTGAACATCAATGCCGACGTCGTGGCTGCCGAGCTCGCAGACGCTATGCGTGCGAAAAAGCTCATTCTGCTTACTGATGTTATAGGTGTAATGCGTGACCCTAAGGATGAAAAAACACTCATCTCGCAGCTAACTGCTGAGGAAACACAGAAGCTCATTCAAGAAGGAGTCATAAAGAAGGGTATGATTCCAAAGATTGAGGCCTGCCTGAGGGCCGTGCAGGGGAGCGTGGAGCGCGCTCACATCATCTGCGGCACAGCTCCCCACGTGCTTTTGCTTGAGATTTTAACCGAGCGCGGTATAGGCACGATGATCGAACGGGGCAAGTAAATGCAGCGCATCAAAGAACTCGATGAGCGCTACATTGCGAGTACCTACCGACGCCAACCTTTGGCAATTGTAAAGGGCCGGGGAATGTTCGTCGAGGACATTCAGGGAAAGCGTTACTTAGATTTCGTGGGGGGGATAGCGGTCTGCTCTTTAGGACACTGCCACCCAGCGCTTGTCAAGGCGATCTCCACTCAGGCGAAGAAGTTAATGCACACCTCAAATCTTTATTACATCCAACAACAAGCGGAGCTAGCGGCATTACTCGCACGCGTCGTTCCAAAAAGTATCAACAAGTTCTTCTTCTGCAACTCTGGCGCAGAAGCTATCGAGGGTACATTTAAGCTCGCGATCAAACACACCAAACGTCAGCGTATCATCGCTATGCATGGCTCCTTTCACGGCAGGACGGCAGCTAGCGTTGGCGCTACATGGAAATCCAGTTATCGTGAGCCATTTAAGGCCCTCATCCCAAAAATCTTCGATTTCGTGCCCTTCAACGACCTTGCTGCCGTAGAGCGAGCGATGGGCGAGCAAACGGCTGCTGTAATCGTAGAAGCGATTCAGGGCGAGGGTGGCGTAAACGTGCCATCCAACGATTACCTGCCAGGACTACGAAAGCTATGCGATGAGCATGGGGTACTCTTAATCTGCGATGAGGTCCAAACTGGGATGGGGCGCACGGGCAAATGGTTCGCGTGCGAGCACTGGAGTGTGGAACCTGACGAACTCACCATGGCGAAGGCGCTCGGCGGCGGTTTTCCAATCGGGTGCCTCGGCGCTAGAGCTGAGGTGATGAAATCGTTCTCGCCAAGTGATCATGCTTCAACCTTCGGTGGTAACCCTTTAGCATGTGCAGCTGCAAAAAGCGTAATAAATACTATGATGAAGTTAAAGCTCCCTCAGCGAGCAACGAAAATTGGCGAGTACCTCAAAAAACGCTTGAATGAAATTGCAGATAAAAACGAGTGCGTGCAAGAGGTGCGAGGGCTCGGGCTAATGCTTGCGATGGAACTCTCCACCAAACAAATTGCCGATGCTGCAGTAGTCAAAGCTAGAGAGCGGGGTCTCCTGATAAACTGCACTGCCGATAAAGTTTTGAGGTTCGTGCCACCACTGATAGTCGAGCGAAAACACATCGATCGCTTAATAGAGGTGTTGGATGCGATATTTGTAGAGGTTGAGAAGTGATGGTTAAACACTTTCTCTCCATGCAGGACCTGAGTCCAGAGGAAATTGATTCTCTCTTGGATCGGGCAAGTTACTTTAAGAAACAAAGGTTGAATAGAATCCTCTCAGATGAACTAAAGGGCAAAACAATTGTTCTGATATTTGAAAAACCATCAACGCGCACGAGGGTATCTTTTGAAACCGGAATTCATGAGCTGGGAGGTAACCCCTTATTTCTCAACGCTCAAGAGTTGCAACTCAGCAGGGGAGAAACGATAGCGGATACGGCTAGGACTCTGAGTAGGTATGTTCACGGCATAGTCGCTAGAGTTACATCCCATAATTATCTTATCGAGTTGTCAAAACACAGCACTATTCCCGTGATAAATGCCTTAAGTCCGCTAGAACATCCCTGTCAAACACTCGCCGACCTGTTCACGATTCGCGAGCGCAAAGGCAAACTCAAAGGGCTTAAACTAGCTTGGGTAGGTGATGGAAACAACGTATGTAATTCTCTATTGCTCGGCTGCACGCTCGTCGGCATGAATATTTCTGCCGCATGCCCCAAAGGGTATGGGCCACCCGCTGAAGTTGTAAAACAAGCAAAAAAGAACGCGGTCAAAAGTGGAGCAAAGATAGAAATTTTGAATGATCCGAAAAAAGCTGTTACTAACGCAGACATCGTCTACTCCGATGTGTGGGTTTCAATGGGTCAAGAGAAGGAGGCACAAAAGCGTTTGAGAGCTTTCAAAGGATATCAAATCAACGCCAAGCTCCTGAAGCTCGCAAAAGATGATGCTATCGTTATGCACTGCCTACCCGCGCATCGTGGGCAAGAGATCACGACCGAAGTTATAGATGGCCCCCGATCTGTCGTTTGGGATCAGGTTGAAAATAAATTGCATGTTCAAAAAGCAATCCTCTACACGGCGATGTAATGTCCCGAGCTATCGGGCCCCTGCCACGCTTTGCCGAGGTTCACGTTCGCAGAGCGCTTGAGCTCATAGCGAAGCACAAAAGGATCGGTCGTAAACAACTTGCCGGAGAGCTCGGGGTAGGTGAAGGCAGCATACGCACGATCCTTAACCAATTGAAGAAGCAGGGATTAATCACCTCATCGCGGGGTGGGCATGCGCTCACTGCCAAAGGCAAACGTTCACTCGGCAGGCCCCTTGAGTTCGTGCAGGTCGATATAGGCAATCTAACCGTGGGAAAGGTTGATGTCGCTACGATTGTTCGCGGCGCGGCGAAAAAAATCAAGCGGGGTATCGAACAGCGAGATGAAGCCATAAAAGTCGGCGCGCAAGGGGCGACGGTGCTCATATTTAAAGGAGGTAAACTTCAGTTTCCGGATGGATTCATCAAGGTGGGGAAGATAAATAGCGAAACCATAATTAAAACATTCAAGCCTCGCGAAGGAGATGTAATCATAATCGGCACCGCTAACGATATCGTTCCTGCCGAGGCCGGGGCGAGGGCAGCGTCGCGGACCCTCACCACTCAAGCTTGAAAATCAGAAGGTTGTCCCCATCACGAAGCTGGTAGTCCTGCATCGCTACCACTGGTGTCTCACCGTTCACCTTGTATCCCCAGAACTGCGCTTTCCCGCCAATCTCGGCCACTACTGAGCCCATGTCCACGTAGTAGTCGGTCTTAACGCTGGTAACCCTCAAAATTGCATCGAACGGCGACATCCCTTTGTAAAGCTGCACCTGCTGGTCGATACCTAGGTCCGGAATGCTCACGTTAACCTCCATGTTCTCGCCGTATGCATACTGTGCTGTTTGTGCTTTTGCTCCCTCTGCCAACACAAAACCAGCGGCAAAGCACACGAACCCGACCACTATAAGCAATTCCGCAATCTGGCCGATGAACTTTCTCTCCCTCTTTTTCACCTCTTCACCTCCTCATACGCTCTCTCGAACTCCAACTCCGCGTTTTACCGAGACCGTAACCGGAACTTGCACCTTGACCTTCGTCATTGCCTTGGCCAGCCCGACTAGCGGTGGCACGAACACGAGTGATGAGAGGTGATAAAGCGTGAAGGGCAATTGGGCGATGAAAACGGCCGTTAGTCCTGCGCCGGTGAGCATGGCCCATCCAAAAGCTGTGTAGATGTCAAACGCGATGATCGCAACCGCGGCCGTGAGCGTGGTGCGGTAGAGCAGGCGTGTGAATCGGCCAAACATCGAGAGCTTGTTGCGCATCCCGAGAAGCCAACAAATGATAAAACCTGACCACGTGAAGACGTAGATGCTCTTGAAGCCCCAGAAGACGATGTCTATGAAAAAGACGCTAGCGAGCGCAATCACTCCGAAATACCGCGTCAAGAACCGCCAAGAACCTCCACTGCCAACGGGGAGTGAGAAGCAGCCAACGACGACCAGCGTTGGGATTATTAGCTCGAAGTTCGGAAAGGTCACACCACCGAGGTACAACAATTTGCTCAAAGCGATAAACAATACCCCAAACAGGATGAATAGCTTGATGCGCCTAGCCAATACCCGCTCTGGCGCCCCGACCCCCCACAGCTTTGCCGCTCCTCTTTTCCACCCACGAATGATTTGAGCTCTGAAAATGCTAATCAGGTATAGAGCCAGTAAGCCGAACGCAAAGACGCCGAGGACAAACATTATTTCCTCAAGCACGCTGTTCCCCTTAGTTGGATTATCCATCCAACATAAAAACCTTGCTGGCCCGCTCACGTTTGCAATAATTAACGGGGTGTGTTGATCAACGGGGTTTTACCGCGATAAACTAGAGTGTTAATCAAACTACGCTTTTCTCTGCTTGATCCTGCGGAGCTTCCGCCGCATGCGCTTACGTACCCACTTCCAGCGCATATGGCCCTTCTTCTTCCATTTTCGAGGTCGCTTCCCCATGATCCACCACCTGCTCTGGTATTGTAGAGACTAAAAACTTTAACTTTATTGATTAAAAAATGGTTCATCGCAACCCCAATTTTTCAGACTAGATGGTTTCTGCGGCATTTTACCTTGAACTCGACTATTTTGATACAAAATACTGGTTATACTTCCAAAAAGCACTACCATATACTTTAAAAGAGGGGCAAATCAACTTTGCATGGAGGGTTGAACCTGGCAAGGGAAAAGGCTGTTAAAAGAATTGCCCTAATAGGTCCAGCAGCATTCTATATAGGATTAATAATAGCTTTAGTTGCAGCGTTCATGTCGCCTTCAGATTGGCTATTTGTGGTGCTTGCGGTTTTGGGAGTGGTCGTTGGACTTCTCAACATAACGGCTCGCGAGAGTACCCACTTCCTGCTGGCCACTATTGCTTTCGTCGTTACCGTTCTAGGCATGCAGATGCTGATACCAGAAACTGGAGTCAGCATACCGACGGAGCTCACTCAGCTAGCAGCAAACATAACGACGCTTGTAGGCGCAGCTGCTCTGATCATTGCACTGAGGGCAATATACGAAGCTGCGAAGGGCGGGTAAAATCTGCCCTTCCTTTTTCTTTTTTTAAATCATGTTCGCAGAGTTACCCCAAGTTGCCTCTCACTGACTAGGCTTACCCTAGCACCCACCAAATATTTTTATCGTCTTTTCGATTTTCGGCCCGTGCTTCTACCTGTAGTAAAATGGATATCGCAGCGAAGACGCCAGCCACACCTTTCTGTTAAAATCCAGCTCTAGATGTTTATGTTATGCCTCTAGTAGGCCACGAAGAACTCCCAGTAATGTTCCGTGAGACGATTGAAATCAGTCCGCTGCGCCGAACTGAATAAACCCAGTTAGGGTTGACGTTTTGGTGAAAATAAAATTTGTTTTGAGCACACTCGGCAGTGGGCTTTACTACTTTTTACGGTGTTTTCGGAGCATGTACTTTAACCCTATTGGAGTTATTAGGGTGGTCGCAAATGCCGTGAAAACGAGCAAGGACACATGAACATCGGCAAGGAGCCCAATCTCAAGACCAACCATTGCCAAGATGAGTTCCACCGTTCCACGCCCGTTCATCCCTACGCCGACGGTGAGTGCTTCTCTTTTTTTCAAACCGGTGAGATATGCTCCGCCGCCCGCCCCTATCACCTTTCCAGCCATCGCCGCTATGATGAGCACTATCAGGAACAGAGTGTGTGTTTCGAACACGCCAAAGCTCACATGAAAAGCCACGCTTACGATAAATATGGGCCCCAGAAAGCCGTGACTGAGGGTCTGAAAGCGCCTGCCCAATTCCCGAAATGCTCCGCCCACGAACTCCTCCCGCACAAACAAGCCTGCTAGATATGCACCAATAATGAAGTGCAGCCCCATTATCTGTCCGATGCCCGCAATAAGCAGACCCATGACGAGGGCAAACGTAAAACCTCTCGCCCCTGGATGGACGAATAACTTTCCAACTCGTGGATAGATAAGATAGCCGATAATCAGTGCGATTCCGAAGAAGGCCACCACCAACGTCACTGTATAAAACACGTCCAAAGAACCCACTATCCCCCCTGTTATCACCTTGATGACTACGGCGAGTATGATGAACGTGAAAATATTGTCCACCATCGCTCCGCCCATCATCGTATACCCCACTTTAGATCTTAGGATACCCAAGTCACCGAGTATCCTCACTTTAGTAACAAGAGAAGTACCCGAGATGGCAAGCCCCATGATGAGCGCTATCCAAAAATCGTGTGTAAAAAACCAAGTGACGAGCCACCCGAAAAGAAGAGGCACGAGAGTGCCCGCTATCCCCACCCCAAAAAAAGTCTTTACCCTCTTCCACAACTTTTTTGGATCGGTTATTAGCCCTGCATAGAAAATCAGGAAAAACATCCCTAACTTGGTAAGGATGTCAAAAGCTGGGGTCCATACAAAAATAGCTCCTGGGGGCCCAACAAGGCCCAAGAGCGACGGACCGATGACCAGTCCCGCTATGAGCTCCCCCAAAATAAGAGGTTGACCAAACTTTTCAAAAAATAGCCCAACACCCCACACCACGGCCAAAATAAATATAATCGTGAAAATTATTTCCATCGATTCCCCGCCAACTTTTTCCCCGATACCTTTCGTGGAGTCAGAATAAATCACTTTGCACAGAAGCACAAACTTTCTATTTACTCAAATCATGATCGACGTTGTAACCTACTATCGAGCGGGCTTACCCTGGTTCATGACGAGCTCGTCATCCACTAAAACTTGCCCCTGCCGCATGTCTTTGATGAGGTCGAGATGGCTGGAAGCTCGATTTTTACCGTGGTAGGCTCCGCGGTTGTTGCCTATGGCGATGTGAATCGTGCCGAAAATCTTCTCGTCGATGATTATGCTTCCCCCAGTGTAAGCCGCACCAGGATTTGTGCCTATACCGAACTCCCCGATGCGGTCCTTTTCGCCCGTGTTCGCCTTGAGGAATTTGGTGAAGTTCTCCCTGCCGCGTACCGCTTTGTAACTCACTACCTTGCCCCTCCTAAACTTGAACTCTAACCCGTCAATTTTTCCAAATCCTGGGATCGCAACCTTTTCAAATAATATCTTTCCATCCGCACTAGTCTCAAGCGGTGCAATGAAAACCTCACCTGCTGGGATGTTCACCCCAACGTCACCGCGCGAAATGTCTTTGTTAGAAATTATTCCATCGTCGACCAGCACTGGGCGGCCTTTTATTCGGAAAGTCAAATCCGTACCATCTGTCGCGGTTATTCGAACTTCATTTTTTCCAGCTAGCGCATTATTATAAAATTTGCAAAGTTTGAGGAGTTCAGGCGTAAAAGTTTTCCGAATGCTGTCGAAAAAAATCCTCCTAAACTTCTTTACCGCGCAACTGTAAGCTCGAGCTGCCCCTGGAATGGGCCAGCCGAAGTATGCCCACCGAGTCTTCCTCCTATCAGCAATATCGTGAAGTTTTTCCCGAACAGGGGCCGTGAGTTTTACTTTCGCAGTGAGGCCCCTCGCCCAGTTTGGCTCGTCCTCCTCTCCGATGAATATCAACGTGTCTGCTCGCCTCGCTATTGCCTCCGCGAACGGGCTCATCTCACGCAGGGATTTTTCGGGGGTCAGCGTATATTTTATCTTCGCTCTCTTGGATGAGTAGCCGAGCAATAGCGTGTGCGCGCCCACCCGCCAGCACTCCTCTTCAACTTTAAGGGCAAATTTTTCACAGCTTGGATCAATGCGATTGTAAATTATCCTTACGGCATCATGCCTGCCGTTGCGCTTTTTCCCTATTCTCATCGAGCGCCTTACAAAATTCCTTGCCAAATTTCCCATTTCCCTATTCGATAATTCCCCAAACATTTGAGCGCCCATTTCATTCTTAATTTCTAAGACTTAAATTCTCAACTTAGAATAGGATCGAGCGAGAAATCGCTCGTGCTTCAGCCGTGAAAATTGTCACCGGATGTAGCTGACCTCTTCCTCGATGCCACTCGGCAGTCTGAGCCTAGGCGGCTTGAACTTAGGCAAAGTCGCCGCGTGCTTGTGGAGTTCTTCCAAATCCAGCTTGAACCCCAGCACATCACTCAAAGCTCGGAGAACGGATTCCGCTGCCCCGACATCGAGCAGCCCTCCTCGGGTAGCGCCTAGCAGACAAAATCCACATATGCCCCGAGCCGAGGCCAACCCAGGAAGCAGGCCATTCATCCCCACTATCATCCCGCTATCGAGAAGTTTCACCCCGTGCTTGCTGAGGAGCTTAACCGTTTCAACATCCGACGCCGCCCCGACCACCTTCGCCTTCACCTCATTAGGAGAAAGGACGTATGCAGCCATCGTGATTACAGTATCCGCGCCATGCTGCACTGCTAGATCTAAAATCTCACCCGTGAGTCGGTACTGCCCCGCTGGTGAGGCCGCTTGAGCATCAGCAGTAGCGAGCAAGAGATCACGCTTTAACCCATCTGGCTTGCAGTAGGAGAGATCTACCTTCAACATCTTGACCGAGCCATCGTCCCGGACGACCCACTCGGGGAAATGCTCGGAATATAACTCAACAAATTTTTTTGCTCTAAGCTGGTGGATCAAATACTCGACTGCCAGTTTGCCTATGTGTGCTATCCCAGGTAAGCCTGCAACGAGCACTGGTTTCTTGAACCTCGGGCGCTTCAAGTAGTTCACGCGTACGGGCATGGTTAGGTGTATGAGGGCTTCGCATTTAAATTTCATGGAGAGAATTGGATTCGATTGCATGGAGCCAGTACCAGTGGGGAATGGCGAAATTCGAGTGTTGCCGCTTGCCTTCGAGAGCTTTGGTGTTCGGAGCATGGCCACGCTCGTTGAAACCGATGATGTCAAACTCGTTGTCGACCCCGGTTCTGCGCTAGGGCCGCGTTTCAAATTAAGCCCTCACGAGCGGGAGTACATGGCGCTTTCTCGGTCACGGCAGATTATCATCGACGCCGCGCGGGACGCCGACGTACTGACGATAAGCCATTACCACTTCGACCACTACGTCCCGAGTTTCGAGGATTGGACATGGACTTGGAGCTCCCCAGAACTCGCCGAGCGTCTATACCGCGGCAAGCTAATCCTAGCGAAGGACATCTATTCTGATATAAACCTGAGCCAACGAAAACGGGGATACATGTTCCAGAAGCTTAACTCGAAAATCGCGAAAGAAATACAAGTCGCGGACGGCAAAAAGTTCAAATTCAGCCGGACCACATTAGAGTTCTCGAAACCTGTTTTTCATGGCGCGGCTGACTCACAGCTTGGATATGTGCTGATGCTGACGGTGCGAACGCCAGTTTGCTCATTCATGCACGCCTCGGATGTACAGGGGCCGATCGACGAAGGGGCACTGCGGCTGATTTTGAAGCAACGTCCGAACCTGCTGGTGATAGGCGGCCCTCCGATATACCTCAAAAACTTCAAGATTGATGAGGAAAGCCTCGCAAATGCTCTCAACAACATGGTGAAAATAGTAAAGGCGATACCGCTGACCGTGATCGACCACCACCTTTTGAGATCACTTGACTACAAAGAATACCTAACACCAGTGTTTGCCGAAGCCGAAAAAAGTGGTCATCGCGTGCTCTCGGCCTCAGAACTTGTTGGCCAAGAGCCACAATTGCTCGAAGCTAAGCGAAAGGAGCTTCACACACTGGAGCCAATAAAGCGTGAGCAGTACGAGCGCCTAAACCGGGGAGAGTTTAAAGCAGGTTTTCGGAAATAACATCTCAAATGAATTTAGTAGAGTTTTCTTAGCGCCAGAGCTACGCGGTTCAACGCATTAAGCCGATGGAGCCAATCAGAGCTAATATTCCCCCAAGGATACAAAAGTAGAAGCCATATGCGGCAGCTTCGGGACCCCCAAACGTGACGAAGGTCCAACCCCAACCAGCGATTGTTATTACCCCACCCACTGGGAGCACGTAGGCGATACCCTTCTTACCCGCCAGCAGCGCAATACTGCCTATCAACGCGAGGATGCCGCCAAGCAGCACAAGGTACACGTAGGTCGCAACTTCTCCAAAGATTGACGCTAAACTAGCTAAGTCCCACCCTGAAATGTTGAGGAGAGGAATCCAAGGTAAAAACACTCCAAATACGGCCAAGACGCCACCAATCAGACCTAGAGCCGCAAGCGCTCTCATTATCATCCCCCACTAAACTGACGTTGTAGCCAACCACATTTAAAGCCTACATACGCTCTGGCGCGGCTATCCCAAGCAAGTTGAGCACGTTCCGCAGCACTATTCGAACGCAGTTCACTAGGCGGAGGCGGGCGGCACGCAGCTCAGGTGTTTCAGCCTCGATCACGGGGGCCGCCTCATAAAACGTGTTGAATGCCAGTGCTAACTTGGCAGCGTAGAGCGCAGGCAAATTCGGCTGCAGCCTCTCGCCTGATTCACGCACAATTTCCGGAAACTTCGCAAGCAGCTTAATCAGATGCTGTTCTTGAGGTAACTTGAAGACATCACTCGGGTGCTTCTCCACCCGGCGCTTCGCCTTCCGTAGGATACTACAAGCTCGAGCATTGGAATATTGTACCGCGGGGCCGCTGTTGCGGTCGAAGTTGAGTGCCTCCTCCCACTTGAACGTGATACGCTTCTCGGGAGAGTTACAAACCAATGAATACCGAACCGCTCCTACCCCAACCAACTCAGCTGCCTCACGCTTGAATCGCTCGCTCGCCTTGGGGGCGTGTTCCTCGACCACCACATAGGCGCGGGCTACCGCCTCCTCGATGACATCGTCGACGGAAAAACCAACCCAAGTGCCCTTGCGTCCGGAAAACCTGCCACTCGGGAGCCAGACGTGTTCGTAGGCGAGGTGGTACGAGTTCTTGTGTTCTTGCTCTAGCCCGAGCGCCTTTATGGCGGTGAACACAACTTGCTGGGGGAACCTCTGC
>JABAOC010016758.1_pt1 | contig 14682 bp, 12 predicted proteins | sample 7062161 | NCBI WGS metagenome assembly JABAOC01 (sample SAMN14538625, study PRJNA623070) | marine sediment metagenome | biome: marine biome [ENVO:00000428]; feature: marine pelagic biome [ENVO:01000023]; material: deep marine sediment [ENVO:00002113] | place: India: Gulf of Khambhat ... | reverse complement strand
GAGCGGGACGGCCTGCGGCCGCGGGGACGGCAGTTCGTCCACCTTTCAACATCCAGGGAATGGGCGCAGAGGGTGGGCGGCCGCCACGGAGCCCGCCCCGAGATACTGGAGGTGGACGCAGCGGATGCGCTTCGGCGCGGCGTGCGCATGTGGCGCGCCGGACCGGCCACGGTGCTGTCCACTCGCGTGCCGCCGCAGTGCCTGCGTCGGACCGAAGGGTGACTCACTGCTCAGCGGCACGCTGCAGCAGGATGCGCCGCAGGGCGTCGGCGGCTTCCTGGCTGGCCTCGCCTGGGGGCGGCAGCACGGTCACTCCCTCCGCGACCTCATCTGGCAAAGTGGCGGCCAGGCGCTCGTCGAACACGACGCAGCGCCGGCCTTCGGCAAGGACAGCCGCCAACTGCCGGCGTTGCTCCTCTGCGAGCTGCTCGGGATCGCCGGACGGAACGACCAGCAGCGAACAGGGCTCGGCCTCGCCGCCGGCCAGCTCCGGGCCGTCCAGCGTGCGATGCCGCGCCCCTATCTTGTGGAACACCGCCCGGACGGCCTCCCGCTCTGCCTCCTGCGCCGGCCCGTACAGACAGGCGACCTGGCCGAGCAGCCGCGTGTCCAGTCGGGTGCCGACGCCCGACCGAACGTAGCGTCGCCCCAGCCACTGCGCGAACAGCTTGCGCGTCCGGTCCCCGCTGCAATGGCAGGGGGCAACCCGCCGGACCTCCTGTGCCTCCAACCCCCGGCGCACCTCCTGCAGCTTCTCCGCGCGGGCCGCGCCAAGGTGGAACCCGCCCATGACCAGCGCGACCGGGCCGTCATGCCTCTCGCGGGCTGCGCGCACCATCTCCACAATGCCCGGGTGGGCGCAGCCGGTGATGACCACCAGGCCGGCCGGCGTCTCCAGCGCAAGGGCCTGCTCGGTCCGTGCCCGGCCGACCTGTCCGGTGGACCGTGCGCCCGGACATATCCGGACCGGCCCGTCCACCGGCACCAGCCGAGCGCCGGCTTCCTCGACTGTGGTCCGCACGTGCCGCACGTAAGCGCTTGGCACGTAAACGCTTACATCCCTGTTCCGCTCGAGGAATGCGCTCAGCCCGCCGATGTGGTCGTGATGCTCGTGTGACAGCACGACGGCGTCAACGTCGGCCGGATCGAGCTCCAGCGTCTGCATGTTCGCCAGCAGCGACTCGCCGCTTCCGCCCGTGTCGAACAGGATGGTCTCCCCGGCGCCTTCCACCAGGCAGGCGAAGCCCCAATCCTTCTCCAGGTCCGTCCGCGAGCCGTAGCTGTCGTAGAGAACAGTCAGCATGAAGTGCTGCCCTGGATCCTGTGGCAAGGGGGGACCGGGTGGGGCCGCGGCTGACAGCAGAACCGCCGCCAGGCACACGGCGGCAAAGGCCCATCGGCTGCGATGCACCATGGCGCCTCCCCCGTATCACCGGGTCAATGGTCCATTTCAGCACCCGCCGGGGCTCCCCGCAAGCGAGAGTGCTTGTGACTGGCTTCGCGGCGGCGCTATCATCGGTCCGTCGGCCGTTAAGGTGGAGCCACACATGGGCGAAGAGCAACGCGGCGGCACGGGGCGGGGCAGATTGGCGCGGATCCTCCGCATGCTGCTGCGGCCGCTGTTGCTGGTAGCGGCCCTGGCGGCGCTGGCGGTCGCCACGCGGACGTGGGGTGTCGGAGGGCGGCTGGAGTCGCTCCGGCATTGGGTGGCCGCGCTCGGGCCGGCGGCGCCGCTGGCGTTCATCGCGGTGCGGGCCGGGGCGGCGGTCACCCTGGTACCCGGCTCCGGCATTACCTTAAGCGGCGGCATGTTGTTCGATCCCGTGACGGCGGTGGTCTGTGTCAGCGCCGGCAAGACGCTGGGGGCCTGTCTGGCGTTCCTCATCTCGCGTTGTTTCGCCCGCCGCAGCGTCGAGCGGTGGCTGGCCGGCACGACGCACCTGGAACGCCTGGACGAGTTGGTTCGGGAGCGGGGGGCGTTGATCGTCGCGCTCATGCGGCTGGCTCCGCTGGTGCCGTTCAATGTGCAGAACTACGGCTTCGGCCTCACCTCAGTGCCTTTCGGCACCTACGTGCTGTGGTCGTGGCTGGGCATGTTGCCGGCGGCGGTGTTCGTCGTCTCCGCGGCGGGGGTAGTCGGCGACACGCTGCAGACGGGTCAGGTGTCCTGGATGCGGTTGGGGGTGATGATCGCCTCGCTGGCAGCGATGGCCGGCCTGGCGGTCTACGCGCTGCTGCGGCTCCTCACGCCAAGCTACTCGGCCGACTCCCTCGACGGTCGGATGGTGTATCTCTGAGCGCCTGCCGTTGCGCGCGGCGCGGGCATCCGGCATGATGTGCGCTCCCTCTCATGGGCGGCCGGCAGCCGCTCTCAGCAAACGACGAAGGGAGTGCAATGCGAACCGGAGACGACGATGCGGGCCTCATCCGCGAGACGGGCAGGAGCAAGAGCGGCCTGAACCTGGGCGGCATCGGCACCGGCGGGGTCGAGCTGTGGCCGGACGGACGTTTCCACCACTGGAACATCACGAACTGCCGCCCCTGGGCCCACTATGAGAAGGCCGAGGGTATCCACACGATAGACCCGCCCCGGCCGGCGCCGGGCGACACGGACTTCTTACTGCGCGTGCAGCGGCCCGGCCAGCGCCCCCTCTACCGCTGGCTGTTCACCGACCAGGGCGACATGATCGCGCTCGGGCACTTCTACCGCCAGCACAAGTTCTTCTTCATCAAGTCCTATCCGCTGATCGAGTGCCGCGCGGCATACCCGTTCATCTGCCTGGAGTACGTGGACGAGGCCATGCCCGTGGAGCTGAGCCTGCGGGCCTGGACGCCCTTCATCCCTCGCGACGTGAAGAACTCCAGCCTGCCGGGCTTCCACCTGGACTTCACCGTACGCAACGCAAGTGGTGAGCCCCTGGAAGTCTCCCTGGTTTGGCAGCAGCAGAACTTCAGCGGCCACGCCGCGGGGACGGTGCGCCAGCGCCACGGCAAGGACCAGCGCGGCCGGGCGCACATGGTGCGCATGGAGGGCAGCCTGGCCGAGCCCGAGCACGACTCCAGCGGCTGCATGACCATCTGGGCCCTCCAGGGCGAGGGCCAGAAGGTCACCTCCGTGGCGGCCAATCCCTACCTGCCCAATCTCATCTGGCCCGTCCACCTGACCGGCGGCCTGATGGGACCGCTGTTCCCGGACTGGATCACCCGCGAGGAGTTGAACGAGGAACCCCTGCCCAAGAGCCCGAATAAGGGCTGGCTCTGCGTTCAGGACGAGCTGGACGCCGGTGAGTCGGCCGAGATCAACATGGGCATGGCCTGGTTCTACCCCAATCACCGTTCCATCCGGGGCACGCTGGTGGGCCACATGTACGGAAACTGGTTCTCCGACTCGGTCGGGGCGGCCGGGTACCTGATCCGCAACCGCAAGCGGCACCTGGAGCGCTCCCGCGAGCTGCCCGAGACGGTGATGGGCTCTCGCCTGCCGGAGAAGCTTCGACTGGCTCTGCTCGACCAGATAAACACGCTCACCAAGTCCACCCACTTCATCAAGAACGGCAGTTTCGGCCTGCAGGAGGGCCACGGCTGCTGCGCGTTCAACACGGTGGACGTGGACCATTACTCCTCCTACACCCTCTCGATGCTGTTCCCGGAGCTGCGCGAGACGGTCCTGGACATGCACACGGCGCTGGCTCACCCGGAGAACGGCAAGATCCACCACGGCCTGCCGGGGACCGTCGAGGAGATAGAGGCCGGCGGCGAGGAGGGGTACAACCGGTGGGACTGCTGCTGCCAGTACGCGCTACAGGTCTACCGCGACGCGAAGTGGTCGGGCAACCTGGAGCTGATGAAACGCTGCTGGCCCACGGCCGTGCGGGCGATGGACCTGATCATCGGGATGGACTTCTACGAGGTCGGCCTGCCTTACATCGAGGGCGGCATCACCTACGACCACTGGCGGATGCGGGGTATCGTCACGTTCATGGCGGGTGTGTACCTGGCGGCGCTGCGCGCCATGGAGGAGATGGCCCGGATGGTCGGCGAGCCGGAGGCCGCCCAGCGCTACCGCGAGCTATTCGAGAGGGGGCTGGACAGCTTCGAGGCCCTGCTGTGGAACGGCGAGCAGTACCTGCTCTACTACGGCCGCCGCACAGAAGGTGAAGATGTCGAGTACAAGCGCGAGGGGGAGGAGGGACACCTCCGGCCGCGATGCCCGTCCGGCGCCTGCACCCGGCCGGGCGCCTACGTCGAGATAGAGGACACAGGCGTGATGACCGACGCGCTGAACGGCAACGGCACGGCGGCGGCGATGGGCCTGGGCGCGTTCCTGGACCGCTCACGGGTCAGGAAGCAGCTCCGCCTCGTCCTGGAGCGCAACGTCCAGCCGGAGAACATGGCCATCATCAACGGCTCCTACCCCGACGGGCACTTCCTGGACGGCTTCCCGTTCATGCAGTGGCAGACGCCCTGGACCGGCACGGAGTACTTCCTCGCCATCCAGCTCTACGCCGCCGGTATGGTCAGGGAAGGCGACCGCGTGGTCGAGCTGGTGCACGACCGGCACGTGCGGGAGGGGATGCGGTTCGACCACTGCGAGTGCAACAACCACTACTCGCGTCCATTGTGCATCTGGGGCGCCTACGCCGCGCGGCTGGGGCTGGAGGTGGACGGCATCAATGGGCGGCTGCGCGTGAACCCCGCCGGCCGGCTGCGCACCTACTCTGGCCTTTTGATGACCGGTATGGCCACCTGCACGCTGGCCTACGCCGCCGACGCGGACGGGACGGAGGCGGAGATAACCGTCCTCAGCGGCGGCTTGCCCTTGAAGACGCTCCGGGTGGGCTGCTCGCCCGAACCGACGAAGGTTACCGTTCGCCGGGAGGGAAGGGCATTGGAAGCATCCGTGGCCACAGAGGCTGGAGAAGCCGTCATCGAGTTGCCCCGCCGCATCAAGCTCAAAGCCGGCGAGACCCTTCAGGTCGCCGCCCGCTGAGGAAGCCGGCTGCATTCTGTCGTCGGACTGCCGGTCCGTTGTCGTCCTTCGTGGCCTTCGTGTTCCTCGTGGTGGATCCTGTCTTCTCGTCGTGCCCGTCGTGTCCTCTGAGGTTCATGCCCCGGCCGGCCTCAGTAGATGCCGATGCGCTCCGGCAAGGGGTCGGCGGTCCAGGCCATGCGGTCGGTCATGCGCACCAGCATGTCCGTCTTGAGCCCGGCGCAGTCGGGATGGTCCCATAGGTTGTGCGTCTCGGTGGGATCGCGCTCCAGGTCGTACAGCTCCCCCGTTCCCTCCCCATGGCAGACGATCAGCTTCTGCGTCCGGGTGCGGATCATGGTCATGAACACGGGGGATGCGTGCGGGTTGCTGTTGTAGTACTCGCAGTAGATGTCGTCGCGGAAGTGGTCGGCCGGCTGGTCGCCCGTCAGCAGCGGCCAGAGCGAGCGCGTTTGCATCCCCGGATGCCGCTCCAGCCCGGCCGCTTCCAGCACGGTGGGGGCCAGGTCTGCCAGCTCGACCAGCGCCGGACTGCGCACGCCGCTGCCCACGTGCCCCGGCCAGGAGACTATGAGCGGCACCCGGACGGCCGGATCGTAGAGGAACGGTCCCTTCGTGTAGAGCCCGTGGTCGCCGAGCATCTCGCCGTGGTCGGAGGTGAAGATGACCAGCGTGTGCTGCCGCTGGCCGGTGCGCTCGAGGGCCTCCAGGATGCGCCCGACCTGCGCGTCAATGAGGTCGCACATCGCCCAGTAGGCGGCGCGCAACATGCGGTGTTCATGCGGGTCGCCCGCGTCGCGCTCCTCCGAGTAGCCGCCGTAGCCGGGGCCGTATTCGCGCGGCATGTGGTGCTCCACCTGGTGGTGCGGCTTGTTCCGAAGTTCGCCCTCGACGTAGTTCGGCAGGGGTATCTCGTCAAGCCGGTCCAGGTAGGGCTCCAACAGCTCCTCCGGCGGGTCGAACCCGAAGTGGGGATCGAAGATGTTCACCGAGAACAACCACGGATGCCGATAGCCCGCATATGCCTCGATGAAGCCGATGGCCTTCTCGGCGCAAAACGTCGTCTGGTGATGCTCAGAAGGCATCCCGGCCTTGACGAAGCGGGAGTCCTCGCGGTCGGTACGGCGCATCCGGACGCCCTTCTCCTGCAGCCAGCGGGTGTAGGCGCTGGAGCGGAACTCAGGGTTCGGCGCGTGGTCCCACCAGAACTCCTGGTAGCCGTCGTCAATGCGCCGCTCGACGCCCTGGACCAGGCGCTCCTCGTGGGGCAGCTCCCACCAGCGGTCCCCCATCAGGAAGCGCCGGTTGCAGGCGGACAGGTGCAGCTTGCCCGACAGGCCGCAGATGTAGTCGCAGTCGGCCAGGATGCGCGTGACGAGCACCTCGCCCTCCGGGATGCACTGCCCGTTCTGGCGCAGCTTGTTGGTCACCGGATAGCGACCGGTCAGGAAGGCGCCGCGGCTGGGGGTGCAGAGCGGATTCTGCGCGAAGCAGTTCTCCAGCAGCGTCCCCTCTTCGGCCAGACGGTCTATGTTCGGAGAGCGCACGTGGGGATTGCCGTAGCAGCCCAGCGTGTCGAAACGCTGGGAATCGGTGCATATCCACAAGATGTTCGGTCTGTCGGCCATGGGGGCCCTCCGATCGCGCGGCAGGCTCAGCGTTCGGCGACGGCGCATGTTACGGCCAGGTCGGGAACGTGTCAACGCTGCCGGGGCGGTTGCGCCTCGCCGGGAGCGGCGATATGCTGAGCGCCGTGGAGGAGACGTGACGCTGGACGAGCACAACGAGGAGCGGGGTTTGCACCGGACGCCCGAGCCGAAGCCCGGCGAGGCAGGGGGCCAGGGCAACCTGTACGTCATCAAGAAGCACGACGCCAGCCGGCTGCACTACGACCTGCGCCTGGAGTGCGACGGTGTGCTGCTGTCCTGGGCCGTGCCCAAGGGGCCGTCCCTCGACCCCTCGACCAAGCGCCTGGCCGTGCGCACCGAGGACCATGCCCTCGATTACGCCGAGTTCGAGGGTGCCATCCCGGAGGACGAATACGGCGGCGGCACCGTCATGGTCTGGGACCGTGGCAGCTTCGAGAACGCCAAAGACCTGCCGCTCGAGGAGGCCCTGGACGAGGGCCATATCGAGGTGACCCTGCACGGACAGAAGCTGAAGGGCGGCTGGGCGCTCATCCAGATGCGCGGGCGGGGGGATAGGAACTGGCTGCTGATCAAGATGAGCGACGAGCACGCGGACCGGGAGACGGACATCACCGAGCAGATGCCCGACTCCGCCCTCACCGGACGATCCCTGGACCAGATCGCCGCCGATTCGGAGTGAATCGCGATTCCCTCAGGACCTGACCCATTGCCTGCAGGCACGCCGGCCGCGTCAGCGCGCAAGGTTGCCTTGCTCTGCGGTCTTGCCTTCGCCGCCGGGTTCGGCGCCCTGCTCGTCTGGGTTGGCGGGGCGGCCAGCCCCGTACCGGATCCGCGCCTGGGGGCGGCGGTTCGTGCGCTGAGCGTGCCTGAGCGTCCCCCGCGGGTGGCGCGGTTGCGAACAGAGAGGGCCTTCGTGACCATCCCGCTGGTCCTGCGGTTCGATCGGGAGCAGGCCGTGCGCCTGGCCATAGCCATCAACGAAGGCGATCCCGAGCCGGAGTGGCTGAGTGGGCGCCTGGCGTCCTACCTCAAGCTGGAGCCCGAGCGCGCCCGCATCCTGGCCTGCGCCTTCTCATCCGAGGGCGCCGTCGCTGACGCGGACGCCTTGCGGGCGGCGGCCGCGGCGCACTCGTGGCCCCACGCTGAAGCCGTGGTCGCCGACCGGTATGGCGTGTCCGCTGCTCAGATGGCCGCCTTCAGATGCGCGCTCTGCCGGGAGGCGCTGGCGACTGCCTTCGACACGCTGACCGGCCCGGAGCGCGTGGAACGGCTGCTGGGCGTGTGCGCGGCGCTGGCTCCCGTCCAGGTGGAGGCCGTGCTGGCCATCCAGGCCGCGCTGGAGTTGCTGCGGGCCGGCCCCGAGGCCGAAGCCGCCCTCGACGCCCTGGCTGAGGAGCATCCCCGCCTTGCCGCCCTCATGCGGCAACGGCGCCCGCAGCCTGGCCATCGGTAGGTCCGCCGTCGTCAGCGGACCCCCGGCATTGAAAGCCGCTCTCCGCCGGGGCTATACTCGCCGGCGGCACGGGAGAGAGGCCACCTTGAAGACCTACAGGGCGGTCATAGCGGGCAGCGGCCAGGTGCTGCTCCAGCGCGTGGTGCCGGCTGTGGGGTTCTGGCAGCGGCTGCGGGGGCTGATGCTGCGTCGGTCGCTTCCCGCAGAGGAGGGGGTGCTGTTCCCGGACTGCCGCAGCGTGCATACCTTCCTGATGCGCTTCCCCCTCGACCTTGCCTACCTGGACGCAGAGAACCGCGTGGTGAAGCTGGTCGAGGGCCTGAAGCCCTGGCGGCTCTCCTTCTGCCCGGCGGCGGAGGCCGTCCTCGAGATGAACGCGGGGCGGGCGGGGGACGTCGGCCTGTCCGAGGGCGACAGGCTGGCGCTGGAGCCCGTCTGAGCGCCCCCTGCGGCTCAACCCTCCTGCTGGCTCCAGTTCTCCGGGCGCAGGCTGCGCACGGCGGCGCCGGCGCGCCACATCTCGGAGTTGCGGATCTCGTCCAGCTCCTCCTGCAGCCGCTCTGCGTAGTCCGGCTGGCTGTTGGCCTCCAGGACGATCCTGGTCTCGGTGCCCTCCTTGACGCGCTCGTAGAGCTGCTCGAAGACCGGCTCGACGGCCTCGCGGAACCTGTGCCGCCAGTCCAGCGCCCCCCGCTGCGCCGTCGTGCTGCAGTTGGCGTACATGTAGTCCATGCCGTTCTCGGCCACCAGGGGCATCAGGCTCTGGGTCAGCTCCTCGACCGTCTCGTTGAACGCCTCGCTGGGGCTGTGTCCGTGCTCGCGCAGCAGGTTGTACTGCGCCTCCATGATGCCCGCCAGGGCGCCCATCAACACGCCGCGCTCGCCGGTCAGGTCGCTGCAGACCTCGTTCTCGAAGGTCGTCGGGAACAGGAATCCCGAGCCGATGGCAATCCCGATGGCCAGGCAGCGCTCCTCGGCCCGACCGGTGGCGTCCTGGTGGACGGCGTAGCTGGAGTTGATGCCGCTGCCGGCCAGGAAGTTCCGCCGCACCGACGTGCCCGAGCCCTTCGGCGCCACCAGGATGACGTCCATGCCCTCTGCGGGCACGATGCCGGTCTGGTCCCGATAGACGATGCTGAACCCGTGGCTGAAGTACAGGGCGTCGCCCGCCTGGAGGCAGGGCTCGATGCGGGGCCAGAGGATCATCTGCGCTGCGTCGCTGACCAGGTACTGGACGATGGTGCCGCGCTCGGCTGCCTCGTCCACGTCGAGCAGCGTCTGCCCCGGCTCCCAGCCGTCGTCCAGCGCCTTCTGCCAGTCCTTCTCGAACTCCGGTGATTGGCCGATGATGACCTCGAATCCGTTGTCGCGCATGTTCAGCGACTGCGCCGGCCCCTGGACGCCGTACCCAAGCACGGTGATGACCTCGTCCTGAAGCACCTCTCGCGCCCTCTCCAGGGGGAACTCCTCGCGCGTGACGACTTCCTCCTCCACACCGCCGAAGTTGATCTTCGCCATCGTCCGGCTCCTTACGTGTATGAGGTCGGCAGGTCGAGAGCGGCGCCCAGCGCCGCGGGGGCATATTGTGTCCCCCGTCCGGCGGCTTTTCAAGGCGCGGGGTTCCCCGTTGCGCCGAGGGGTCGCATCTGCTCTAATCCAGCGACGCCTTCTGCGGAGGCAAAGCGCATGAGAGTCGGCTACCTGGACTGCTTCAGCGGCATCAGCGGGGACATGTTCCTGGGAGCACTGGTGGACGCCGGGGTGTCCCTCGGAAGCATCGAGAAGGCGTTGCGCACGCTGCCGCTGGGTGGCTACCGCCTCTCGGCCGAACCGGTCATGCGCTCGGGCATCGCCGCCACGCGTGTCGCCGTGGAACTGGACGAGGACGAGCATCAGCCGCGCCGCGGCCTGGGAGACGTAGTGGAGGTCGTGCGCGGAGGCGACCTGCCCGAGGAGGCGGCCGACCGGGCGTGCGCCGTGTTCCGCGCGCTGGCCGAGGCCGAGGCCAAGGTCCACAACACCGACACCGACCACGTGCACTTCCACGAAGTGGGCGCCGTGGACGCCATCTGCGACATCGTGGGCACGGTTGTGGGCCTGTCGGAGCTGGGCCTCGAGCGTCTGCTGCACTCGCCGGTGAGCCTGGGTGGTGGCACGGTGGAGGCGGCCCACGGCCGGCTGCCCGTGCCGGCCCCGGCCACGGCGGAGCTGCTCCGGGGACGTCCCACCGCCGGTGGACCCCGGGAGGTCGAGCTGACCACGCCCACCGGCGCGGCGCTGCTGAGAACCCTCGCCGAGCCGGCCCCCTACTGGCCCGAGATGGCAGTCGAGCTGGTCGCCCACGGCGCAGGGGCGCGCGACCTGCACGGGTTGCCGAACGTGCTGCGCCTGGCCGTGGGGACGGCCCCGCCGGCGAAGAATGCGCCGAAGACAGAATCCGACGTGGTCTGGGTCCTGGAGCTGAACCTGGACGACATGACGGGGGAGGAGATGGGCCACTGCACCGAGCAGCTCATGGCGGCTGGCGCGCTGGAGGCGTTCCTGACGCCCGTGCAGATGAAGAAGAACCGGCCGGGCGTTCAGCTCACCGTCCTGTGCGCGCCGGACGCGCTGGAGGCGATGGAGCAGGCGCTGTGGACGCACACCTCGACGCTCGGCATCCGCCGCGCCCTGTGGCAGCGCTCGAAGCTGGCCCGCGAGCACCGGACCGTGCAGACACAGTGGGGGCAGGTGCGGCTGAAGGTGGCTTCCCTCGGCGAGCGCACAATACGCTGCGAGCCGGAGTACGACGACTGCCGTGCGCTGGCGGACGAGCATGAGCTCTCCCTGCGAGAGGTGCGCCGGGCGGCGCTCAGGGCCTGGGAGCAGCGGGAAGGCGGGGACTGACCCGTCAGTCCTGGTCCTCAACTACACCGACCGGGCAGGCGCGGCGTCTCGGGCGCCGTACGGCGGCCCTTGTCCGGCGGCAAACCGGATCTACCCCTTCTCCAATGGACGCTCCGGCAGCGCGTCTGAGGGCTCTGCATCTGAGGTCTCCTGGCGTGTGCGTCCGTACATCGCCGCAAGTACGGCCAGACAGGTGCCCCCCACGCCGAGCCCGCACACGTAGAAGATGCCCCGCCCGATCAGCGTCACGGCCGCGGCCGCCTGGTACTCCACGCCAAAGGCGGCGCACAATGCGATCATTGCCGCCTCCATGAACCCGGCGCCTCCGGGCGAGGCGGAGATGTCCCCGAGGAAGGTCGCGATGGTCACGATCACCACCACCTTGCTGAACGCGATTTCGACGCCCAGCCCGGCGAACAGCAGCTTGTGGGCCAGGCAGACGCCGAGCCACGAGGCGGCCGATATGGTGACGATCTTGGCCAGCGCCTTCGGGCTGGTGGCAGCGCGCGAGAGGGGGCTGAGCAGGTTGTCCACCTTGGCAATCACGTACTGCTCGAAGTGCTCGTAGGTGGGGAAGCGCCGCCGCAGCAGCTTCAGCAGACGCCCGTTGTAGATAGCCGGCAGCAGCCTGCCCAGCAGCCGTGACCTCTGCCCGATGTGATGCCGCAGCAGCAGGCCGCTCACAACCGCCAGCAAGATGAACGCCACCGCGCCTCCGAACACCACCTTGTACACCAGCCCGATGGGAACGAACCCCACTACGAAGAACACCGACACGATGACAAAGCCCATGAACACGGCGGCGTATCCCACCTTGTCGGCGATGATGGTGCCCAGGTAGGCGGTTTTCTCGCCGCCGAGCGCCTTGCTCATGTAGTAGGCGCGCACCGGCTCACCGCCCACCCTGGCGCCGGGCGTGATGGTGTTGACGAACACGCCGGCCATGTAGATGGGGAGGGCGGGGAAGAACCCGGGGCGGTTCTCAGGGCGCATGACCTGCAGCCAGCGGAGGCACCATAGCATGAACACGGCAAGTTGCAGGAGGGCGGCGGCGGCGATGGCCCGGCGGTCGGCGCCGCTGATGGCCTCCAGGATGCTGCGGAAGCCGATCCGCCGCAGGACCAGGTAGAGCAGCCCCACTACCGCCAGGAGCAGAACCGCTTTGACCGCCGTCCAGATGGCCGTCCGTTTGCTCATCGGCGGCTCCTGAGACGCAGGCCGGCCAGGCCGGCCGCATAGTAGACCGAAGCCCAGGTCAGTTGCAGGTTGTCCCGCACCCGGATGCTGCTGGCGGCCCGGGCCACGCGGTAGGGTATCGCGACTTCCGCCACTCGCAGGTCCCGTCCCTGGCTGAGTGCCATCCGGCCCAGCTCCAGCAGGCTGGCGTGCTCGAGCGCGTAGCGCCCCGCGTCCGGCAGATGCCGAGCCAGCCACCGGGCCGCCGACCGCCGGTACAGCCGGTAGCCGCTCTGCACGTCGTGTATCCCCATGCCGGCGATGATCCTGTAAGGCATGTTGGCCAGGGCGTTGGCCAGTCGGCGCGCGGGCGCCATGCGGGCGGTCGAGCGCCGGGCGATGACAACGTCGTTCTCCTCCAGGTGCCCGCACAGCCCCGTCAGCAGGGCGGGGTCGTTCTGGCGGTCGGCGTCCAGCACGGCGAATATCCCCTGCTCCGGGTGCCGCAGCGCGGCCCCCAGGCCGTGGCGCACGGCGGCCTGCTTGCCCTGGTTCACCCCGTGGCGGACGGCCTGCACACGCGGCTCCTCGGTCAGCTTCTCGATGATCTCCCCGGTGCCGTCCGTCGAGCAATCGTCAACGCAGACCACCCGCCCGACGCCCGCGCGCAACGCGTCGCCGACCACCTCGGCGATATTGGCTTCTTCATTGTAGGCAGGAAAGACGACCGCTACCCGGGCCATGTCCGCGAAGCCGGACAGCAGCGGCACCTGTCTGACGACTATACGCATGGGCAACGCCGCCTCAGGCCTCGGCCAGCGCGGCCTCGGCGGCCTCCCTGGCTCCCGTGCGGATGTCCGTGCCTTCGGCCTTCAGAATCCCTTCCAGCGCGTCCAGAAGCCGGAACACGTTCTCGGGGCGACAGGAATGCCCCATCAGCCCGATACGCCATACCTGGCCGGTCAGAGGGCCGAGCCCGCCGCCGATCTCGATGCCGTGCTCCCGGAGCAGCGCACCCCGGACGGCCTGGTCGCCGGCGCCCTCCGGTATGCGCACCGCGTTGAGCATGGTCAGGCGGTGGGGCGGCTCGACCAGCATGGACAGGCCCATCGCCTCCAGGCCGGCCACCAGGGCGCGGTGGTTGCGCTCGTGGCGGGCGAAGCGGGCCGCCAGGCCCTCCTCGACCACCAGGCGCAGCGCCTGCCGCAAGGCGTAGATCATGCTGACCGGGGCCGTGTGGTGGTAGGTCCGCTGGCTGCCCCAGTAGTCGCGCACCATGCTCATGTCAAGGTACCAGCTCGGCACGGGCGTCTCGCGCGCCTCCAGCGCCTCCACCGCGGCCGGGCTGAAGCTGACAGGGGCCAGTCCCGGCGGGCAGCTCAGGCACTTCTGCGTGCCGCTGTAGACGGCGTCCAGCCGCCATCCGTCGGCGTCCACGTCGCAGCCGCCGAGGCTGGTCACGCAGTCAGCGACCAGCAGGGCGCCGGCGTCGTGGACCAGCGGGCTGATGTCCTCCAGCGGGCTCAGCACCCCCGTGGAAGTCTCCGCGTGCACCACGGCGACGACCTTCGGCTTCGTCTTCTTGAGGGCCTTCCTGACGGCATCCGGTTCCACGGGCCGGCCCCACTCGGACTCGAGCGTCTCCAGCTTCCCGCCCAGCCGCCCGACGATGTCCGCCATGCGCTGGCCGAACACGCCGTTGACACACACCAGCACGGCGTCCCCGGGCTCGACCAGGTTGCACAGGCAGGTCTCCATGCCGGCGCTGCCGGTGGCAGAGACGGGAAGGGTCAGGCGGTTCTCGGTCTTCATCACCCGCCTGAGCAGCTCCTGCGTCTCGTCCATTATCTCGATGAACTCCGGGTCCAGGTGACCCACCAGCGGCTCGGCCATCGCGGCCAGAACGTCCGGGTGGCAGTTGCTCGGGCCGGGGCCCATCAGTATGCGTCTTGGCTTGGCGTTCATTGCTCCGTGGTCCTGTGGGAACGAAAGGGACACCATTCGGAGGACGGGAACACAGATAACAGGAACACCGCCTCATCTGCAAGAGTGAGCGCGGCCGCCTATAATGCGCAGGACATCCGCAAGGGAGGACGAGGGTGGCGGAGTTGGTGGAGATTGACGGCAGCTACCTCGAGGGCGGGGGGCAGATCCTGCGCACGGCCACGGGCCTGTCCGCCGCGACGGGCAGGGCCTGCCGCATATACCACATACGCCGCGGGCGCAGGCGCCCCGGCCTGGCGCCGCAGCATCTGGCCGGCGTCCGTGCCGTGGCCCGCACCTGCGGAGCAGAGCTGGAGGGGGACGCGATTGACTCCCAGGAGATGCTCTTCCGCCCCGGAGCGCTCGACCCGCCGGAGCGCTTCACAGCGGAGGTGGGCACGGCGGGGTCGGTCACGCTGGTCTTGCAGGGGGTCACGATACCGCTGGCGGCCTCGTCCGGGCTGACCGAGGTGACGGTCAGCGGGGGAACGCACGTGAAGTGGTCTCCGCCGGCGGATTACCTCCGGGAGGTGTTCGCGTGGTAT
>JABAOC010020608.1_pt2 | contig 14684 bp, 16 predicted proteins | sample 7062161 | NCBI WGS metagenome assembly JABAOC01 (sample SAMN14538625, study PRJNA623070) | marine sediment metagenome | biome: marine biome [ENVO:00000428]; feature: marine pelagic biome [ENVO:01000023]; material: deep marine sediment [ENVO:00002113] | place: India: Gulf of Khambhat ... | reverse complement strand
GTCCTGGTGGGGACCTATTCGTCCATCTTTGTCGCGAGCCCCATCATCTTGACCTGGCAGGAGAGGAAATAGGAATAATATTGCCTCCCTTGACAATTGCGGCCATATGATATAGATTTTTGATTTTCAAAGGGAATTGAGTACGATGCGTACCTTCATGGCCAAAAAGGAAGACGTCCCAAGGGATTGGTATTTAGTGGACGCCGAGAATAAGGTTTTGGGCCGCCTTGCCTCGGAACTCGCCAAAATTCTTCGGGGAAAGAATAAGCCTACCTTCACGCCTCATGTGGACACCGGTGACTACGTCATAGTCATTAATGCGGACAAGGTGAACTTGACGGGGAAGAAGTGGAAGGACAAGGTCTATTATCGTCACAGCGGTTATCCGGGGGGGATTAAATCCATTACGGCGGAGAATTTGAAGGCCAAAAGGCCCGAGGACCTCATTCGCCTTGCAGTGAAGGGGATGCTGCCCAAGAACAGACTGGGGCGAAAGCTCTTTAAGAAGCTCAAGGTCTATGCCGGTGGTGAACATCCCCATGAGGCGCAACAACCAAAACAGATCGAGATCTGAATTACATACGGAGATTACTATGGCTGTAAAGACTTACTACGGCACGGGAAAGAGGAAAACCGCTATTGCTAGGGTTTGGCTAAAGCCAGGGGAGGGGAAGGTAATTATCAACAAGAGGCCGTCAGATCAGTATTTTGGGAGGGAAACGGCCAAAATGGTCATTCAGCAACCCTTCGAGCTGACGTCAACTCAGAATCAGTTCGATCTGGTTGTAAATGTGAGGGGAGGGGGTATGTCGGGGCAGGCCGATGCCGTTAAGCACGGGGTAGCTAAGGCCCTTCTCCAATATGACGCTCAGTTCAGGGATATCCTGAAAAAGGAGGGGTTTCTCACCCGAGATTCCAGGGTTAAGGAACGAAAGAAATACGGTAAAAGGGGGGCGAGGGCCAGCTATCAATACTCGAAGAGGTAAGCGGATAGCCATCTTGGAGAAGGGAGGTCATTCGCCTCTTTTTGGGAGGGTGACATCCCTTCTCTTGTTTTATGACCCTTCTTACCGTTTGGGGAAGAAGATATGCTGAGAGTGGGGATAGTCGGAGCTACGGGGTATACGGGATTTGAGTTGGTCAGGCTCTTGATCGGACATTCCGAGGCGGAGATCTCCATTCTCACTTCCCGGAAATACGCAGGCGATCCGATGAGCGAGGTCTTTCCATCCCTGAGGGGCCGAATAGAATCTCGATGCCGAAATGCACCCATGGAGGAAGTTGCCGAAGAATCGGATTTCATATTTTCGGCCGTTCCCCATAAAACGGCTATGGAGGTCATTCCTCTATTTCACGAAAGGGGAAAGAAGGTCGTCGATCTCAGTGCCGACTTTCGCTTTCGGAATCACCGTGTTTACGAGAAATGGTATCAACCGCACACCTGTCCGGAATTGCTGAAGGATTCTGTATATGGGCTGCCTGAGCTTTACCGTAGCCGTATTAAGGGAGCCCGAATTGTTGGAAATCCGGGCTGCTATCCAACAGGGGCCCTTCTTCCCTTAATACCCTTAATCAAACGAGGGGTCATCACCCACGAGGGGATCGTTATCGACTCCAAATCAGGAGTCAGTGGTGCCGGCAGGGAGCTCTCTCTGGAAATGCAATTTTCCGAGGTCAATGAAGGACTGAAGGGATATAAGATCTTCGAACATCGGCATTGTCCCGAGATCGAGCAGGAGCTCAGTGGTCTTGCCGGGCATCCCCTGTCGGTTGTCTTCACACCTCACCTCATTCCCATGAGCCGGGGAATCCTGACCACGATATACTGTGAACTCGCCCAAAAAGAACCCACCGAGACGGTTTTAAAATGGGTTGAGGATTTTTACAGGAAAGAGCCCTTCGTTCGGGTTTGCCCCTTGGGCAAATTCCCCAATACGTTGGATGTGAGGGGATCAAATTTCTGCGACATCGGTTTAAAGGTAGATCAAAAGAGGGGAAAGCTCATCGCCATATCCGCCATCGACAACCTGATGAAGGGGGCCTCCGGGCAGGCCATTCAAAATATGAATATCATGGGCGATTTCCCGGAGAATATGGGGCTCGAAGTTCAGGCCCTTTTCCCCTGAAGGGCTCACCTATCCCTCGTTTGCCGTGGGTTTTATCTTCAATTTCTTACCGGGCCGTAAAGAAGAGTCATCGGTTATCCCGTTAAACTCCATGATCTCTCCAGCTTTATCCGGTGTTCCGTAGAATCTCTTCGAGATGGAATGGAGCGTATCCCCGTCTCTAACTGTATAAACCTTCAGCCGCTCAATGGGAATTCGCTCAGCCTCCGCCTGGGTGAGGAATCGGAAGCTGTTCATGATCTGTCGAAAGGAGGACCTGGCTTGATGGAAGTACTGAGCCCGAGTAGTCCCGGCAACCATAAAACCCGTCTTTCCCTTCACCATGTATGCAATTTCGACGGCCAAAGGCACCCCCTTGCTGGATCTGGGATAGTAGAGGGCAACGATAGCCTCCGATCCACCAACTGTCATCTGGCTGGCAGAAATCCTCTTGAGCCTGGATTGAGCCTCGAAGGCCCGCGCAAATTGACTTGGGCTCATCTCCGCTTTCAACTCGAAAAGCAACGTCTGGCAGTAATAGTCCTTTGTGGGGTGTTTCATGTTAAGAGAGCCCGCAGCGTCACCCCGTTCGATCTTCCAACCAGCGGGGGCAGAGATGGAAAACCGATAGAATTTATTCCGGTATAAGTTTTCCCGAATTACCCCGTCCTTTTCCCCGGGGCCGAAGACTAATCCGTCTAGGTGGGAAATATAGTCATCGGATCGGGTCTTTAGGTCCATCCCTCTGCCCTGGCGTGAGAGTTCACGGGATTGGGCCTCGGCCCTCTCGATACGGTCCTCCGTCAGGGGATGGGTTCTAAAGATGACTTCCACAGCGCTGGGGGTCTCCTTGTCCATCTTTTTGAGGGTCTTGAGAAAGCCCATGCTTTCCTTGGGGCTATAACCGGCCTCAAAGGCATACAGGTTTCCGAGCTCATCGGCTTGGTGTTCGTCCCTGCGGCTGTAGGTCTGGAGTGCAGCCGTCAGGAGGATGCTGCTTCCCTGAACGAGCCCTCCGGATTCAGTGGCGATGGCAACTCCCACCAGGATGAACTGGGAAGCCATTGCCTTCTGAAGTCTCTTCACGCCGTGCCTAGCCGTAATATGTCCCGTCTCATGTCCCAAGACTCCAGCAAGTTCGGCTTCACTATTTAAATGAGCCAAAAGCCCTCTCGTGATATAAACGTAACCGCCAGGCAGGGCGAAGGCGTTAATAAAGGGCTTGTCGAGCACCATGTAGTGATATTGGATCGTGGGCCGGTGCGATACCGTGGCAAGGCTCCGTCCGATTTCATTGATATAGCGTTCAAGGTTCGGGTCATCGTACTTTCCATATTGTCTTATGACTTCAGCGTGGGCTTTTTGGCCCATCTCAACTTCGGCAGCATCGCTATAAATCATGATTTCCCGTCTTTGGGTTACCGGGTTGACGGCACATCCCCAAATCATGAGAGCCCATGAGAGGATAATCATAAAAAGGGAAATGGATTTTGGGAATCTCATCTCAAGCCTCCTCTTTTTGCTTCGCCATACCGTGCAAAACAAGGCGTGCTGAATGGAATTGTAGCCCTCAGATATAATAACATTATTAAAGATTCTCTCAAAAGGCAAGATTCATTCCCGCGGGAGTTTACCCTGTTTTTGGAGAACACCGATTTCCATGAGCGTAATGTGCGGGAGGAGTCAGATCCGTATTGAGGGTGACGTGAGTCTTCGACCCTGAGCCCTCGACCTCAACCTTACCCTCTTTAATCTTCACTGAGGAAGTACAATGGGTTCCGGAACCCTTTTTGTTTTACTTTGGGGGGATATTTTGTTACGTTATTCAAAAATAACGGTTATGCGCTTCTTTTGGGTGTGGGGACGTGAAGGGGAAGAAATCAACTCCCATGATGAGACAATATCTGCGCATGAAGTCGGAACATCCCGACGCTATCCTCTTTTTCCGGATGGGTGACTTCTACGAGATGTTCTTCGAGGATGCCGAGATTGCCTCAAGGGAATTGGAGATAGCCCTCACTTCAAGGGACAAGGGCCAGGAAGATAGTGTACCCCTCTGCGGGGTTCCATGGCATTCCTCACAACCCTACATTTCGAAACTCATCCGAAAAGGCCATAAAGTGGCCATCTGCGAACAGGTGGAAGATCCCAGGGATGCTAAGGGTCTCGTCAAGAGAGAGGTCGTGCGGGTTCTCAGCCCGGGCCTGATAGATGACCCCGAGACCCTAGAAGCAAAGGAAAATAATTTCCTCATGAGCCTCGCTTTGGGAGGGGAAGGGTTTGGCTTGGGCTTCCTGGACCTTTCTACGGGAGAATTCAAACTCTGTCAGGTTGCCGATTTCGATATCATGATCGAAGAGGCCGTTCGAAATGAGCCAAGGGAAATCCTGATTCCGGAGAGTTTCAAGAAGACTCGGTGGCACAATCGGCTCAGGGATACCTTCCAAATGGCCCTGTTCAATTACCTTTCCAATTCCGTATACGGTTTCGAGCAAGCCAAGGCCCTGATCACATCTCAATTGGGGGAGGACGCATCCACGAGATTATTCAATAACAATATCCCCAGAGCCATTTCAGCGGCGGGGGCCATTCTCTCCTATGTCAAGGAAAATCAAAGGATAAACCTGGGACACATCCATTCTATCCTCCCCTATCGCGTGGGAGACTACATGATCCTGGACGAGGCGACCAAGAGGAATCTCGAACTCACCCGGACCGTTCTGGGGGGGCAGAAGAAAGGGTCGTTGCTCGGCCTTCTCGATGAAACCATGACCTCTTTGGGGGGAAGGAGGCTGCGGACCTGGGTGAACTATCCGCTGCTGGATCTGAGTCAAATTCGGGCTCGTTTGGAGGGTGTGTCCGAGTTGAAGGAGAAGAAGATCGAGCGGAAAGAGCTCAGGGAGTGTCTGAGGCAGGTTTTTGACCTGGAGCGGCTCATCAGCAGGATATCCATGGGAAGTGCCAATGCCAGGGATCTGGTCGGATTGAAAGGGTCCATCGATTGTCTCCCTCGGATCAAAGATCTGATGAAGGGAATGGAAGGGAGGATTTTGGTCGATATAGGAGGGGAAATTGATGAGCTGAGGGACGTGGCCAAAGCTATTCACAGATCCATCGTCGACAATCCCCCGTTTGGCCTCAGGGAAGGGGGAATTATCAGAGACGGGTACCATTCGGAACTGGATGAACTGCGGTCCATCAAACGGGATGGAAAACAGTGGGTCGCCAATCTCGAGGCTGAGGAGAGGACCAAGACGGGAATTAACTCCCTGAAGGTCCGATTTAACCAGGTTTTTGGTTATTATATCGAAGTAACCAAGAGCAATTTGAGCCTGATCCCCGATTATTACATACGGAAACAGACCTTGAGCAATGCTGAAAGGTTCTTCACGCCACAGTTAAAGGAATACGAATCCAAGATCCTCAGCGCGGAGGAGAGGATCAACCGCCTTGAGTACGACCTTTTTCAAGAAGTGCTCCAGGGGACATCGGCCCAGGCACATCGGGTTCAACGCACGGCTTCCGCTATAGCAACGTTAGATGCCTTAATAGCCTTGGCCGAGGTTGCGGATCGTTCAGACTATGTGATGCCCACCGTCAATGAAGAGGATGAGATCGTCATCATAGATGGTCGACACCCGGTGATCGAAAATCTGGATCTGGGTGAGCGATTTGTCCCGAACGATGTGAGGCTGGATTGCGGGGAAAACCAGTTGATAATCGTTACAGGCCCCAACATGGCCGGTAAATCGACCTATCTCAGGCAGGTGGCCTTGATCGTCCTGATGGCTCAGATTGGCAGTTTTGTCGCAGCCGGCGAGGCGACTATTGGAGTTGTAGATCGGATATTCACCCGGGTGGGTGCATTCGACAATTTGGCTCAGGGTAAGAGCACCTTTATGATTGAAATGGTTGAGACGGCGAACATTCTGGATAACGCCACTCCCAGAAGCCTGATCATTCTGGATGAGATAGGCAGGGGGACAAGTACCTTTGATGGGGTGAGCATTGCCTGGGCGGTAGCGGAGTATATTCATGACCATCCGAAGTTGGGAGCAAAAACCCTGTTTGCTACCCACTATCATGAGCTGACGGAACTGGCCATGACCAAGGAGAGGGTAAAAAATTATAATTTCGCCGTGAGGGAATGGAACGATGAGGTGGTTTTTCTGAGGAAGCTCATGGAAGGGGCAACCAATCGCAGCTACGGCATTCAGGTGGCCCGATTGGCGGGCCTCCCGAACCCGGTTCTTGAGAGGGCAAAGGAGATTCTGAGGAATTTGGAAACGAGCGAACTGGATGAGATCGGAATGCCGAAGATAGCAAGGGGGAAGGGAAGGGGATCTCCGAAAAGAGCGACACAGTTGGATTTATTCCAAGCTCAAGAGAACCCCCTTAAGAAGGCTTTGCTAACAATCGATACCGAGAATATGACCCCCATTGAGGCTTTGATCAAACTCAACGAACTGAAGAATAAAGCGGAACAGTAAGCCTTGTCACGGGAAGGGGAATGGCCCTATTCCAGAAGCTCGATCTTTCGAAGGCGAGACAGAGGATGGTCGATGAACAAATCGCCTCCAGGGGGATCAACGACGTACGACTGCTGCATGCCTTAAATACGGTTCCCCGACATCTCTTTGTGGAGGAAGCCCTTCAAGGCCAGGCCTATAACGACTATCCTTTGCCCATAGGGGAAAAACAGACCATTTCCCAGCCTTATATGGTCGCAGTGATGACCGAAGCCCTGGCGTTGAGGGGAGACGAAAAGGTATTGGAGATAGGGACGGGGTCCGGCTACCAAACGGCAATCCTCGCGGAGTTAGCAGAATGGGTTTATTCCATTGAACGGCTCCGGTCATTGGCCAATAGAGCGAGGAGAATGCTTTATGAACTACACTACTGTAATATTGAAATAGGAATATCCGACGGAACGCAAGGCTGGAAGGAGAAGGCTCCCTTTCAAGCCATCACCGTGACCGCAGGGGCTCCAGACGTACCCCAACCCCTCCTGGATCAATTGGCGATAGGTGGGAGGCTTGTTGTTCCCATTGGAGATGCTTTTTCTCAGACCCTCGTCAGGGTTATCCGAACGAAGAGGGGGTTTAAGCGGCAAGATATGGGCGGTTGCCATTTTGTTAAATTGATTGGAAAATTCGGTTGGCAGGAGGGACAAGAGGGGTAGACGTCTTCTTTTGAATGGGTTGGATTTCGGAATGGGAGAATCCTAAGGGGGGGGAGTGGATGCTCATCGGTGTTATCGGAGCCTCAAGCTGTAGCGCCGAGATAGCGGAGCTTGCCGAAGCGGTGGGGAGGGAAATCGGGAAAAGGGGCGCTGTTTTGATTTGTGGCGGTTTGGGAGGGGTAATGGAATTCGCTTCCAAAGGGGCCAAAGAGGCCGGAGGCCTCACCATAGGCATATTGCCTGGGACATCCAAGGAAGAGGCAAATTCCTACATCGATATCCCCATCGTAACGGACTTGGGGCATGCCAGAAACATTGTCATTGCCCATTCTTCGGATAGCCTCATCGCCATAGCAGGTGAGCACGGAACCCTCTCCGAAATAGCCATTGGACTGAAATTGAAAAAAACCGTGATAGGGTTGAACACCTGGGATATAGCGGGAGTAATTCCGGCCAAAACGGCAGCCGAGGCAATTGAAAAGGCCTTCAAGATTTCGGAAGGGAGGGATGGTTAAGGGTTGAAGGGACGATATTTGGCCATCTTTCTCCTTTTTGCCATTCTAGGCGAATGCCGCTCCGTCCCTCCCACCTATCCGGGGGCAGGGGTTTATCATACGGTGAAGAGGCACCAGACGCTTTGGAGGATTTCCAAAACCTATGGGGTCGATATGGATGAGGTAGCCAGAGTAAACCGCATTCAAAACCCCAGCAAAATCCGGGTGGGACAGAGGATATTTATCCCAGGCGCAAGAAAGGTGCTCAAGGTCGGCATCTATATCGAGGATATCGGGGGAACAAGGGGACGCCGAGAGGATCCGAAAAGGATCGCTTTGGCAAGAGGGCGTTTTATCTGGCCCGTAAGAGGCAGAGTCACGCGAGAATTCGGCATACACGGTACGACAAAACACGATGGAATAGACATCTTCACCCCCATGGGAACCCCCATTAAGGCTGCCAATTCCGGCAAAGTCCTCTATAGTGGTAACGAGATAAGAGGGTACGGAAATATCATCCTCATAAAGCATGGGCAGGGATTTATTACCGTTTATGCTCACAACGAGGTAAATGGTGTTGTAGAGGGGGAGAAAGTCGGAAGGGGTCAGATCATCGGAAGGGTGGGAGGGACGGGTAGAACAAGCGGTCCGAACCTCCATTTTGAAATCCGTATGAACAATAGACCCATCAACCCCAGACTTCTGCTGGATTAAGGTCTCGGGTATGCCGAGAGAAAAAGACGAGAGCTATCAATATTTAAAGGAGTACGAGGAGGATGGATCCTCACCAGATCTCATCAAGCTATATCTCAATGACTTGAAGAAATCCACTCTCCTCTCCCCAGAGGAGGAAAAGACCCTCGCTGAGAGAATTCGTCGGGGTGATGTGGAAGCCCGCACCCAGATGATCGAATCCAACCTGCGACTGGTAGTCAAAATTGCGAAAAAATACCTCTACAGGGGTTTGCCCCTTTCCGACCTCATTGAAGAGGGAAATATCGGCTTGATTAAGGCGGTGGAGCGATTTTCGCCTGCTAAGAGGAGCCGCTTCTCTACCTATGCCGTGTGGTGGATCAGGCAATCCATCGAAAGAGCCGTTGTCAATCAGGCCCACCTGATAAGGCTTCCCGTGCATATCACGAGCGATCTCAACAAGCTCGCCAGGGTGACAAGGTCCCTTTTCAACCAGCTCAAGCGGGAGCCCTCAAATGAAGAAGCTGCCGCGATGATGAAGCTGAAGCCGGATTATATCAAAAGGCTAAAAAAGGTGGTGAGCAGAACGTACTCCATCGAAACCCCCATCGGGAAAGATACTGGCTACTCCTTAAAGAATACCATTCGCGATGAGGATTCCGATAGGCCCATCTCCCTTCTCGAGAATATCGAAAGATTCGAAAAGGTGAGCTCATGGTTGGAAGGGTTAAATGAACAGGAGAAGAGGGTCATCGTGCTGCGATATGGGCTCGACGATGGCAATCCTCTTACGTTAGAGGCCATTGGCAAACGATTCAGCCTCACCAGGGAAAGAGTGAGGCAGATCGAATCAAAGGCCCTGGCGAAGTTGAGGATGATCATAAGGCGAAAATCGGTAACCTTCGATGAGGTGATCTGACCGTCTCGGATGAAGAATGCGCTTGAGGCATTGCCGGTGAAGCCACGAATGGGGCAGGGGCTATCATTCTTGCTCCCCTTGGATTATCTCTTTTCCAACCATACTCACCTGGATAACACCCCGGGTGATACAACTGGAAGGGATCACAACAGAGGATAGACAATTGTCCGTGAAACCCATGCATGGTTGTCTCCACTGCGGCCAGGGAATCCTTGAATACATGGGACCGCATAAGGACTATGAGGATGTGGAGGAGTATGTCTGCCAGAGATGTAAGCGAGACCACTATCTCAATAAAGTCACCGGACAGGTTTCCATGAGGTTAGAGACCTTAATGGAGAAATATAGGCCGAAAGAATAGGGCGGGTGAAGCGGTTCAGCTTTGAAAGCGTTCAAGGAGGGATTCCACCGATTCATCTGATCTCTTACATTTCAAGAGGGCCTCTATTTCGAGCAAGTCGAAGGCTGAATAAGATTCATAATTCAAGTCGACGTCATATTTCTCCTTGATTCTTTTCGCGACGTACATGCTCATCCTTCGATCATAGGAAGAATATTCAGCCGATGAGGGATTCGCGAAATAACGCCCTGAATAAGCGACAATTCCCGGCCCGTGGAATGCTGGGGCTCTCTGGGTATGAACCCAAGAGGGGAACATCACAGCCGAAAAACAGATTAAGAGGAAGAGAATAACACCCTTCATCCACCACACCTCCTTTAGGAGATTGTCTCAAATGTAATTATTATCTAATTAAGGAGGCCTGTCAAGCGGTAAATGGGGGAGTAAATGGGGGAGAATCTCGTGATTCTCCCAGTAACTCGTGAAAACCCAAAAAGTCGGGATACCTCAGCAAACAATCCGAGGATCAAACCCTGGAGGGAGCTCATGATAAAGAAGACGATATGGATAAGCCTCATGGCTACATTCTTTGTGAACGCTGTTGCTTTTGCCCAAATCGGCACGGTAACCGCAAGGACCCTTTTGGTAAGATCCGGCCCCAGTAGAAATCATAAGGTCATAGCGAAGATGAGAAGGGGGGAACAGCCCCTCGTGGAACGAGTTCAAAGGAATTGGGTGAAATTGGCCTGGAAGAGGCAAGCCTGGGTTGCGAGGAGTGAACTTTCCCTGGAACAGGGGGCCTCTCGATCTTCGGCGACAGATGAACAATTTTCTCGATGGTTAATTCACGATACCAAAGTCAACTGGGCATTCATGGATCGAAAAAGCGGGCACTCGACTTCCCTCTGGGTCAGGATGGATTCGGATCGCTACGGGGGCATTGCAAAGGTTAATTTTATCGTCAACAACTTAGTCGAATCCTATCGATTTCACACTGGATATCGGGACTTGATGGAAATTATTCTATTGAAGCCGGATGCCAAATTCATCGCTGATATCTACCTTCAGGCTACCTTCAAATAACCTGAACATATCACCCTTACCCTTGAATGGGGATTTCGTATGAGAGGCTACGGGGGAGGGTCCCGCCCAAAGCCCGGATCGTGCCATACAATTAGCAATCGAGCCCAAGACCATAATTGACCACAGCATGTGCTTGCGTTTGGTCGAAGGAGCAGACATTCTTGATGTTGATCCCATCCAGTGCCTCCCATCAGTGGAAGATTGAGCGGGTTATGGGGCGACCATTCTCACCAGGAAGAGGCTCAGGTCTGGGACGTAGGTGATGATCATGAGTGCCAATAGGAGAATGGCCAAAAAGGGGAGTGAGGCCATATAGAGCATCAGGACGGGTTTATCAAAACGGAAACTCGAGATAAAGAGATTCATGCCCACAGGAGGGGTTGAGTAGCCGATTCCCAGGTTAACGAGAAAGATGATACCGAGATGAACGGGGTCTATACCGTAAGCCTGGGCGATAGGGGTTATCAGGGGGACGACCACCACCAAGGCGGAAAAGATGTCAATCATACATCCCACCACCAGAAGGAAGATATTGAGCATGATGAGGAATACCAATTTGCTTTCAATGTGGGTTTTCAGGAGATTCAATATTTTCATGGGTACTTCCGCGTCCACCAGGTAATTGGTTAGAGCCAATGCAGCACCCAGGATGATCAGGATTCCACCCACCAATACCATGCTTTTCTGCATAATCCGAGGAAGATCCCTCAAGCTGACCTCTCGATAGATACAGACTTCCACCACAATGACGCAGAAAGCAGTAATAGCGGCTGCCTCGCTTATGGCAATATAACCGCTGTAAATTCCGACCAAAACAACCGCGGGCAGGGGAAGTTCCCATTTCGCAGCTCTCACGGCATCGATCACCTCACGCACGGTAACCCTTGATGAGGGGACCTCAGCGTCCAACCCCTTGTATATGCTGAAAAGGGATAACAGGAGCACGAGCAGCATGCCGGGCACAATACCGGCGATGAATAGTCGATCGATGCTCGTTTTGGTTATGACACCGTAAAGGATGAGGGGTAGGCTCGGTGGGAGAAGCAGCCCTAAGCTTCCCGAGGTGGTCAATAGCCCAAGGGAAAACCTCTCGGGGTATTTTTCACTCATCAGGGCGGGAAAGAGCAGACCCCCTAAGGCGATAATGGTGACACCGGATGCACCCGTGAACGCCGTAAAAAGGGTGCAGGCCAAAAGGGCAACTACGGCCAATCCTCCCGGTAACCATCCAAGGAATGCTTTGGAGAGCCTTACCAGACGATTCGGAGCCTGGCTTTCCGCGAGCACGTAACCGGCAAAGGCGAATAGAGGGATGGCAATGAGCATCGGGGTATTAACCATCCTGTACATCTCGATGGGGACTATTGATGAATCGATGCCCACCAGATAGAAGTTTAACAGTGCACTCGCTGAAATAATGATAAAAAGCGGTGTGCCCAAGAGGGCGAGGGCAACGGTAATGATGCCTGACAGAAATATCATCGAGCACTTCCCCTGATAAGCATAGCTACATTCCGAAAGCCTCTTGTGGCAAAGCGGAGGGCGATAAGCCCGAAGGCGACGGGAAAGATAACCCCCACGGTCCAGATAGGTATCTTCAAAAAGGCGAGGGTGCCGGCATGGAATTCATCCCTCAAGAATTTGAGGGAGGCTTGGATCAAGAGGATACAGATAAACGTTGAAAAGAGATCGGCCACGGCTTGAATGACGACTTTCCCCCGGTCGGGGAGCAGCCTCGAGATGACGTCGATGTTGATGTGCTTTCCTTCCTTGGTGGCCATGGTTGCTCCCAGGAGAGCAGCCCAAAGAAGGACATGTCTCAAAAGGGGATCTCCCCATAGTATTCCGGTGTCAAAGAAAATCCGTAAGACAATCTGAAGAAAGGCGAGTCCCACCATAAGGGTAAGCAATGAAACGAGAACCAAATATTCGGCCTTATCGAGGAGCCAAAGGCTCCCTTTCAAGAGTCTTCCAAGGCTTTGCATCATTTCTCCTTCTGAACCTTTCTGCACTTGTTGATATGAGACCTTATCTCAACAAGAACATCCTTTGAAAAGACTGTGCCCGCCAGTTCATCTGTGGCTTCACGGCTAATCCGTTTGAATTCCTCCGTTTCCTCATCGTTTGGGGTAACGAACTTAATCCCTTGCTTTACCATTATCCTCATTGCCTCGTCATTATCCCTTCTCGTGCGTGCATTGAGAAGGGAAGTATAGTATTGAAATACCTCCCTGACGATTCCTTGAAGGTTTGAAGGAATCTTGCGGAAAATCCTCCTATTCACCAAAACGCCGCCCAGAGAATAGCCCATTGGCAGATCCGTCATATACTTCACCTTGGTAAACCACTGTAAGGCAATGGCTGCCAACGGCGATGCGTACACGACATCAATAAGGTGGGTCTGAAGTGCCATGAGGACGTCGGGAATACCCAGGGGAATGGGCATGATACCTGCTTTTCTTAGTACTGGGCTTGCGATAGGGTCGCCCTCCCAGAGCCATACTTTTCTCCCCTTCATATCCTCCACCGAGGTTATAGGGACATTTGACAGAAGATACACAAACCCTATCTCTGACCATCCCAGGAGCACGTAGCCTTCTTTTTCGAAACCCTTTCTGAATTGATCATCCATCTTGCCGAAGACATAGTCCACTTCCCCATAGTCTTGGAACAAAAAGGGAATTTCCATGACAAAGATATCACGATTTATTGAACCAAGCCCCATTCCCGTGAATCCGCCGGCATGGATTTGGCCGATTCTCATTTTTCGAAGCATATCCCTATCTCCGCCCAGAACGCCCCCAGGATAGGCTTTTAGTCTGACCTTACCATCGGTCTTTCTCTTTATCGCGTCGTTGACCTTATGGAATGTGTTCATCCATGGACTTCCTTCTGGAGCCAGAGTAGCCAGCTTGATCGTAAGTTGCTCCTCACCCGGTGCGGCTGATGTCGGATAGTCAAAAAGCGGTAGCAGAAGGATAATGAGCAGAAGGCAGGCGGCTTTAGTGGGTTTCCTCAAAAGGGCAATGAACTTAAAAGTAATCATCAACCTGCTCCAATAACCCCTTCGCTTGTTGTTTGGCTATGGTATTCAGGAGTGTTAGCTCGGGAACCGAGTCGACTGGAGCATCCAGGATCCTTTCCAGAGTCGATACGAAAAGCTCCCTGTCAAAGGTCTGGCGGGCGTAGTATTTGGCATACAAGACATGGGCCATAAGGAATTTCTCCTGGCTCAGCTCAAAGGCCTTCTCGAAATGTCGCCGAGCCCTTTCCGGATCTCCGCCGTAGGCCTTAGGCCTGGATACGTGATACACGGCCATAAAGAGGTGAGGCCCCCCGTAGTAGAACCCCTCATCCAACTGCATAACTCTCTCCATCAAACATAACACTTTGGGAATCTCCGCCATTGCTTCCACGGAATCGGTGCTCAGGCTGATCCAGCTTCCCCACGAACTTGCCGCCCAGAAGAGGGCAGGTACATCTCTTTTGGTGAAGTCTGCTAGACACGTTGTGAATTCATCGACGCGTTTAGGAAGAAGTTCCTTGAACCGTTCCAACTTTGATAGCGCCTGCAATCCATATTGCTTTGCCTTCAAGTAAAGCCGCTTGGCCTTTTCCCGGTCTTCTTCCATGAAGATTGCGGCATAGGACGAATAGGCCTTCGCACCTGCCACCAAGAGCTCCTCATGCTGTGGGTAGGCCTCAATGAGGCCGTCAATGAGCATCAAGTAGGCCGGCGTCCCCTCCCGGATGACGGAGATATCCGATTGCTTGGAAGAAGACCTGGCTACATCTTCGAGAATTGCACCAACAGCAGCTACCCTTACCGCTTTGATGGGAATACAAGCGGAAGAAAACGGCAGTGATA
>JABAOC010007022.1_pt7 | contig 14691 bp, 15 predicted proteins | sample 7062161 | NCBI WGS metagenome assembly JABAOC01 (sample SAMN14538625, study PRJNA623070) | marine sediment metagenome | biome: marine biome [ENVO:00000428]; feature: marine pelagic biome [ENVO:01000023]; material: deep marine sediment [ENVO:00002113] | place: India: Gulf of Khambhat ... | reverse complement strand
ACCTTTAACCATACTTGAAGTAACCGGCTGCCCATTCTTTACGCTTCTTTCAGCACTTTTTTTTATCTGTACGAAAGGCATAAAATTTACCGCCTGCTCCATTGGAATAAGAATCTCTGAAATCCTTCCATTTTCAGCTAGGTACTTCAACCTATCTAAAGTAACGGAACCTGATAAAGTCAATGAACCAACTCTTGTGCGAACCAGCTTGCTTACGTGAGCTCCACAGCCTAATGATTTACCAATATCATCCACTAGACTACGGACATAAGTGCCTTTTGAGCATTCTACAAGAATTCTCGCTTTAGGAAACTCGTCCTTCCAAAAATCTAGGAGTTCGAGTCGGGAAATCTGAACAATTCGGCTCTGCCGGTCTACATTTCTGCCCTGCCTTGCCAGTTTATATAACGGTACGCCGTTTTTTTTAATAGCCGAAGTCATTGGAGGAACTTGCCATACGGCCCCTTTGAACTTAGTAAGAGCTTGTTGAACGTCATTCCTTGCTGCAGTGCATTCGGTTCTGGAAATAATCCTACCTGTACTATCCAGAGTGTCAGTTCTCACGCCGAGAGTCATCTCTGCCTCATATTCTTTATCTTGATTCTGCAGAAATTGGACAAGTTTCGCTGCCTTGCCTATACAGAGAACAAGTACACCTGCAGCCATAGGGTCTAGAGTTCCAGTATGACCTATTCTTCTTTCCTTTAATATCATTCTGGTCTCTAGAACTACATCATGGGAAGTATGCTTTAAAGGTTTATGTAGATTGAGAATTCCGTCCATGAAGATAAAGTCAAAAGAAAGGAATCAAAGAGTCAATTAATTGAGCGTTAAAGTGAACACAAAACTCAAAAATTTTTACTCCCCGAATCCTAAAACACTTATATTTTGAGTGTTGGATTTTATTGGATTCACTGCATGGTTTCATCAGACATTAATACAGCTAACTTTTCTTCAGCTCCCCCACAATACCTTCAAGAATTTCTTCAATGGTTCCGTTAGATGAAAAACCAGCAGCATTGGGATGACCTCCGCCGTGGAACTTCTTCGCAATTTTTGCTATATCCATACCTTTGGACCGTATGCTTACTTTGGTTTTACCATCCGACATCTCTTTAAAGATTACTGCAACATTTGCTGCTCTAACTGCTCTTAAATAATCAATGAAATTTTCAGTCTCTTCCATCGAAATACCCATCTCTTTTAGATCTTGTCTGCTGACTGTGGAGTAAATGAGGTTTACTTCCGGTATCAGTCTGGCTCTTTCCAAAACCCTTCCCAATAGTCTCAAGCATCCATAGCTGTAATTTTCATATATATTTTGAAATATGTAAGAGGGAGAAACTCCTCTCTTCACTAGATCCAAAACTATTTCAAAAGTACGGCTGGTTGTATTTCCATACTGAAAGCGGCCGGTATCGGTTACCAGCCCCACATAGAGGCCGGTAGCGACCTCAAGGTCAAAACTGCTATCCATACTAATAATCAAATCATATATAATCTCGGCTGAAGCTGAATAACTCTCATCGACCAGATTCATATTACCAAATCTTGTATTGTCCCGATGATGATCAATGTTTACTAATGTCTCTGCGTGGATAGCTCTATCTTTTAAATCCCCCAGCCTTTGAATGCTCGCACAATCCACCGCAATGAAATTCTTAATTCGAGCAGGACATTTATCCGGTTTAAGTAGCTCATTCACACCGGGAACGAATTTATAATGAGGAGGTATCGCTACATTTTCCGACCAGCACATATGGACACCCTTACCCATTTTCTTAAGGAATAGCCCTAAAGCAAGAACCGAACCTATGGTATCTCCATCGGGTTGAATATGTGTAGCAACAACAAAATTATCTTCTTCTTTGATAAAAAGCGCTACTTCTTCAAGACCTTCTTGTTTATTCACTCTTATCTTCTTCCTTGTGCAGTTTATGAATTATTTTTGATATCCGCTCACTTTCTTCAGCTCCTCGGTCAAGTTTGAAAGTTAATGAGGGTAAAAACTTTATCCTGAGTCTTTGCCCTAGCAAACTTCTTATGTATCCCTTTGCGTTCTCTAGTCCAGCCATAGCAGAATCTGCCTCTTTGGAGCTTCCTAAAATACTCACATATACAATTGCATGCCGAAGATCATGACTCACCTCAACATTAGTAATAGTGACAAAACCTATGCGAGGATCTTTCAATTCGGTCTGGATTATCTCGCTGATCTCTTCTTTGATAGCTTCTTCCAGCCTAGCCGATCTTGGAAACTCCACACTTCATCCCATCCTGTTCTTTCATACTTTCCTAGACCTGGAGGTTTCTCAAGAGGGCACTTCCGGATGATAGATTGTGGCCTGATGATTTATGACTACCGCATCATCAAGGGCATGAAAAGCTTCTTCTATTTTTTGCAAAATCTTGCGTATTTGAGTTTCCTCTCCAGAAACACAGGAAATTCCTATAGCTGCCCTCTGCCAGAGGTCCTGAAAGTCTACTTCAGCAATAGAAATATTGTAGCGGTTTTGTAATCTTCCCACTATGCTCTTTACAATCTGCCTCTTTTCCTTTAAGGACTGGCAATGGGGCAAGAAGAACTCTATTCTAACTGCGCCAACTATCACTTTAACACCCTTAGAGAAAAGCGAATTACCCTAAATATAAGTTAAGTCGAAACTTCTATGCATAAGCGAAACCCATTCGCCCAAGCATCAAAACCTGTCAGTAGTCTATTAGTCAATAGTCAGGAGTAAAACTTTAAACTCCCCACTACCGAATCCCGACTGGCAACTTTTCGTGATGGCTTCGCGTCATATGGACCAAGCCTATACAGCGGAATATAGATTCTCTTATATAAAAAGCAAAGTGCTAACCTAACTTGTTAACAATACATTAAAATCTAAGAAGAGTTTCCCTGATCCTAAGGACTAACCAGTCTGTAACGAATCTGCAACATTAGATAAGAGGCTTCACCTGCTTTGTCAGTTAAATGCGGGGTTTCTCCCTCATCTCATAGCTTTCAACTACGTCTCCTGCTTTTATATCCTGAAAGTTGGAGATAGCCATACCGCACTCCAAACCTGATTCTACTGAATGAACATCTTCCTTATATCTTCTGAGTGACATAATCTCACCATCGTGAACGATTATGCCATCTCTCACAATTCTTACTTTGGCCCCACGTACCATCTCGCCTTCATTTACCATCACACCTGCTATTATTCCAGTACCTTTGATTTTAAAAGTAGCAACCACTTCTCCTCTTCCTCGCTCAATTTCTTCAAATTCAGGCTTTAGCATACCTATCATAGCAGCATTGATATCTTCGACTACCTTATATATAACCTGATACATCCGCAAATCTACTTTTTCCTTAATCGCCATCACTTTTGCTTTAGGTTCAGGTCGGACATTAAAACCAATAATAATTGCATTTGACGCTGCTGCAAGCATTACATCACTTTCTGAAATTGCACCTACGGCACTGTGGATAATATTTAATCTAACTTCCCTGTGTTCCAATTTTTCTAAGGCTTCCTGAAGCGCTTCTAAAGAACCTTGCACATCACCTTTCAAAATTATATTTAGCTCCTGAATTTCGCCTTCTTTAATGCGCAAGAAAAGATCGTCTAAGGTAATACGGCGTCTCTTTTCCATCTCTAAAACCCTTTTATGAAGAGCGCGTTCTTCTGTAATGCCCTTAGCCGCTCTCTCGTTTACGACAACTTTGAGCATATCTCCAGCATTCGGAACAGATGACAAACCTAATACTTCAACTGGCTGCCCGGGTGTCGCAGCCGGTATGTTGTTTCCTTTGTCATCAAGCATAGCTCTCACTTTCCCGTAAGCTAAACCGGCTACTACAGCATCCCCCACTTTCAAAGTCCCCTGCTGGATTAATACCGTGGCGACGGGACCTCTTCCTTTGTCCAATCTAGCTTCAATAGCTACACCGCTTGCAGGAACTTTTGGATTAGCTTTAAGCTCCTGGAGCTCCGCAACCAGAACGATCATCTCCAGTAACTCTTCAAGATTTTGTTGATACTTAGCAGATATATTAACAAAGACTGTATCTCCTCCCCAGTCTTCTGGAACTAAATCAAGTTTGCCTAGCTCTCTTCTAACCTTATCGATGTTTGCTTCCGGTTTATCTATCTTGTTTATTGCTACTAAGATAGGGACGTGGGCTGCTCTTGCGTGGTCTACCGCTTCTATAGTCTGAGGTTTTACTCCATCATCCGCTGCAACTACCAATACCGCCAAATCAGTTACTTTTGCTCCTCTTGCTCTCATAGCAGTAAAAGCTTCATGGCCGGGAGTATCAATAAAGGTTATCTTTTTACCCTGATGGACTACCTGATAAGCACCAATATGCTGAGTCATTCCACCGGNNACATGACCCATTATGGTAACTATTGGTGGTCTCGGTTCCTGATCCTCTAAGGCTCCTTCTACAACTTCTTCAGCCTCTTCCTCAATTGACGTTATATTGACTTCATATCCGTAATCTTCTCCCAGCAGCTTCATCGCTTCATTTGCCATAGGCTGGTTTATAGTTACCATTTCTCCCAGACTCATCAGAGTCTTAATTATTTCTGATGCGGGGCGCTCAACAATCTCAGCAAATTTTTTAACCGTTGTTCCTTCTTTTACAGCCAGACGAGGTTTTGCCTTTTTCTCTTCCTTAACCTCCTCTTCAATCTTCTTCTCCGGCACCTTCTCTTCGGTAACACTCACCAAATTTTGTTCCTTTTCCTTGCTAATCTTTTTTGTCTTGGTCTCTTCAGCTAAAGGAGTTTTAGTTTTAGAAACACCTTTTTTAGCTTTTGTGACTCTTTTCTTTTCCTTGACCGGAGATTCGAGAGAGGCAGGTTTTGCACCCGTTTCAGCTTCAACACTTTTCCCTTTTGGTACCTTCTTACCTTTTTTAGCAGCTTTATACTTAGCTAAATCATCATCACTGATACTACTCATGTGGCTTTTCACTTCAATGCCAATCGAATCTAACTCTTTTATCAGATCGCTGCTGCTTAAACCTTCTTCTTTAGCCAGTTCGTGAACTCTAATACTTGACATCCTCTCTCACCTCCTTATTTAATCGCTCATCTGTTTTTCCTTCTTCAGATTAGAGATAAACTCTCCGATCTCTTTTTTTAAACGCGTACTATCAGTCTCGTTTATTTCAATATTTAAAGTGTACGAAAGACTCTTCTTTTTTGTTGCTTTTTCTAAGCAACCCTCATCAGGGCATACATAGGCACCGCGTCCGCTTGATCTTCCACCCGGATCAAGCATTACTTCCCCTGTCGGTCTTCTTACAATTCTGACCAGTTCTCTTTTAGATTTTACTTCACGGCACCCTACACAGGTACGCATCGGCACTTTCTTATTCTTCATTGTTTTTAGTTATTCGTAATTCGTTATTAGAGCCTATTCCTAATTTCTAATTCCTAATTTCTAGTTTCCTCAACTTCCTCAGTTATTTCTACTTCCGCCACTTCTTCTATTTCCATCTCAGCAAGCTTTTGATGTGCTGGAATTCCACAATACTTACTGCCTGGTTTAGCTTTATTCTGACACTTTTTTCCAGAGGCTGTAACAGCTTGACACTGGCCAATAGAGACCTCCTCGCCTATTCCTGATCCTAAAGAGGCTTCAGCAGCTATCTTAGCTTCAGCTGCTTTCTCTTGAGCTTGGCTCTCGCTCTTTATGTCAATCCGCCAGCCTGTTAGCTTAGCAGCCAGCCGCGCATTTTGCCCTTCTTTACCTATAGCCAATGAGAGCTGTGAATCTGGAACAATAACCTCTGCAGTTGTGTTTTCAAGATCAACTTTAACTTCTTTAACTTTAGCTGGACTGAGAGCATTGGCAACGAAGACTGCAGGATCTTCACTCCATTGTACAACGTCTATCTTCTCCCCCCGCAATTCGCTTACTACCATTCTTACCCTTGAACCCTTCGGTCCTACACAGGCACCTACAGGGTCGACACTTTGATCTCGCGTAGCGACGGCAATCTTTGATCTCGAACCAGGTTCTCTGGCTACAGATTTTATCTCTACAAATCCATCGTAAATTTCGGGTACCTCCAGCTCAAATAGTCTTTTAAGTAAACCGGGATGAGTTCTTGATACTATAATCTGCGGCCCTTTATTTGTACGCCGCACCTCAACTATGTAGGTCTTCAACCTAGATCCATGATCATAGTGTTCTATTGGAACTTGCTCACTGGGAGGCAGTAAAGCCTCCACCTTACCGAGATTTACCAACGTATAACGCTGATCCGACTGCTCTATAATTCCTGTTACTATATCGCCTTCTCTATCGCTGTACTCCTCAAACATCATATCCCGCTCTGCCTCTCTTATCCGCTGCAGAATAACCTGTTTTGCAGTCTGGGCAGCAATGCGTCCGAAGTTTTCGGGAGTAACCTCAACCTCCGTTACATCACCCCCAACTTCAGCGACTTGCTGAGAAAAAACCTTTATTTCTCCGGTTTCGGAGTTAATCTCCACTCGAATATTAGGTGCCGGACCGTAATTTCTCTTGTAAGCCGAAGCAAGAGCGGCTTTAAGAGCTTCTAAAATAGTATTGGGATCTATCCCTTTTTCCCTTTCTATTTGCCTTAAAGCTTCAATCAATTCGGGATTCATAGCTCCCTCCTTTTACAATTCAGCAAGTAAATGAGCTACTGCAATGGATTCTAAGGCGATTGCCATTCTCTGAGAATTAACCTTGATAATCACTTGTCCCTCGTCTGCTTGCTCGAGTATTCCAACAAATTCTTTCTCTCTTTTGCTTTTGGGACCCATCAGGGGTTGGAAAGTCTTAAGGTAAATCTTTGATCCTATTGCCTTTTGGTAGTCAGCCAATCTTTTCAGTGATCTCTCTATTCCAGGAGAAGACACCTCCAAAGTATACGGCTCTGGGAGATCCTTTATAACATCAAGTCTTCTATTCAGGGTTTCACTAACTCTTGCACAAGTATCCAGATCAACTCCGTCCTCTGAATCGATAAAAACCCGGAGAAACCATCCAGCAGGTTCTTGAACAAGCTCAAGATGATACAGTTCAAGTCCGTTCTCTTTCAGTATAGGTCCAAGCGCTTTTTCTATTTGCATTAAAGAAATCTCTTTTTTACCCATAATGTATACCTTAAATAGCAAAGAGTGGGTAAGCAACCCACTCTAAGATTAAAGGTCTAGAGCTAAAAAAATAGTAGCATAATTACTGGACTTGTGCAATATAAGCATATCTCTGCATGCTCTATCACATCACTGTAGAGTACAGGAGGTGTATTATCACTTAACCCAACCTGTTCAATCCTTATAACTAAACTTAAAATATCAGAACTGATATTATTAATCTATAATTTTTTTCAACTCCCTCTTGCCTTTTTAGCTATTATTCTGCTATATAATAATCGCCCTTTATTGTTTAAAACATATAGAGAATGGGAATTTAATCAAAATTATTAAATGAAATAATGGGGGGGTAGGAATGAAACCAGTAATTGATCATGATCTATGTATCGGCGATGGAATTTGTGAGGAAATCTGTCCGGAGGTTTTTGAGCTCCGTGAAGATGGGCTCGCATACGTTATTGATGACGATCCCGACGCGACCCTAAAACCAAAAATCGATGAAGCTATCAAAGAATGTCCAACATCGGCTATATACTTAGAAGAGGAATAGAGAAAATAAATGGCGTAGGATATCTCTATACATCTCTATGCGCGCTAATATTCCTCTAAGAATACCTAACTTTTCTTCCTTCATTACGTGACTGGCGTCACTTAGAACGATCTCTTCGACCTTTGCGCCGCATTCTTTTGCTCTTCTGGTTAGCGCTATCTCTAATCCATACCTGGTTTGCGAAAGATCACCTGCATTCTCCAGGAAACTTCTCCTCATGCATCTTTGGCCTGATAAGAACGGGGTAATCTTCTGAGACAGGTCCGTCCTTAGACGGCCGCTTTTAAATTTTCCAATAGTCATTACGACCTCATTATCTTCAAGCAAAGGTCTCAATAAATCTTTAAGATGCTTTTCTTTGAGTCCTAATAAATCCGCGTCAACTGACAATAGGATATCCGCCGAAGTTTCTTCCAGGGCCGTCATAAGCGCAGCTCCTTTGCCACCATTGGCTTTACGATTAATCAGTTTAACACCTGGGTACTTTTTGACTACCTCCTCCGTGTTATCTGTCGACGCGTCGTTAATCACTAATATTTCATCAGCAACTGGGGAGACCGTTACTACATCTAGGACTAAAGCTATCTGATCTTCTTCATTATATGCCGGGATAACAATAGCTGTTTTAGATACGTTCATTAACACCTCATTTCCGGAAATACGAGATTATTTCATCTAACCAGCGGCTGGTATCTATTTCTTTTTTATCGCCATTCCATCTTTGCTTAATCTCTACTTTACCCCTAGCAAAAGATTTGGATCCCACTATTATTTGAAGCGGGAAACCAATAAGATCAGCATCAGCAAACTTTACGCCTGGTGATTCTTCCCTATCATCTATTATTACTTCTATTCCCTCAGCTCCCAACCTTTGATAGATTTCCTCGCCCAGTTTTCTTAAGTTTTTGTCTTCCCACTGCAGCACGAGAACAGCTACCTCGTAAGGAGTCAAAGATGAAGGCCAGATAATGCCCCGCTCGTCGTGATGTTGCTCAATGGCTGCAGCTACCAGGCGGCTAACTCCAACACCATATGAACCCATAATGAAAGGTTTAAGCTTCCCATTAGCATCAAGGAAATATGCATCCATACTCTGGCTATACTTTGTTCCTAGCTGGAATACATGTCCCACTTCAATTCCTCTCGCTATCTGCAAGCTGCCGTCACATTTGGGACATTTATCACCGCTCTCCACAAATGTAAAATCTCCCCAGTCTGTAACTGCAAAATCCCGTTCTGTGTTAGCATTTAAAGTAATGATAGTCCAGCTCATTGGCACCTACCACAAAGTTCATCATACCTTGCACTTCCCCGTCAGCAACTATAGGGATTCCATCCATGCCTATTGGTCCAACAAAACCGGGAACCAACTTGTGCCGGGCAAATTCTTCCTCCGGCAACAGTTTATACTTGTTTGTTCCTAAATAGCGGCTTAATTTAACATCATTTACCTCTCGGTCACCCCTGACCAGTACTGCCAGTAATCCTTTCTCTTTCTGATATATGAGAGTTTTTACTAATTGCTGAGACTTAATTCCCAGAAAATCTGCTACTTCCTTCACGCTGCTGCGTCCTGGAGTATGAAACTTTTTCAGTTCTTTTTCATTCTCAACTACCTTAAGGTAACGGTGTTTTGCTGCTTCACGGTTTGCTGCATACTCACAGGTATCACAATAAATAATCACATCTTCTCCTGATTGAGCAAGAACCATAAATTCCTGTGATTTACTTCCCCCGATAATTCCAGGGTCTGCCTCTACAGCACGATACTTCAGTCCACAGCGTTCAATGATCTTGCCGTATGCCTCATACATCTTCTGGTATGATCTATCGAGTCCCGCCTGGTCTGCATCGAAACTGTACGCATCTTTCATAATAAATTCTCTTCCTCTCATTAGACCAAAGCGAGGTCTAATTTCATCGCGGAATTTCACCTGAATCTGATACAGAATTATGGGAAGTTCACGATACGACCTCANNGTAATAAGCTCTTCATGGGTCGGACCAAGACAAAACTCCCTATCGTTCCGATCGTTCAGCCTCATCATCTCCGGGCCATACTCAAACCAGCGACCACTCTTCTCCCATATTTCAGCCGGCTGTAGAGCAGGCATGAGCATCTCCTGAGCACCAATGCGGTCCATCTCCTCTCTTACAATCTGGGAAGCTTTAGTAAGAACGCGATAGCCTAATGGAAGAAAAGTATATATACCGGATGCTACTTTACGAAGTAGTCCGGCTCTTACCATAAGCTTATGACTTATGACTTCTGCCTCTGAAGGATCTTCCTTCAGTGTTGGTGCATAAAGTTCTGAGAAGCGCATTTTAATTTAGGTTAATCGGATTATAAATAAGTTTAGTTGATACTCATAGAAACAGGACCTGTTTACCAATAATAAATCAAAAATTAAAATGTAAAAATCAAAATTACATATCAAAATCCAAAAATCTTTAAAAATCTGATTCTTTTAACTCGCTTGATCACCTAACTTTTTGAAATTTACATCTAGAACTAAGATATTTCACCCTGCTTGCATTTCTGAAATCAATGTCTCCACTTCTTCCACCAATACATTGACCCATCTATCAGGGGGAACCTTTCCTACTACTGTACCTTTTTTGAATAGCAACCCTACCTTTTTGCCTGCCGCTATTCCAATATCCGCTTCTCTTGCTTCACCGGGACCATTAACTTCACATCCCATTACTGCTACTTTTATGGGGTGAACATATTTCGATAAAGTCCGCTCAACTTCCTCTACCAGCGGAATTATATCTATCTCACAGCGGCTGCACGTGGGGCAGGAAATAATGTCAACTCCCCTCACCCGTAAGTCCAATGCAGACAATATCTTATATCCTACTTTTACTTCTTCAGCCGGATCTGCTGTCAAAGATACTCGGATCGTATCACCTATGCCGTGGTAAAGTAATATTCCTAAACCAAGAGCTGATTTTACTGTGCCACTTATGAGAGTACCCGCTTCGGTTATTCCTATATGGAGGGGATAATCAACTTTCTTAGCCAGTGCCTCATACGCCTTTATTGTTGTTTGCACGGATGAGGATTTCACAGAAATAACAAGCTTATCAAAATTCAAATCCTCTGCTACACTGATAAAGTCCAGAGCACTTTTCACCAGGCCCTCTTCTATAGTTGGCAACTTTTCCCTATATTGGGAGCCGAGTGAGCCAGCGTTGACTCCCAGCCTAATGGGCACCTCACATGCTTTGGCTTTTTTAACAATCTCCTTAAAACGCTCAGCCCCACCAATGTTACCAGGATTTATGCGTATCTTATCAATACTTTTCTCTATGGAGGCTAGGGCCAGACGATAATTGAAATGAATGTCCGCAACTAGCGGTATATTTATTTGCCTCTTTATCCCGGGAATTGCCTCAACAGCTTCTATATCACGAACAGCCACCCGCACTATCTCGCATCCAGCGTCTTCCAGTCTCCTTATCTGTGCAACAGTCTTTACAATGTCTTTGGTATCCGTCGTAGTCATAGACTGCACCGAGATGGGTGCATCTCCACCTATCGGTACGCTGCCAACATACACTTGCCGGGTTCTTTTCCTTACAACCATATCACTGTACCTTTCGCGGAACTCATTCGAAGCCATATAGGTCATGGTTTAATATCGCCGATCACGTGCCAGGGGTCATATTTCCTTTTGAACCTTTCTCCCATAACTCCTGGCCCTTTACCCATGACTATACTTCTATGGAGGCGGTATAGGATTAATTATATCTGTATAGGTGACAAGAAGTAAAAGCATTAAAAGCAGGCTAATACCGACTGCTTGCAGAAAAATCATAACATTTCGATCTAACGGTTTTCTCCTTACAAATTCGATTCCTGCAAAAAGTACATGGCCACCATCTAACGGAGGCAAAGGTAATAAATTGAAAATGCCCAGACTAATACTTAATACAGCCATCAGGGAAAGAAACGCCACCAGGCCCTGATTAGCAACATGGTAAGTAATGCGATATATCCCGACGGGTCCACTAATTCCTCCTGGTTCCCCCGCCAGCATTAGACTGAAGATTTTTGGGAACTCTTTTAAGACAGTAGCTATTTGTGCTATTACCATGCCAGTAGTGCGTGCAGAATGCAAAAAAGCATTAATTAAACCTCTCTTTTCAAATTCAACCTTGAACTCCACACCTAAAAATCCCTTATTATTCTTTGTAGCCAAACGCGGTGTAAGAACCATCCCGTTATCTGAATTTCCAATACCTTCTCTGGAAATTGTAATATCTACCTCTTTCCCAGGGTTTTCTTTGATAATCTTTACAATTTCATCAGCACTGCTAACCTCTTTACCTTTTACTGCAACAATATGATCTCCCGCCTTCATTCCCGCTCTTTCTGCAGGACTACTGGGAGAAATACCAGCTATTTTGGTAGGAAAAAACGGTGTTCCTATTATTAGAAAGACTGCGAGAAAAAAGAACAGTCCAATGAGCAAATTCATAATAGGTCCAGCGGAAATAATAAGGAGACGCCTCCATATGGGCTGTTTGCTAAAGCTACGCTCAGCTTCTTCGGTAGGAATACTCTCTTCCCATCCCATTCCGACCATGCGAACATATCCGCCAATGGGAATGGTGCCAATCCCGTAAGCTGTCTCGCCTCGCTTAATCTTAAAAATTTTCGGCCCAAAACCTAAGAAAAACTCACTCACTTTGACCCCCGACAGTTTTGCCAGGACAAAATGACCGAATTCATGTACAAAAATTAAGAAGCTAATGGCAATTATTGCGATTAAAAACATTGGAACTCCTTTGCTGGCTTTTAGCTATTGGCTTTTAGCTTTTAGCTGTTGGTTTTAGCTTTTGGCTGTTGGCTCTTGGCTAACAGTTAATGGTTAATTACTAATAACCAATAGCTAACGGCTAACGGCCAGCAGCTATCTTTTTGTTTCTATTATACTTCTTGCTTCATTTCTAGCCCAATTTTCAGCTTCCTGTAGTAAGGAAAAGTCCACTCTTTTCACAGAAGGTTCATATCTCAACATAACTTCATATACCACTTTCGAAATAAAAAGAAACCCAATTTCACCCTGGAGAAATGCAGCAACTGCCTCTTCGTTTGCGGCATTGAGAATTGCAGGGTAGGTCCCTCCTCTTCTCCCCGCTTCAAAAGCCAGGGATAAGCATGGAAAGGTTTCCCGGTCTGGTGCTTCAAAGCTCAAGCGCTCAAGCTGCAAAAAGTCCAAACCTACTAAAGAAGACGGGAATCTGTCTGGGTAAGTAAGGGCATACTGAATGGGTATGCGCATATCTGTAAACCCTAGATGTGCCTTTATTGAACCGTCATGGAATTCGACCATAGAGTGTAAAATGCTCTCTGGATGGATAATTACATCAATTTGGTCGTATGATATACCAAACAGATAATGAGCTTCAATTACTTCCAGGCCTTTGTTCATTAGGGTTGCTGAATCTACAGTAATTTTTCTACCCATCTTCCATCTGGGATGAGCAAGAGCTTCTTCTACCCTTACATGCTCAAGCTCGGACTTTTCCTTACCCCTAAAAGGGCCTCCTGAACCGGTCAATATAATCCGCCGTATTGCTGATCTATCTTCACCTGTTAAGCACTGAAAGATAGCACTATGCTCGCTGTCTATGGGAATAAGGGAAGTGCCTTTTTCCTTTATTAAAGGAATAACCAGATCTCCCCCTACAACAAGCGACTCCTTATTAGCAAGTGCAAGATCCTTACTTTCTCCTATTGCCCTTAGAGTCGGGAGCAGGCCTGCTGAACCGACTAAAGCATTTACCACCAAATGAGTATCCGCTAAAGCAATTAGTTCCTCCAATCCCGCCATTCCCTCGAAAATGCGTATAGCAGTATCTCTAAGAAGAGCCTTCACTTTCTTTGCCGCGATTGGATCTGACATTGCCACAGCAGCTACCTTCAATTCCTGGGCTTGTTCTGCTACTAGCTCAAAGTTACTGCGGCCTGAAAGCCCTAATACTTTAAATTTTTGAGGGTTATTTTTCACAACCTCAACTGTCTGTTTACCGATTGAACCTGTAGAACCGAGAATAACAATATTTTTCAATACTCTACCTTCTCTGATTATGGTTAATAAAAATCCTATAATACCACTTTCAAGAAATAATAAGCGGCAAATCCACTAAAAAGCAAACTATCAAATCTATCCAAGATTCCTCCATGCCCCGGAATAAGTTGACTGCTGTCCTTTACACCCATTTCACGCTTTAAGCCAGATTCTGCCAAATCACCTAGCTGGCTTGATGTGGATATTATCAAACCAAAAACCAGCCGTTCATAAAGATTCAGCTCTGGTATAAAAGGAAGCAGTGCTGCAATTATAAGTGTTGCAGTAAGCCCAATCCCTGCTCCTTCCCAGGTTTTCCCAGGACTCAGCTGGGGAGCCATCTTCCTTCTTCCTAAAAACCTACCTCCCACGTATGCTGCCGTATCTGAAGCCCAGGTAGTAACCAGAACGAAGACAACAACAAGCCAGCTATTAGAGAGGCCTCTCAAAAGAATTAAATAGCTCAATAAAAAACCGACATAGAGACTTCCAAAAAGAGTATAAGAACAATTAAGAGTTGCTTCAGTTCTACCCAGCACAAGCAGATACCAGAAAAAGGAAACCACCACTGCTATGATAAGAACAAGCTGCAAACCCTTTTCGGATTCTAATAAGGCCGCCAAACTGAAGCTCATGCCTCCTACTATTCCCAATAACAAATTGGGTTTAATGTTAATCCTTTGCACCATTGTATAGAATTCCCATAAACCGAAAAGAATTATAAGAGATACCAATATAAAGAAGGGAACTTCTCCCCATCTCAGAACTCCCAAAATCAGGATTATTCCAATTACTGCGCTTATAATACGGTAACCAAGCATACTTTATGTTCACCGTTCACAGTCAGAAGACAACAATTGGCACCAAGTCATGGCTCTATAGTCTTATGGCTCTAAGGTTTTATCAACTAAGCCTTACAGCCTTA
>JABAOC010014025.1_pt1 | contig 14693 bp, 8 predicted proteins | sample 7062161 | NCBI WGS metagenome assembly JABAOC01 (sample SAMN14538625, study PRJNA623070) | marine sediment metagenome | biome: marine biome [ENVO:00000428]; feature: marine pelagic biome [ENVO:01000023]; material: deep marine sediment [ENVO:00002113] | place: India: Gulf of Khambhat ... | reverse complement strand
TCAGAAATCTTTTCGTACCTATGTCTCCTTTTTTGAATGAGGAGGGAAATTTTGGTGGGAAATCAATTCGTGCAACATAAGATCACTTGCTTTACCGTTGCCAGAAAATTCAATCTGTTTTTTCGGCAATGAGTCTGTTGCTTTTTGGAATGCATCTATGATTCTCTGTGGGTCCGTACAATCTAGGTGGTTCCATCCAGCCTAGCCCGTCTCTGTCCATTCTGTTTTGTCCCTTAAAGTCACACAGAGAACCTTGCTGAAAAAGGCCTCTTTTTGCATGCCACCAGAATCGGTTAGAATTACCTTGGCATGTGGTTCCAAAGCAATCATATCCAAATAACTTGCAGGAGAGAGCAGTTGAACGTGAGGGTTGAGCCGGTCTTTCTTTCTGTGTCGATGAAAGGCCTTTCTTGTCCTTGGATGAAGCAGTATTATGAAAGGGCAACCGGCGCTTGAGAGTCGTTCAAAGGCAGTGAATATATTTAGCAGCCTCCGTGGGTCTTCAGTATTATCCTGCCTGTGAACGGTAGCTAGACAATATGAGCTGGATTCCAGTTCAAGGTGCGAAAGAATATTAGATTTATTTTCGGAGGATTTTTTATTCAAGAGAGAGGCACCATNNGTAGCTAGACAATATGAGCTGGATTGTAGTCGAGCTCCAACAATGCTGACTATCCTCATTTAATCCCTCGCTGGTTTCTAAAAAACCTTAATAGCGGAGAAAACTGAAATTCGGACAACAATCTCCCAAATCTATCTTCTGTTTTGTTCAAATACAGATAAGTTCTGAATTGTGAAAAGGTCCCCGCACCATCTATTTTGTGGTATCGGGATCATTCTCCCTAGTAAGCCAGCTCACATGGTCGACTGTTCACAACTGATAGGAGGTTACAGAGCGCACCTCCGCACTTCATCTAGGTATTGGCTGCAAGTAACGAAATTGCAATGTGCAAAGCCTTCAATAAATCTTGATAGTTTTGAATGAGTATTACCCAAATTGAGATAATGTCGGATTTTGTAAAAAGTGGAAGCTTTACCAACTCTAGGCTGATCAGGGTCGATTTCCCAGGGGTGAAGATAAAATAGATAAGCCTTGTCTCGCTTCAGGATGAATTTTACCCCAATCTTAAAAAGCTGAAGCGGGGTCATGCGAAAGTATCCGCCCCCTCCCCATGGCAGAATACGACTTCCCAGCCTAATATTACTGATCGGAAGTTCGTAGAAGGTATCCGAAATTTTAGCTGCAATACCATTTCTTGTATTTCGAGATAAGTCTATATGGCCATATCGGCCTTGCACATCAAAGGAATTGAAGCTTGAGTCGTAGTGATAGTCAGATTCAGCAATTATTTTGAGTATGTCATCGTTGATCGAGAAACTGGGAGCGCGGTATCCAAATACCGATGCGCCAATGGTGTCCTCAAGGAGCTTTTTACTGTCTGATAGATCTTTTTTTAGTTCGCCGAAAGATTGCTGGATACAAAGACTATGTCGATATCCATGGGAGGCAACTTCATGACCGCGCGAATGGATTTCTCTAATAAGTCCGGGGAGGCGTTCAGCGATCCATCCGAGAACGAAAAAAGTCGCCTTGGGCGAGTTTATTGGATTTATTGGAATTGTTGAGTTCATTGAGTTACTCGAGTTGGACTTGTTATTCAGTTGTATTGAGTCAAGCAAGTCGAGGAGGCGGATGGTATTTTCTTCCACGCGCAATTGAAAGGAAGGCCAGGACGAAGGCGGTATGTATTCTTTGAAGTTCTCAACCTGGAACCAGTCTTCCACGTCAATGGTTAGGAGAATACTCTGGTTAGTTGAGTTCATTGGGTTACTTGAGTCGAAAAACACATTAATTCTTCTGCAAAAGATCTTTGAAAGAGATTTCAACAGAATTGCCTATGAGAGGGATATTCATATGCAATATCTTTCCCTCTTTTGGCGGTTTGTAATCTTTGTATTTATATATGGCTAATGGGATCTTGTTCAAATTACGCGAGCTTGAATGTAATGTAACCTTTTTACACAAAACGAATTTTTTAGATTGAACCTCTTCTCTTAGCCATTCTAACGAACGGGATCCAGTTTCTGTGTCTTCTATTACAACGTACCCCACCCCATAGTCATTAAGGATTTCATAGATTTCCTCACGTTCAGTAATTCGCTCCTGTGCAACGCGGTACATTCTAGAAGTAGCCAGTATCTTATCAGATCGAAGAACAATCAAATCTCGATCAGGGTCGTGTTTTCGTACAAAAAAAATAAAATAACCTGAATCTCTTACACTGCTATATAGGACACTTTCTCCCTTTTCATTCTGTACAATATATTTAGCTGCTTCTTCATAACCACTTGCATATGTTGGCTCCATTCTAAAAGAGAGAATAAATTGATACCCAACTAGTACAAGGAATATGATCGAGAGCAAGACTTTCCACGAACGGTATCGGAAAAAATCAACCGTTGTAGCAGCAAAAAGACTGAAGACTGGTATCCAATAAATAGAATCCCTCGGTCGTTTGGTCCCAAAATAAATAGTCAGCACGTAACACCCCACTATCCAGAAAAGGAATAATACAACACGGTCATCTCTACGATAAATCCATACGGGTATTGAGATCAGGCTGAGTATGACAACTGGTAATATAAGATGATAGGTCCAAATAGCCTTAATATGGTATAATCCATTCGAGAGCATGAAGCAAGAGGACATAGGTTTATTAAGTATATATGACACATTAACCTTCGAAAATTTCAGTGTGATGAGTGCAAGGGGCGCCATGAGAGCTGCAATGATTACGCAAGACATAATCACCTCTTTGCTGATGAGCTTTCTGACGCCTTTTGTAATGAGGAAATAACACAAAAAGACCGGGAACACGAAAATTGCAACATGCTTGGCGTACACGCTACATGTGGCTGAAATGACAAATGCGACTACATATTTCTTTTTGTCCGATTTGCAATACTGATAAAACAAATACGTAGATAGAATGATGAATGCAAGTGTGGGAATTTCAGACATCACTATTCTTGAGAATTCTACAATGAATGGAGTAGTCACAAATAATAATGACGATAAGAAAGCGACTGTTTCATCATATACCGATCTTAAGAATAGAAACCATGCGATTGCAGCAAGCAGCATAAAGAAGACAATGGTTAATCTTGCAGCGAATATAGAAATCCCAAATATAAAGTAAAAAGGGACTTCAGCAACTCCGAGAAGTATTGGATGGTGCCCTAATGACAGGGCAGGGTACCTCGCGAAATATCGGTATGCATGCTCAAAAGGATCGGTGATTGGCAGATCTCGTATCAGATCATAAAAGTATACGCCGTTCATTACGTATCTGGGCATATCTCCTTGCAAAGAAACTACGCTTTCATTCATTATTCCTTTTGTCGATAGAACAATTATGATCATAGACAGCAAGGCAATATAGATTCCTGACCTAGCCGAATAGAAAAAGTCATAGATGTCCTGTATTTTCTCTTTCATTGAATTGAATTTTCCTTATTTTCCGAACTCTTTTACCCAAATTTGGAGACATTCATGAGTAGTTATTGTTGCTTTGTGGATAAAGCTTATTGCAAATACCTAACCCTAACCTGCTCGGTACCTGCTGGAAGTTCTATCTCCAATCTTCCATCAAGATATCTCCAGTCCACATTTTCTTTTAATTTATGTGCATTAATTGCCAACTCAGAAGGCTTTTTGATAGAATCTATTTTAAAAAATGAACCGTTTTTGTACGTTATAATCAACTTATTTGATTCTTCTCTCAAAACAAAGAGCTCTGCATCTGTTCTAACAGTACCATATTTATAAGCATCCCTGAGGAATGCAACCCCTATGATATCTCTCCCTTCGTTACTGTCTACTCTGATCCCCAGAGCGTCTGGATAGACGTATTTACCTTCCGAACCTTCTACATTAATTGGTTCCACTGTGTAGGAACTATTGTATCTCTCAGGAGCAAAAAGGCTAATAAATCCAACCCTTGACTTTCCTTCGGATATCATATAAAGGTCAACATCAGGAGAATATATACTTGCCGCTGGAGGATCTTCTTCTGAGCTATCTTCCGTTTCCACTTGATACCAGTCATCATGATGGGGGTAATAAACCGTCATCTGGTAGTTATCTTGGTTTAGATGAATGGTATCTCTTTCAACTTTATTGGAGCCCTTAAGGTGCCAACTTATAGCAACTTTCCCATCCTTTTTCCTTTCAGCTTTGTCAAAAACGGCAAAATAGCTATCTTTTAGCAATATTGATATACGCTCATTCCACCAGCCCCTCCATTTGGAAAGGTTAGTTTTAGAGAACTCAACACCTGGTGTTTTCTGAAAATATTGAACTTCAGCATATCGAGGAGGATCTTGAGCCCAAGATGTACCTATTTTAAGAATATCATGAACCAAAAGCTCATAGCCTTCTAAGCCAACCTGGAATCCATTAAGGCGGATTCTATCAATCTTTTTATCCCTATATAAGGATCTACCGGCCGGTAGCCATGTATGCCTTTTAGAGATAAAATCTTCAACAACAAAAGGTCTGCCATATGTGATGTTTACAAAGGAATTGGTTGCTTTATATTTGTGCCAGCCTGAGTAACGTAGATTCAGTAGAGCATAAAGACTGCTTTCTTCCCATCCTTCTCTAAAAACAATCTTATCTGGCATGGAAGGACCTGGATCGTGTGGAAGCCCCCCAGGCCCCATCAAATAAGAAGAGCCAACAGAAGGTCTTACGGGTTCTAAGGAATCATCCCAGGATACCAAGCCAAAGTAAAATGGAAATCCAACGTCTTCCCCAGCATCTTGCTGCTGTAACATTTTGACCGCCAGCCACTTATATCTGCGATCATGAAACAAAGATGCACCTAATGCCATTGTGTCAGCTATATTGGCTGGGTGATAATCGTTATATGCTAATGCCATACCGTTTGGAGGCCATTGCTTTAGTATCCACTCAAATGCATCACTGGCATTTGTGTTTGAAGACCATTCTGGCATGGGCCTATATTTGGCAACCAGAAAGGCGTTGGAAATCCACCAACTTTGGTATGTTATACTATCATCGGTATTTCTGAAATTCCCACCCCATACAACTGCATGCTTATCGATAAAGTCTCTAGCTCTTTTGGCGATTTCAGGATGCTCTTCTTCTATTATCTCAGCAAGCACAGCCAGCGCACCAGCACCAATCTCTTGATTTTCATAAGGACCTACCGGTGCTCTCTTGAAGGCTACAGCGTAAAGATAATCTACCCATTCCACAGAGAATATTCTGTTAACGATGTCTTTGAACCAATTAACCATCTCTTGCTTTTCTTTCTGGCTAAAGAGTTCCTTAATCTTTTCAACCTCCAAATAACTCACCGCCCTCTTAGCAGCATCAAATTGTTGAGATTTAACACTGTGGGCGGGATTGGTGAATCTCCCCTCCTCGGCTTCTTTCAGCAAAATCTCTTTAACCTTTAAGGCATATTGTTTATCCTCTGTCAGAACATAAAGTGCTGTCAATTCACTCAGACCTAAATCTTTTTTCCTTTTTATGAACTCAATTATTTCTGATTTGTCATAGGTTGATAAAACGGCAGAAGGACTAGTATGATTTTCCGCTTTTGTTATACTAGCATCATCTATTAGCTTGTCACCATAACCCCTAATTGTAAGAATAGCAGCCCAGATAAACAAAAATATTACGAGTGCGGTAGCAACCCCTTTAGTACTCGTGCTGGGATTTTCATTAAAGGCATATATCGCTAATGCTATTCCCAGCCCCCATGTCATACCAAGCACGGCAAGCATGGCGGTAGCTAATAATACATACCCTTCTGCATGAGCTCCCCGTGCCAGAAAGCCCCACAACAATCCGGCTGTTGCACCAGCAGATAAGCTCCCGGTAACTCCTCCAATAATAAGATAACTTGCGTCTTTTTTGATGTTCTTTTCTTTAACGAATAACGCTGAAATCTGAATTCCCAATGTTATCCAGAACCCAAATACTCCCCCTAGAATGGCCCCTCCCCAAAATGTCCCGCTTATTACTGCACCTCCAAATACTCCCGTTATAGCTGCACCTATAGAGCCCCGAATTAGATTCAGAAGACGATTTATCTTTCTCTTGGGATGGCCAAAACTAAGCCCGGCTGCAACTCCTAAACCAATGATGGCACCCCAAAAAACAAGTAGGATCGGATGATGATTGACTTTTTGAAGTGGGACACCAACATATATCACAATGACATGGATTACAGTTGCCCCAACCGCCCCACCAGCAGCCCCTCCTATCAGTCCACCAAGGATTGTCATTATGTTTTTTTCAAGTTTTGCAAACAGTGTCTGACTTTTCCACCATACATAGAGCTCTGCTCTTTTGACCTTTTCAGGCAATCTCCTTTTTCTGTCACGAAGTGGGGTCATGGTTCTGAAGGAGCTTACGTTTTAGCTCTCTCCCCAAGACAGATGGAGAACAGTAAGTCTTATATGTAATGTAGGCCCCTTCGGCGATCTTGGTTCGGAGTTCCTCGTCACTCTTCAATCTCAAGATAGCCTCGGCAATTGAATGAGGGTCCTTCATCTCACAAAGGAAGCAGTTTTCTCCGTGTTTGAGGATTTCCCCTGCTGCTGGTGAATCGCCGGTAATTACCGGCTTTTTCATGGCCATAGCCTCATAGACCTTGTTAGGTACTACCCTTCTTGCCTTGTCTGTATTGCCGAAGATGCCTAAACATACATCGGCATTTTGTATATAGTGTGTCAGCTCTTCCTGACCAAGAAATTCTATAAACTCTATGTTGTTTAATTTAAGTGCCTTAGCAAGGTTTACACTTGATTCATATTCATCTCCTGAACCTATTAGTTGAAAGTGGATATTGCGGTTCTCAATTTCCTCCGCAGCCCTGATGATATAGGACATGCCGTGGAGGGGTATATATTTCCCGAAATGAATTACTGTAAAGGGGTCGTTCTTTCCTTCTCTCTCTTTAGGAGAAAAGATATTATCATCAGCTCCAATCAAGACCCGCTGGAACTTTTCTTTTGGAATGCCAAATTCAGAGACAAAATAGTTGATATGTTGATTGGTATCTAACAAGACAAGATCGGCCAGTTTACATGAGTATCTATCTAGATAATAGAGAAATCTAGCCTTTACTGAACCCTTCCTGACAACGTTCCTATCAAGGACCACGGAATCATAAAGGGAGAGAAAGGCATCAAAGACGAGTGGAAGCCTTCGCACTTTGCTTAAAACCTGGGCCACAAAGACATCAAAATGACCGCTATAGCCTATCACCATGAAGTCTATATTTTTTATTTTTATGAAACGCCTTACTAGGTCAAGGTATGAACAAAACCATCTATACAAAACCCTGAAATTGACCCAACTGGAGGAAGCAGCAGCCATCTTCTCAGCAGTGTCTCGCCAGATACCAGCATTGCATTCCACTACCTCCACCCCGTTCTTCCTTAGTCCGGAGATTAGGATCCTGTTTCGGGGGTAATCTGTGTCGTATGTTCCCCAGTAGCAGATTCTCATGGCCTCTTAAATGAGAAGTGAGAAATGACGCGTAGAAAGAGTCTTCTTGTCTTCTCGGAGGNNAGTCCGGAGATAAGGATCCTATTTCGGGGATAATCTCGGTCGTATGTTCCCCAGTAACAGACTTTCATAACCGCTTCTTCTCACTTGAGTATTTTAATGGTTCCTTTCGGGCGAGGTGGAGAGAAGGTAAGTAAACCTTCCGTATAATCCCAGTTTTTGTTGGGTACTCCCTCAAATAGAATACTTTTCGGGGGAAGTCTTACTGGAATTCTAAAGGATCTGCCGTCAACAAAGGAGATTGTCCAATCTACATTGGTTTCTCGCGCCCAAAATATTTCTGCGTCAGTTTGGATTAAATCATATTTAATTTCACCATCAGTGTGAGATGCTCCATGCCAATCTGTATATGAAGATTGAACTAACTTTAAGCCAATTGCATAGGGATAAATTTCGGAGTCACCAATTTTTGGTGTCACTGCAGTAACAATGGGCAACTCACCGCGGTATGGGAATAAAAGTACAGCCCATGTTTTGGCATCATGTAGCTCTAATTCCCTTGAAGGATCTCCGACATACCAGTAACCATCCCGATAGTCCTGTGAATTCCAGGTATATTTATCGAAATAACTAACACTGTACCATCCATAGTGAGGATAATAAACATTAAGCTGGTTGCTCCCCTTGACTAGTTCTACGTAGTCTGAATGCCACATAGGCGTACCCTGCAGATGCCAATAAGCTGTCCCCTGGTACGGAACGAAATCAAAGACAACCGTATATGCTAGCTTGACCATACCCACTTGTCTAATCCATTTACCTGCTGAAGTGCTGACGGCAACATATGAGTCAAAATTGTGAAGGTAATTCAAAACTGCGTCAATCCTTCTCTCTGGAGGTGGACCAACAACGTTGCGCTGTTCCCAGCCTTGATTGCTGGGTTCTTCTAACCTATGGTCGGAGCTAAAGGCTTCCCCTNNTTCCCCTCCATAGACGAAGTTGGTGATGCTGTTCGCGTATGGTTCGTTCTTGTAACACTTGGGAGCCGCTTCAATCTGTAAATAAAATCCCTCACTCCCCCACGAATCCCTTAGAATAATTTTATCGAGTTTCAAATCAAGTTTGCTTCCATCCCAAGCGTTATAATAACCATAACCAACATATCTATAGACTGCTTCGCACCCATAATCCTTAACACTGGGCTCCACCATAGGTAAGGAATCGTCGACATATTTCCAAATCCAGATGGGATTCACTTCCACTCGATCAGCTGGATTATGTTCTAAGCCGTATTTGAACATCTGAGTAGCCAACCATTTGTATCGACTATCGTTAAGATAGTGTGCACCAGCGTGCAAGATTTCAACATAAGGAAACACGTGATCTTTAAACCAAGTCGTCCCAAATGATGGAACAAAGCCGTTATGCGGCATAATTTTCATAATCCAATCCATACATCTTCGGAAGTTTTCCCTATTATTTTGAATAATATAGCCATGGTCAGTGTATATTGCTATACGTAACATACTTGCTATGATATAAGCCGCATAATGAGCAGAATTCTCAGGGGGCGCATATGTATCATCGAAGGTTCTGGCAGTCTTAGCAAAATCCCACATATTCTTCACATCTTGGCTATGATCAACTCCGGTTAGGGATGAATCTAACATATAACCTGTAACGGCATTTAGACCAGCAGAGCCAGCCTGTTTAGCCCCCATAGGGTATGAAATTATATATCCTAAGTTTATATAAGTACTTGAGAAATCACGCAAAACATGATCTAGGTTTCTAACTATGTGAGAAGGATGCCTTATGAGACGATAAATGTTATCGGGCAGACAACGATAGCTTTTTTTCCTATTTAAATAGGTTAGACGTTTAAACCAATTTTCAAGTTTTTTTTGTTCCCGGATAGTAAAAGCATTCTCATCACGCATATAAATATAAGACTCGATAATAGCGGCAAGACGACGCTCACCCTTTTTAATTAAGAAAGGAAACTCATCATAATAAAACCTCATTAATAGATCGTGATATCTCTTATGCGCCTGAGGATCTCTGAATGCAAGCCAGAGCAATGCATCATTGACTAACGGGTTGGTCTCAGGCGTGTCGTCATCGTCTACATTATACTCCCCATAGCCTGCCTTAAGCCAATAGGCATAGTCCATTTTTTTGCCTTCGAAGTCCGACTTAGTCCATGTCGACAAAACAGGTTCTGCCCGCGGATCACTCGCTCCGATGCCCGATTCGCCAAATCGCTGTTGCAGGGGATAAACTATGGTTAGGAGAAGGCCGAAAGCTGACAAAACGTAGGCTGCGATTCTACGACCGCCGTGCTGCACTATAAGCAACGTTATTGCTTTGTGTACAGACTCTATAGCGGTGGTCCAGATCCTTATGACCAACGAAATTACAATAGCTATTGTTACCGGAAGATAGAAGCTCAGGAAAAGGGAGAATATGCCTTCTTTGACACCTAGTCCGGTGACGGGCAACAGACTAAAACAGCCCCCTATCCAAGCCACAGCTGCAGTACCTGTTATTATGGGATACGATATTAGATCGGTTCTGTGAAAGGAGCCCAGCAGAAAGTAATATGCTAGGCCAATGATCCACCAAGAGATGCAGTACAGGAATGATATGGCTATCCCATTGGTGTATTTCATATTCAGATTTATCTTTGCGTTTTTTGTTATGGCCAGCCCTATATTAATCAACCTCTCCAGTAACAGAGGGCACAAGACTAAAAAAGTCAATGCAGTGCTCAGAAAAAGCAGGTACATCTCACTGGATAGAGGCTCGTTTCTCCAAAATAACAGCGAACATAAAAAGGCTAAAAATCCTCCAATAGCCTTTAGGCTGGTCCCCAGAAGCCTGCTCTCCGATGCGACCTTTTGCAAGTCTCCCTTTCCCCACAAATCTGCTATTTTGCTAGACTGGGTTACCTTGTCATAACCGCACTGGTTAAGATTGGTTGAAGCAAGGATCTTCCAGGAAATAGAAAGACCTTGGTTAACACTCATTTTTCTTAGAATAGACCGCCAAATTGAGATATCTAACATTGAATATAAAAAGTAAAAGAGAAAGAACAGAACCAAGGAGATATAGTTAAAGCTCCAGTCAAACTCGGAAATTCGGTTCCTCCCCTGATACAATTGTTGTCCTAGGAAGAGAAAAATTGCCAATATTATGGAAAGTTGCAACAGGGGCTTAAAAGTAAAAGTAGTTTTAACCTTTGCGCTTTGCATTTTTTATTTTGCAATTCGAAGCTTCGCCAGAAGTAACTGCTGGTCAACTGGGTCGCCCATTAAAGGGCGCCCATTAAAGGGCGGGTCAAGAGATCCCTCCTAATGGTAACGTCAAATTAAGAATCAAAGAGCATTCCCTTGTGTCCCTGAACAATTACCGTCATGCATTTAACCACGGAGTCACAGAGACCACAGAGTCAAAGGAGAACCTATCTTAACCTGTGGCTCCTCTGTGACCGTTCAGATGAGCCTTCGGGCTTGAGGTTTCGCCCTTGAGGGCTCAAGCCGGAAGGGGCCTCAGGCCGAAGCCTCCCTGCTGATTTATACCAACGGTCGAGGGACATCAGGGAGCATTGAGAAAGCGAGGAAGTACATTGGATTAAAGGAGGAAATTTCGAAGGAGGGCAAATTATCGCTTTTTCATTCTTTTGGTTTCCGGCTTCTTGAACGCTGACGTTTGACAATACCCTCCTAATCCTACCTGCCCGAAGATATGATGCCAACCTAATCTAAGCGTGTTACGAAAAGTGGTATTTAGATTTTTCATTGACCTATACCCATTAGATAGTATTCTTATCAAATCGAAAATTTTGTTCGGTGGTAGATTCACCAGAAATTTGATTAGAGGGATTAGAACTGGTAGTTCGACCCCTAGGATAAAAAGCTTATGCAGATTTAAAAGCTTCTTTCTATCCTTTAGCTTTAGATAACTTGTGGATGTATCCTCCATTTCATCAGCATTGAAATTATCCATCAGCCCTTGATCAACGGAATAATCATATATCCAGGTTTTTGGATACGGTTGAAGAAGACTACACATGGTATAATCCGGTTTGATTCTGGCGTTTAAATTTAGGGTCATCAAGCCATCTTCAAAGATTTCGGTCGGCAATCCAAGCATATTAGATGTTCCGAAAGGGATCTTGAATCTTCTCATGATATCTGCCGTTCTTATTATCTCTTCATTTTTAATCCTTTTGTGAAGAATATTGAATCTGATCCTTTCATTACCACTCTCTATGCCGAAGGACACCCCTGCACACCCACTCTCTTTTAGTTTCCGTGCCAAGTATTCGTCGACTTCTCTTGCATGCGATTGGCATGTAAAAGGTAAATCAATCTCTTCTTTATAGAGTTCTAAAAAATTGAACAGCCAAGTACGGTTTAGTGTGAATAGATCATCGGTGAATCTGACATTTGTAATCTTATAGATTTTTTTGACTTCTTTTATCTCTTCAATAACATTTGATATGCTTCTTCGCCTTACATACTGCCCTTTTCCTTTATATATCTTCTTTAACTGATGATTAAAGCAGAAACTGCAGTTATATGGACACCCTCTGGCAGTTATAAATTTTCTAAAATCTAGATCCATTAAGATCTTGTATTTAGAGTAGAGTTCTCTATCTGGGAAGGGCAATGCATCTAAATTATTGATTAACTCTCTTACACTATTTTTATAAATTTTACCATTTTGTTTCACCCAAAGATTTGGGATATCAGTATAATCCTCCCCTTTATCGATACGATCCATTAACTCAGGCAAAGGATATTCTCCTTCGCCACGACAAATTATGTCTACCCCATCATGGTAAATCACTTCAGGAAAAAATGTCGGATGAGGTCCTCCTAGAATAATTGGTACTTCTAATTCTGATTTTATTTGTCTGGCAAGTTTCAGATCAGTAATGTGTGGACCTGTTGCGCTGGTAAAACCAACGATGTCCGGTTTTAGCTCTTTCAGATTGGTAAAGAAATCTTTTTCAAGAGAATAAATCAAAAGGTTAGTTTGATGGTTATGCTTTTTCAAAGTGGAAGATAGATACATAACACCAAGATATTCGAAAGCCCACATTTGAATAAAGACAATCTTTGCCATTTATTATCCTCTTGACGCTTTAAGAGTACCTTGAAACGCAAGATACTGAAAAATAGGCAGAATTAGGGAATTAAACAGCTTTACTTTGTATCGGCTTCGTTTTTGGATTATCGTCATCAAAATGAAGCCAAGGTAATGCGACATTAATAAGGGATCTGGTTTCAGAGGTATCGTCATCATTAACATTGTATAGGACTATGCTGTAGAAAATATGGCCTTAACTCTTTCTATATCTACCTTTGTGATTTCTCCGGCGATATATAACAAACCAAAATATAAAAGAAATAAGACAGCATAATTAAGGAGTAATAAAGCACCAGCCATTACATACAGCTTTGCAAGAGAATAAATTAAGCAGGAACCAGCGCCTATCTTAAACAGCGAAGTTAAGTCCATTATTTTTCCGAGTCTTGCAAAGACAAATAGAGAAGCAATCACCAAACCAATAAAGGCCGTAAGAGTAGTAGCATATGCAGCACCTTTCGTTCCGTATATTGGTATGAGCTTCAGATTTGCAATGAGATCAATGGGAATTAAACAAACGGTTATTAATAACGCAGCGTTAGGTTCATTGTTGGCTTGAATAATGCTAGCCAATGTTGCATAACAAGTGAGAACTGCCAGTCCGCAAATCAAGATATTGAGAATAGGGACAGCGGGCAAATATACCGTTGAGTAAATCAAGGAAATCAAATCCTTAGATGTGGCAATTACCAGTAAGGTTCCAGGCAATAATAGCATCAATAGAACTCGAAATGCTTGATTGACATATGCGCTGGCAAGCTTCATATCTCTATCAGAGATGGATTTTGAAATTAATGGAAATAAGGTAAATGAAAAAGCCAAAAAGACATAAAACGGTGCCTTAGCTAAAGTGGAAGCCGAAGTATAGAACCCGGTTTGAGCATTATTCTTGATAAGTGCTTTAATACACAAAAGATCCAGGTTCATCAACAAATTACAGCTTAGATTAAAGAAAACTAATGGTATTGCGAATTTGACAATTTTCCAAGCACTAAATCTGACAGCATCTTGATTGAAACTAGAGAAGTGTCTTGCTAAAACTAGCCCACAAAAGGATGCAGTTATATTTCCGATAAGAGCTCCAGTTAGGGACAAACCCAGAAAGACAAGCAAATAAATTGCAGCTAGTCTGCTAGTGGCATATGTGACAACAACTATAGCCTGTTTTGGAAAGCTTCTCAGGCCATTCAACACAAAAAGAAATATTACAAAAATGCCATATACTGGGATATCGATTGCTGCCACTCTTAGAAAAAAGATTAGTTTTTTATCATGGAGTAAAGTTGAAATAAAAGGTGCTAGGAAAAAGAAAGCCAAAAAAACTATGGCGGAGTTGAATAATTGCAGTGTAATAGCAGTATCTTTAATTGCTTTGGCTGCTCGATCATTTTCAGCGATAAATTTGGAAACAGCAGTAGAAATTCCTGAGGTAACAAAAACCTCAGCCCAAACTAAAATTGAAAATATTACTCCAAACAAGCCATAAGTTTCTGGACCCCAAAATCTTGCAAGACCAACGTGAATCCCATAACTGCTTAACAGAAAAGCAAGTTGGCCTCCCATTAAGCAAACTATTCCTTTTTCCATTTTAGCTGAAAAAGCCTGAATACCCCGCTCGGAAGAGCGGGGATGAATTGCCAGTGGGGGTTTGGGGGCCGGAGCCCCCAAGTTGAACGGGTTTTTCATCTGAAGAATGCCGGCGCAGAAGCCCGGGGTTGTTCACTTACCTAGATTTTCTCGAATGTTGTAAGCTCTTTTCCCTATGACATGACCTTTGCGGGATTTCCTGCTGCAATACTGTAGGGGGGAATATCTTTTGTCACGATTGCACCTGCCCCAATTACTGATCCATCACCAATTGTAACTCCAGCTAGGACGATAGTATAGGCGCCTAGCCACACATCCTCACCGATCACGATTTTTTTCAGTTCGCTAGGTTGCAATCGTATCGGGATGGAAGGATCTTTGAAATTGTGATTCCCGCTCA
>JABAOC010013266.1_pt1 | contig 14693 bp, 14 predicted proteins | sample 7062161 | NCBI WGS metagenome assembly JABAOC01 (sample SAMN14538625, study PRJNA623070) | marine sediment metagenome | biome: marine biome [ENVO:00000428]; feature: marine pelagic biome [ENVO:01000023]; material: deep marine sediment [ENVO:00002113] | place: India: Gulf of Khambhat ... | reverse complement strand
TTAGATATTAGAAATTAGATATTAGGATTTTTTTCATTCTAAATATTAACTAACTATGCTATAATTATGATATCTTCTAAATAAGAAAATCATATGGGGAAAAGCTATGTGTTTGGGAATTCCAGTAAAATTGGTAAAAAAAGATAAAAATAAAGGTTTTGTAAAGACAGGAAAGAAATTAGAAGAGGTAAATTTAGAACTTGTAGATGCTAAAGTAGGTGATTATGTTATTACCCAGGCTGGTCTTGCTGTCCAAAAATTAGATAAAAAAGAAGCCCAAAAAACCCTTTCTTTACTTGGTAAGCTCTTGACAAAAGTTTTATAGTATGGTAAAATGAAGTAATTTAATGGAAATTAAGATTAAGATATTTAAAACAAAAATTAAAATCCTTCAACAATTTGATTACACTCATTGCAAGCTAAGCTCAGGATAAACAAAAATGAAAAACAAATCCAAAAAATCTACAGATATTTTTATATATTTTAAGCAAAATTTTGTTATTTCGGAGTTTTTCAAACTGCGGAATCTCCCAGAAGCACGAAGTGCGTATGTGCAAGTTTGCCATAAATTGTATTTTGGCAGACTTTTTTATTAATTAAGGGGGATATTATGAATACAATTCTAAAAAATTTTAAAAATAGCTTAGTTTTTAAATTAATCATCTATTCAATTTTACTATCAGTAGTTCCCTTAATTATTGGCCCAGCCGTCTTTGGAAGAGCTATGAGTTTAAATCAATATTTGTTGTTAATAGCTATACAAACAGTTGGAGTAGTTATAGCTGCAGTGATTTTTATGAAAATTTTTATCATTCCTATTTATAAAAGAATAGAAAAACTAGTCAAAATAGTTAAACTTTTTTCTACTTCTGCTGAACAGTTAGAAAAAGGAGGAGAACAAGTAGCTACCTCGGTACAGCAGATTGCTACCGGAGCTCAGAAGCAATCAAGTCAGATAACCGGAGTTTCTAATTTATTAAATGATTTATCTACAGCCACTAAACAAGTAGCCAAAGCAGCCGCCAAAGCTTCCCAAGATTCTACTGAAGTTAGTGCAGTTGCTCAAGAAAGTGGGGAACTTGGAGAACAGTCACTTAAAAATTTAAACACTATTTCCGCTGTAGTTACTGATGCTGGAGCAATGGTTGATTCTCTATCTATACATTCTAGAGAAATTGTAGGTATTGTAGAGACTATAACCAATATTGCTAAACAAACAAATCTCCTAGCTTTGAATGCTGCAATTGAAGCAGCCAGGGCAGGGGAAGCAGGGCGAGGATTTGCGGTTGTAGCTGATGAAGTAAGAAAATTAGCAGAAGATTCAGCCAAAAGCGCTGAACATATTGCTGAACTTATTAAAACAATTCAAAATCAGATTAATGATACCTCAGAATTTATGAGGGGAGGGAAAAAAGAAGTAGATCGAGGTTCGGAAACTATTAAGAAATCTTTAGAATCTTTACAGAAGATAGCTACTATGTCTGTTGAAACTTCTTCTAAAATTCAAGAAATTAGTGCTATTACCCAACAGCAATCTGCTGGTGCCCAGCAGATTACCTCTGCTATAGAGAAAGTAGCTAGTGTATCGGAAGAAAATGCTTCTCAAGCTCAGCAGATTTCCGCGGCTACCCAACAACAATTAGCTTCTAATCAGCAAATTAATGCCTCAACTAAAGAAATTATACAATTAGCTTCTATTTTAAAAAAAATAACAGGCGCATCCCTAGCTGGTAAAATTGATTTTAATAGTTTATCTCAGGTTCAAAAAGATATGTCAGATAAAAAGGAAGATAAAAAAAAGAAGATAAAAGGACATGTACCAAAGATAAAAACCCAACCTACTAAATAAAAATATAGAATATAAAAATATAAGAATTATATAAGGTTTTTTATGCTGGAAACCCAGGTTCAAAAAAGGGAAAAATCAAAGATAGATGAAGAGTTGATTCAAATGTTTGTATTTAAATTAGAAAATGAAGAATATACGGTGGAGATTAATCAGATTCAAGAAATTGTTTCTAATTTAAAAGTTACCCCTATTCCTAACTCACCTAAGTTTTTAAGCGGAGTTATTAATTTAAGAGGGCAGGTAACACCTATTATTGATCTTAAAGAAAAATTTAATTTAAAAAATAAACAGAGTAGAGGTAATTATTTTATAATAGTTCGACCTGAAAAAGAAGATATTTTTGGTTTTAAAGTAGATGAAGTGATAGAGATTTTTAAAACACCTAAAAAAAACATAAAAAAGCCTTCTCGTCTAGTTCTTCGTAAAATTGGAACCAATTATGTAAAAGGAGTTGTAATTTTAGATAAAAGACTTTTGATTTTACTTAATTTACTCAGTATTCTTTCAGAAGAAGAACTTAGTAAAATTTCTCAATCAGTTAATAAAAATAAATAAACAAAAAAAGCCTATCCCTCTGATGTTCCATTGGGGGGACAGCTCGTCCTCCGGTATAACCGGAGAAATAGAGGAGAATATATGAAATTAGATCAAAAAAGTTTAGAGGAAGCAGCTTCTTTGGGTTCAGAACAAGCAGCTAAATCTTTATATCAGATGGCTGGTGTAGATGTAAAAGTAAGTACATCAGATGTGAAAGTTTTGCATTTTTCAGAAGTTCCTCAGGCTTTAGATTTGGAAGATAAACAGTCAATTAATGTTTATAATCGTTTAACTGGACATGTTTCTGGAGCTACTTTTTTAATTCTTTCTCAGAAAAATGCTTTAACCTTAGCTGATTTACTTAGCGGAAGAATTCTTGGTTCAACTAGAGTTCTTCAAGATATTGATCGTTCAGCAGTTAAGGAAATTTTGAATATAATTTCTAATTCCTATGTTACTTCTTTGGTTAAAACTATTGTTATTTTTCGAGCTCAGGTTTCTCCGCCAGAAATAATAACCACCTCTGCTTTAGGTAAAAAAATTGAACTTTTACTTAAGTCTAATAATGACCAAAAAAAAGTTGTTGTTTTTAAAACTGTTTTAAGTTTAGTGGATCAAAATATAGAAGCAAATTTAGTATTAATATTTAAGAAGGTTTAAATAAATTTAAAAAAATATACTAACATAAGGAGGATATATGAGTAAGATATTAATAGTAGATGATTCAAATTTTATGAGAAATCTTCTTAAGAACATACTCATAAAGAATGGGTATAACCAGATTTTGGAAGCAGAAAATGGTAAAGAAGCAGAAGAGGTTTATAAGAAAGAAAACCCCAAGTTAGTTCTTTTGGATATTATTATGCCTGAACAAGATGGAATTGAGACTTTAAAACAATTAGGCAAAAAGGCAAATGTTATTATGATTACAGCAGTGGGACAAGAAGCAATAATTTCTCAAGCAAAATTGTTAGGAGCTAAAGGTTATATTGTAAAACCTTTTCAACCTAAACAAATATTATCAGAGATAAAAAAAGTTTTGTAAGTTAAACAAGAAAATTAATTTTAATATATATCTTTAAATCAAGCTTCTTTTACTCCCATCAGTAATCAAAATTTTAAAAATTAGATGGCAGACAAAAGAAGTTTTTTATAGGCAAAAAACATGAATAATGAGATAAATAGTCAATTTTTATCTGGACTAAAAAAAGAAGTTGCTTCTAAAATTATTCCTAAAAAAATAATAGTTATTGGCTCTTCCAGCGGAGGACCAAAAGTGATTGAAAAGATTGTTACTTCTCTTCCTAAAAAGTTAGATGTAGGTATTGTTATTGTTCAACATATGCCCCCGGTTTTTACCGCAACTTTTGCCAGAAGGATATCCCGACATTCTAATATAAATGTTCAAGAAGCTAAATCAGGTGATTTTCTAAGACCAGGATTGGTTTTAGTTGCTCCCGGAGGTTGTAATTTAAAAGCTCAAAAAGAAGAAACTATTTTAGATGAAAAACCAGCAATAGCTGTGAAATTAGTAAAAAAACCTAAAACAATTTTGAAACCTTCTATTGATATAATGATGGAATCTGTCGTTAAAATATTAGGAGAAAAGACTATTGGTATTATACTTTCTGGAATGGGAGAAGATGGGGTTTTGGGTATGAAAACTATTAAAAGTATGGGGGGTGTAACTATTGTTCAGAAAGAAAATACAGCTGATATTCCAGGCTTACCCCACAAGATAATTGAAAANNGAAAATAAATTATCTGATTATATACTTACACCTTCTGAGATAGTATCAAAAATAGTAGAAATTGGCGGTCAATACAAATAAGGAGCAGTTATGTGTGCAAGTAACTTAAATGAATATAAACAGTTATTTATCACTGAATCAAAAGAGCGTTTTCAGACGCTTAATGATTGTTTATTAAATCTAGAAAAAAATCCTAATGATAAAGAATTGATAACTAGTTTAATGAGAGAAGCTCATACCCTAAAAAGCATGGCTGCCTATATGGGATATGTTAAAATGGCCTATTTTTCTCATGTTATTGAAGATGTTTTTGATTATGCTCGCAATAGAATGATTTATATAGACAAAATTCCTGGTTTGATAGATTTATTATTTAAATGTATTGACACATTGGGGAAATCTTTAGATAAAATTAAAAAAGAAGATAAAGAATTAGATATATATGATTTAACAGATGAACTTAAGAAAATTACTGGACTAGCAACTCAAGATTTTAGCACATCGCCAAGAAAGGAAAAAGATAAGTTAGTGATTGTCAAAAAACAAAAAAAACAAACAGGAAAACAAAAAGAAGGAGAAGATACTGAAGAATTACAAAAGAAGCGAGAGGAAATTTCCAATATTGATTTTTATTCTTTGGAAAAAGTAGAAAATATTAAAGTTAAAGTAGAAACCTTAGATAGATTAGTAGATTTAGTTGAAGAATTGTTAATTTCCAAAATGAGATTACAAAGAATTTATAAAGAGAAAAATTTCAGCGATTTTAAAAAAACATTAGATTTTTTAGATAGTTTAATAGGTAGTCTCCAATATCAAATTATACAATCTAGACTTGTGCCTATAGATTTTATTTTTAGGAGATTTCCTAGAATGATTAGAGATTTAGCTAAAAAACAAAAAAAAGAAATAGAATTAGAAATTTCAGGCGGAAATATTGATTTGGATAGAACTGTCATTGATAAAATTGGCGATCCTTTGGTACATATCTTAAGGAATGCTATAGATCATGGAATAGAAAAGAAAGGAACAATTACACTTAGTGCAAAAAGAGAAAAAGATCACGCATTAATAGAAATAGAAGATAATGGCAAAGGTATTGATTATGAACAAGTTTTGAAAGTAGCTTGTAAGAAAAATATTATTTCAAACCAGGAAGCAAAAAAAATGGAAGAAAAACAGATATTTGACCTTCTTTTTGATCCTCAGTTTTCCACATCTAGTAAAGTTACAGATGTTTCTGGAAGAGGAGTAGGATTGAATGTAGTTAAAAATAAGGTGGAATCTTTAGGTGGATCAGTTCAAATTAAAAGCAGAAAAGGTAAAGGGACTAAGATTATCTTAGAACTTCCTTTAACTTTAGCTATTATTCAAGCTATACTTATTAAAGTTGGAGGTTTGGTATATGCTATTCCTTTATCTGATATTGAAAGAGTTCTAAAAATTAAAGAAAGTGATATCAAGACTATAGAAGGTCAGGAGACATTTATCTTGAATCCTGAAGAAGATTTATATCTTATAAGAGCTAGTCAGATTTTAAGCCAAAATAAAATAGAACAAAAAGAGTTTGTTGAAGATACAAAAGAAAAAAAAGAGGATTTATTAGTTGTCGTTTGCAAGAAAGGCGAGGATAAAATAGGAATGGTTGTTGATTCCATTATTGCTAAACAAGATATTATTGTAAAACCTTTGAGTAAAATTTTCAAAACAAACAAAGTTTTTACTGGAACAACAATTTTAGAAGATGGGAGTGTAGCTTTAATTTTGAATGCTTTAAGAGTAGTATCTTAAATATAAATAATAAATAAAGGAGAAAAATGAAAAAAAAGATAGATATAAAATTAAAAAACAAGCAAAAAATTCAAATTTTAGAAAAAATAAGCAAAATAGGAGCCAAGCAAGCTTCTCAAGCTCTTTCTACTCTTGTAGGTAAAGATATCACTATTGATATAGTGAAAGTGGATATAACATCTCCGGAGAAAATTCCTGAGGTAATAGGTAATCCAGAGATGCTTGTAAGTTCTATTTTTCTTTCTGTAGTTGGTGACATCCCCGGTAATATAATATTGATTTTTCCTCAAGACAATGCACTGACATTAGTAGATTTTTTAACTGGTCAGAATAATGTTCATATTTTAGATGAAATGAGGCGCTCAGCCTTAAAAGAAACAGGGAATATAATTGTTGGTTCTTTCCTATCTGCCCTTTCTAATTATTTAGGTCGAAATTTAATTGAATCTGTCCCAGATATTGCCTCTGATATGTTAGGAAGTACTATTGATTGGTTGCTTATAAAATTTAGTCAAAAGACAGATAAAGTAGTTTGTTTAAATATTAATCTTACAACTTCTGGTAGTGATAGTCCAATTGAATGTTTTCTTTTCTTTTTATTAGATTTAGATGCCGCTTTTGATATTTTAAAATTTTTAGAGAAAAATAAAAAATAAGGAAATTTATATGTCTAAAATTAATATAAAAATGGGTGAGTTAAAAGTAGCTAAAAATCCTAATATTTTAATTTCAGGAGCGATTGGTTCTTGTGTTGTTGTTACTATTTATGATTCAAAGAAAAAAATCGGAGGTTTAGCTCACACAATGCTTTCTTCCCATAATCAGAAAATTATAGGTAATCCTTATAAATATTCTGAGTTAGCAATTGACAAGATATTAGAGCTAATGACTGCTTATGGAAGTAAAAAAGAAAATATGGAGGCAAAATTGGTTGGAGGGGCAGAGTTATTTTCAAATAAAAATCCTTCCCTTTTTAGTATCGGTGATAAGAATATTAAAGCTATAAAAAATAAATTAAATAAAGAGGGCATAAAAATATCTGCCTTGTCGATTGGTGGAACAGTGGGTCGACAGGTGGAATTTGATTTAAAAAATGGTATAATAAAAGTAGTATCTCGTGTTTAATAAAAAATAAAAAAGACCTACCCCCTTATAGCTATCGAGGGATGGTCCATTCCAGTCACAAAGTAATTGGAAATAGGGAGGGAATATATGACTAAAATACTAATAGCTGAGGATTCATATTTTATGCGAAATCAACTAACAGGGATTTTAAATAAAGCAGGGTTTTCTGACATTGTTTATGCTAAAAATGGTCAAGAAGCAATTGAGATATATAGAAAAGAAAAACCAGATTTAGTTCTTTTAGATGTTATTATGCCCAAGTTAAATGGAATAGATGTTTTAAAAGTTTTAGCTCCCCGAGCTAAGATTATTATGGTTACTGTGGTAGGAAGCAAATCAATGATTGACGAAATAAAATCTATAGGAGCTACTGATTATATTACCAAACCCTTTGATTCTAAAATCCTAATTAGAAAGGTAAAGGATGTTTTAGACAAGAAAAAGTAATCAAAATTAAAGGAGGCCTATAATGTCAAAAATACTAATAGTAGATGATTCAGCTTTTACTCGAAATCAACTAACGGAAATTTTGAATAGAGCAGGGTTTTCTGATATTGTTTATGCTCAAGATGGGGAAGAAGCTGTAGAGGTATGTATAAAAGAGAGGCCAGATTTAACACTCCTAGATTTAATTATGCCTAAAAAACATGGAATTGATGTTTTAAAAGATTTTAAAGGTTGTACAAAGGTAGTTATAGTTACGGCTATTGGAAATGAAAAAATATTCCAAAAAGCTAAATCTTTAGGAATAGAGGGTTATGTTATTAAGCCTATTAAATCAGATGATGAGATAATTTCTCAAATTTGTCGGGCTTTACAAAAGGTAAAAGTTAAAACACCTAAAATCTGCCCTTTGTATAGAGATTTAAAAGGATCTCCTAAAGGTTGTCCTCTATACAAAGATAAAAAGATAAAAAAGTAAATAAAAATTAAAAAATTTCCCCTATATTAAATTAAAAATAGAGAAAATCATTAACTTTAATAAATTTAATCATGCTGTCTTATATGAGGCAGCTTTTTAATATTTAAAACACCTCGGGGGTGAATTTTTCACTTTCTAGATGGTTAAATATTTACATCATCTTCACTTGTCTGCTAATACTCTTGGAAATTAAATAAGTGGGGATGATAGTAATTAAAGTTACCACAATACTAATAAATAGAGTAAGTTGATTAGTTATAGTAACTGTTTGCAATATCTCCATCTGAGGTTCGCCTACAGATATCATTCCTGCTATATTTCCGTCTGTATTTTTTATAGGCATATAAGCGGTTAGGTAAGGTCGAGATAATATAGTTGTTCGTCCTACAAAACCTTCTCCTTGATCTAGGACTGTTTTGTTTACTTTTTGATCTGTTTGTTTGGTTCCAATTGATCTTGATTTACCATCAGCATCTAAAATAGTAGTAGCAACTCTTTCATCTTTGTCATAAATAGTGGTATCTAAATTAGTAATTTTTTTGATCTTATCCACCAAATTATTATCAACTATAAACCCCGTAATAATTACTCCAACTAAATCTTCATCTTGATAAAGTGGGGCAGCTCCTCTAATAGATAATTTTTCACTTTCTGTTGATTCTACAGAAGAGGTTATATTACCATCTAAAGCTTGACCCCCTGCTATCTCAGAGGAAATATTATCTCCTTTTTTTGTTGTTGCCTGAGCTCTTATAATTACTTCACCAGAAGAATCAGATATTGTTAGAAAATCTGTTTTGTTTTCTTTCATATCTGAAATACTCAGTTCTTCTAAGGTAGCAAAATCGTCTAAAACCACAGCCTTTATAATCTCTTCATTGTGAGCTATAAAAGCTGCTGAGGTTTGAGCTTGGTCTTTCATTTTCTCTAAGGCGTAATCTAAAACTTTTACTTCTGCTGCTAAATGCTCGTTGGTTTGGTATTCTGTTCTGGATAGAAATAAAGCAGAAAATGTAAAAGTAACAATTATTCCAATAAATAAAGCCATACTTATAAATATTAAAAGAAGCTCCTCTTTAATTCGCAACTGAAGGTATTGCCAAGTCCAGACAACTAAAAATATAGCTCCTATAAATTTCAAAATATGCTCTGTGATCCAAAATATTGTATAAGGATTGGAAATTGCATATACAGAAAACCCAGAAGCTATAGTAAAAAATAAAAAAGCAATAAAGAATTTTTTGATAGTTTTATCTTTATCTTTTTTATATAAAAGAAAAGCTTTTATTACAATCAAGACCAAAATCAAGCTAGCAACTAAATAAAACCAAGGAGATATAGAAGTCATTGAAGGCAAGATCAAAACTATAGAAAGTTCAGGTATTTTTAAAGGAACTTCCAAAAGCAAACTTATCAAGACAAATAGATATCCTAGAATATTTATAGATAAAATAGGAGCTAAAATTATATCGGAAGTAATTCCTACCCCATGAATTACTTGATAAATAGCCAATAGAAAAAAACCAATGCTTCTAAAAAGCATCTTTTTCTGCCGATCAAAAAGATAATTGGAAAAGGACAACCAACAAGCCATCAGAAATACTAAACCAGCAAAAAGTTCTAAAGCAAAATGAGAATTATTTAGCCAAAATATAGTCCACATAAGCTCTCTTACACATTATTTTAAAATTTGTTTTATATTATATAATAAATTTCTTTATTTTACAAGGAACCCAGCTTTTATCTTAGGAGATTTAATTTTTCCGATATTTCTTCTTGGGAAAGTGATCCGATATAAATTTCCTTTATTTTGCCTTGTTTATTTATAAAAATATGCAGAGGAATGGCAGTTATTTTGTATAATTCTCCTACTTTTCCATCACAATCTAGGAGAACAGGCAAGCTTAGCTCGGCTCGATTTATAAAATTACTCACTGTTTTTTGCTCCTCAGCATTATTAATAGTCAAAAGAGCCAATTGATCGTCATTTTTTATTTTTTGATAATAGCTATCTAAAATTGGCAGTTGTTCTACAGCAACAGGATGCCAAGTTGTCCAAAATGTTAGAAGGGTAGCTTTTCCTTTATAATCTTCTAAATTTACTTCTTCACCATTTATATCACCTAGAGTAAATTCAGGAGAAAAAGATTCTATTTGAGGCTTTTCTGTCTCTTCTTCACCTTCAGGTATTTCCACTGTTACTTTAGGGAAAAATTTAGGAGCTATAAAGTAGATTAAAGAAACACCAAAAATAACAATGGCTATACTAAGTAATATTAATTTTTTTTCTTTTTTAATGAATTCCCAGCTTTTCATTTCCGCCTCTTCGTTGATTTAAATAATGATTATAATTATGTCTTTTAATTAGAATTATAATGCTTAAAATAAGGACTAATAATAAGCTTGAACCTCCTATGAGTTGTCTTAAAGTCAAGATTATTTTAGGTAATCCTAAAAGGTGGGTAGGTATAGTTATTTTTATAACTGGCGAAAGCCCTATATTGAAATTAATTAATTTATTTTTTTCTACCTGGAATTTTTTACTTTTATAATTATAGAATCCTTCTGCTTTAGCTTCAAGATAATATTGTCCTGAAGGGAGAATAAAACTATAATTTCCTTTTTCGTTAGATTTGATAGGGTTTGATTGTTTATAAGCTTCTCCATCCCACAAATTCCAGGCATTTGTTTCTTTATCAAGGAGATATATACTGACTTCAGCACCAGAAACTGGGGAATTGTCTTTTTTATTGTAAATCTTGCCATAAGGGGAAACCTTAAGTATAGCAATTTCTCGACTGCGGGTATTTTTTAATTTGTCTGAAGTTGTTATTTTAAGAGGCCATTTTCCTTCATCATCTAAATCTATATCTTTAGTATATAATCCTGTTGCTTTGGAATAATCAAGAGGAATTTTATCATTTTTTATTTCTATAAAAGCAGTCTCTGGCTCTCCTGTTATAGCCACTGTTAATTCAACTGTAGAACCAGGAGGTACTTCTATCTTCCCATTTTGATCAGGAAGCAAAACTTGATTTCCTTGTTTGATCATATTCGCTCCAATACAAGGTGGGGTAGTGTCCACAATTAAGGTGATTGTTTCAGAATAACCAATGTTGCCAGCTTGGTCGGTTGCTCTTGCTTGAATATAATTTATTCCTTCAGAAAGTTCAAAAGGATATTTGAATCTAAAGGTAACTTCATTGGTTTTATAACCAGAGACAATTATTGCTTTATACCAATTTTCTGAATTTATTTGATATTCAACATATAAAATACCACTTAAATTATCAAAAGCCGATCCAGAAAAAGTTGGGCTTTTATCTCGGGTTGGGCTTGGAATGGGATCAATGGTAATTGTAGGAGAAGTTGTGTCAATGATAAAATTACCACTTAAAGCAGAGGTACTTCCAATTCCATCATAAGCAGTTATTTTGATTTGATAATTGCTATCTTTTATATTCTGGAGATTCCAGATATAACTAGTTTGAGTTAAACCTGAAGCTAAAGTAACTGTTGTGCCACCTATTAAATATTGAACTGTAAAAGTTAAAGGATTATTATCTGGATCAGAAGCGGCCCAGGAGATTAAATAACTGCCTTTATTCCAAATTTCTCCACCTTTAGGAGTTAAAATAGAGACGGAAGGATTATTGTTATATAAAGTGAAGGTATCTGAGGCATAGTTTGAGGAGACTGTATAACCACCTAAAGAGTCTTTGGCCCTCACTCTAACTGTATGAGTACTTAATGATAAAGTTGGGGTGGTAAAGGCGAATCTTTCAAAAACAGAGTTAAAACTGCCATCAGAAGGAGAAGCTTGGTACCAACCGCCACCGTCAATACTATATTCTAAAGCAGCAATTTTATTTTGACCGGTGGCAAAGCCATAAAAAGTTGGTCTTTGAGTATTGGCCGGATCAGGTGAAAGGGGATATAAAGTAACTTGGGGGAGATTGTTGTCAATAGTGAAGGTTCCAGAAGTATACGAGACAGTTAAAATTCCATCATCAGCAATAACCCTTATTTTATAAGAAGCACCATCTCGGACAGAGGTGGTATCCCAGTTGTAAAAAGTTGAGGTGGTATCAGTTAAGAGTCTTTTCCAAGTCAACCCATTATCTGAAGAATATTCCAAATCATAAGTGGAGCTAGCCGAATAGATACCTGAAGAAGACCAGGAAATTGTTTTTGTACCAGTCCAGATTGAAACTGGAGGATAACTTAAATAAACAGATAGGTTATCATAAGTAATATTAATCGTGGTAGAATCAGCACTAGTACCGTAGCCATTAGTGGCAGTGGTGATTAATGTATTAGCACCAGGGGTAAGTACTATATTGTTGAAGGTATAAGAAGCTGAAGCAGAGGCCTGTGTTTGAGCCACCGGAGTGCCAGAGGAAGGTGAGTTAAGATAAATTTTTACCGTGGAGTAAGGTTCAGCTAATCCTGAAACAGTAATTGTACCTTGATTTGTTGTACTATTGTTTTTAGGATTGGTGATCGAAGGAGAAGCGGGAACTCCTGAACCAGTACCAACATCAACATTCATTGTTGCATAGTTACCGGCATCAGTGGTATTACCTAAGGTATCTGTGGCTCGAACTTCAAAAGTATAATTTCCATCAGCCAGATTAATTTGGAAAGAGTAAGTGACATTAGGAGTTCCTGCTCCAGAGGTTATCGTTGCTGTATTCCAAGAACCGGAATTTACCCGCCACTGTACTGAGGAGATATTACTATAATTATCGTTAGCATTGCCAGTAAATGTGTAATTATTAGCTATAGGTGTTGAAGATGGGGGGTTTATTGTCGGATAAGGGCCAGTATTGTCTATGGTAAATATTCCTGTTGGAGATGATAGAACATAATTGGAGCCATCATCAACACTTGCTAACATAGCATAATTATTCCCGTCATTTACTGTGGTAGTGTCCCAGTTAAATATTTTATCAGGATAACCTGGTATCCCAGGATCATAATAAATACTATCCATTTCTAAAAATTCCCAGGAAGAACCTCCATTGGCTGAATAATAAAGTGCATAAAATAAATTATCCTCTTCACTATCTGTAAATGCAGTAGTTACATTTTGATTCCCTTTTAATTTTTCTCCCCCTGTGGGAAAAGTAATATTAACAGTTGGGGGAGAATTATAATAAACATAAATTATTATTGGGCCACTACTTCCATAAGCATTTGTAGCAATATATTCCATACGGTTTTTCCCGTTACCATCAATACCAGTTGGAGATAGTACGATTCCTTCAATATACCACCAACCACCACTATCACTAATTCCTGAATATACAGGAGTAGGATTATTGTTTAAAGTTACAGATACTGTACTTCCTACCTCAGCCGTTCCCCAGCTGTCAGTAGTAGCTCCAGCAGAAGACCCATCTGTTGGATAAGATATTACTGGCGGATCAGGAGCAGATTGTTGAATAAGGGTAGAATTTTTTGAATTTGATAAAGAAGGAGGAGAATAGTTAGTCTTTAAATCATTTTTTGATGAATTAGTTTCTGAATAAGTAGTCTGGGGTACAAAAAATCCACCTAAGCTTTGTAAGCTTAAAGTGCAAATTAAAAGAATAACCAAAATCTTTTTTATTTTTTGGATAAAGTTTTTTCTTTGTTTCATCCTTCGGGTGATCAGCCGTGGGCTGATTTTCAATTTTTGAATGACCAGTTGCCAACTCAAAGTTGATGACCTGGTTTTTGTTTTTGTTTTAGTAATCACTTTTCTATTCCATCTGACCCCCTTAACTTAGGAAAATTTTAGCAAATTTTTTATATATTTTAAATATTTATATTGAAAGTGAATTGAAATAGCAAAATTAGGGAAGAAATTCCCTTCGTTATTTTTTATTAATTATTCAATTATACTACAAATTTCCCCAAATGTCAAGAGAAATAGGGGATTATACTTAATAGTTATACCAGTCTATAGTTTTTGGATCGAGTCATTGGTTTTGTTTATGGTAAGCGGTCTTTGGATTTTTCTATCTATAGCCTATAAACCAATAACTATAATATTTACTACTAACTCCCAACTATAAACTATGTTTATATGTCCATTACAAGCCAAATATAGGCATTTTAAGCGCCTTTTTGCAGTATATCTTACTCTTCGCCTTTAAATACATATATTGCCATAACAACCCCCACAAAATACCCCATAGTAAACAGATTAAAATACATCATTATTTATGACCTTTCTCCGTCCTATTTCCACCGATAGGCGGATAATTCGCCTTTTGGCGTAATAAAAAAACCAGCAATATTTCTGTTTATTTTTATTTTTTTGCTGGTTTTTAGATCTTAGAAGAGTATTTTTTTGTTTTCCTATGTTTCTACTTTCTAATCTATACTGTTTATATCTCTTTGTCAATATTGAATATAAATTATTTATTCACTAATCTCATTTATGGCTTAAATAAAGTCTTTTTCCATTATTTTATTTTTACAATATTCTCTGAATAACTTTTTTATTCATAAGTAGATATAGTACTTATCTATTTCATAATAATAACAAAAGTTATTTAAAAGAAATTAAATAAAACCCTTTTTTGTTCTTAATTAATTTTTACCCTGTACCGAAACGAATTTTCTGATATAGGACCTTATTCCCAATTACTTATTCCTAATAACTAATACCTGATTAATACCTAATTCCCAGTACCCATCTCCTGTTAACAAAAAAATGGCTTAAATAAAG
>JABAOC010004432.1_pt1 | contig 14712 bp, 11 predicted proteins | sample 7062161 | NCBI WGS metagenome assembly JABAOC01 (sample SAMN14538625, study PRJNA623070) | marine sediment metagenome | biome: marine biome [ENVO:00000428]; feature: marine pelagic biome [ENVO:01000023]; material: deep marine sediment [ENVO:00002113] | place: India: Gulf of Khambhat ... | reverse complement strand
ATTACTCACTGAAGTAGACCCAAAAGGAACAAAATTTACTTTTTCGGCTGTTGGAAGTCGTTCATTAGGCCTTTTAGAACTTAAGGATGCGCCACCGATTTCTGTAAAACCTCAAGTAGATATGGTATTGCAAAATCTTAAATCAAAACCATTTGGAGACGCTACCCATGAGATTACCTCCTGGCTTCGCGAAGGAGACTATGACGTTCTAGTAGAAGCGACAATTGCTAACTATGATACAGGAGAGCCTGCTATTAGCTATATACAAACCGCATTTGAGCAAGGTAAAGATGCTATCACTTGTAACAAGGCTCCTATTGTCCTTGCCATGGATCATTTACAGACAATAGCCGCCCAGACTGGTGTGTTACTTAGATACGAAAGTACCGTGCTGGATGGAACCCCAATCTTCTCCATATTCAGGAATGCCATGCCGGAAGTGCGAGTCGAAAGAATACGAGGGATTCTGAACTCTACTGTCAATGTTGTGCTTGATTGCCTTTATGAGAAGATGAACCTAGCACAAGGGATCGAAAGAGCCAAGGAGTTTGGTACCGCTGAAGAGGATCCCTCGTTGGATCTCGAGGGAATAGATGCCGCCGCAAAGCTTGTTATCCTCGTAAATTCACTAAGTAAGGTGAAAATAAAGCTCTCTGATGTTGAGAGGCAACCCTTAACTCAAGAAGCCTTCGAACGTGCGAGAAAAACAAGTTCTTCAAATCATGACTTCATCATCAAGCAGATCGCCATAGCTGACTTCATGTTAGAGAACTTTCGGGTAAACCTAGAAGCTATTCAACCGAATGATATCCTGTATGGCTGTCGGGGCACGTCAAATGCCGCTATCTTTTCACTCGATTTGTTCGGCGAGTTTGTCATAGCCGAACAGAACCCTTCTTTGAAAACTACCGCGTTTGGCATCTATTCGGATCTTGTAGATCTGTCGAATCGAGAAACGTCGCGGTTTTAAGGAGAATAGACCCAGATCTATTAATGAGCGACTTCCTAGAATTGTTACTTTTCGATANNATCTTCTTGATTTATAGGCCAACTATGGGCAGGGTTTCGCGGCTTGCATATGATCTCTCTAATTTGCATGGCTCCTGGTCTTAACATATTTATCGAGTTTGTCGCTCGTACAACGAGTGCTGTGTCTAAGCCGAGCCATGACCCAGCGACAGCTACAACGTCTTCTCCATCGGTCAAGGCCCCATAATCTGTGGCCATAAGAACTGTGGTGACGCAGACCGCGGTTCCCGAGCTAATCAGTCCCAAACACCTACGGATAATCGTGGACAAGGTGGGAACACCTTGATGTTCCAAGGCAGCCTCAATATTGTATAGAGGATCAGTAGCCCGCACAATAGTCGCATCCCTTTTTTCAAGTTGAGTCCAGATTTTAGGGTCTGAGATCCCTATTCGTAGGTCACCAATTACAGTATCCTCGATTTTTGTACCGGCAGCTGAGGTAACAACGATTAGATTTATCTCAGAATCGTGGAGCATATCAGCGGCCTTCAGGGCACTAAGCCCCGTCTCAGAAGCGACAACTAGTTTCCCAATTTTCAGTTCGCGAGCTCTTTGAAGAGCTAGTTCTAGTGTCTTTTCTGTATTGACTTGAACACACACGTCAAAGTAGAAAACTTCTTTTGACTGGCCCACGGTGTCATCCATCTTATTTTCCTCCTCAGAGGACATTTTTTTTGTGTATAGGGAACCATTTGAGGAGGTATTGTATCATTAGGCTTATCGTAGAGGAACAAATATTGCAGGGGAGCAATCAATATGATGATCCAGCAGTTTGTGGAAGGTAACCCAGAAAGGTAAGAATAAGCGAATTCAAAAATCATTAATGGAACCCTTATACCTTTACAAGTCTTTGCTTCTGCTCAAACACCTGAAAGGGTGTAATGAGATCTTGGTAGTTAAAAAATCAACTAACTCCCCGGTAGGGAAGGAACAAGTCCTTAAGACAAATCTTATCATTTATCATGATGAGTACGATGTAAAAAATCGACCAAAACACGTTTATAATCCCTGTAAACTAGAACGTGCTTGAAAATCGGGGACGAAGAACATATAGGCGAATAATAGAACAGCATAGAAGATTTTTCCTAATAACACACCGTCGATGATGAGAACATACTGGCGAATGTTGAAAGCGGACAGGAATTGTAAATATGCAAAACAAAACAAGAACGATGCAATGAAGATCGCGTAGAAGGGGTGGGTTGGGGTATTGTTGATGTTCCGATCCGTTCCAACCATAAATGTGAAACGAAAACCTCCGATTGTATCGTATATGCCGCTCGCAAAAAAACACAATTCCAAAGTCTTTGGTTCTCTCAATTTAATCATTATAATCTCATTTCTTATAAAACAATAAATGCAATTATTTTATGGAGAGTATTTAATTTTCCCGCTCTTTTGTGGAGTTTATACTATTAACAGAAATCGTTTGGTTTGGTATTTATTCAAAAAAAGGGGAGGGAAAGCCACCTTTTACCTCAGGCGGCCGATTTGAGACGTTTATGGCGTGCATAGATCGCAAGTCCGCTGGTTAGCGAAGGCATCTAGAATATCTTTAATGTACAGGATATAAGCTGGGTCGTAAGCGTATGGGTCACTGATAATCTCCAGCGCTATGGCGAGAGCCTCGCCCAAGCTCCACGTATCGCCATTGTACGTCAGTAAGCAGGCGTAAAAGAGACTGCCGCTGCTGGGGTTAGGTAGCTCAGGATGCTGCGTCAGGTTGATGGTAAGCTGGTTAGCTAAGACAAACGCTTTTAGGATGGTCAGGTCGCTGGGGTCGCTGGCGTCCCAGTGCTCAAAGATTAGATCTGCTTCGTCAATGTTCGCCGCAATTGTTCCTACAAGTAGGGTTTCAAATTGGGCGCTAGTATAGTGGTTGCGCCAGTTCTTCCAGTAACCCGGCGTCAGGCCATTGCACGGGCCAACGTTGCCGAACTCGACAGTTACTGATTCTCCGGAGATAAGCGTCACTGTCACCGTGGTCGGTGTGGTGTTGTACAGCCCTGTGATGAGGCTCCCTGCTAGGTCCTCGTTGACAATGTAGGTACCTGGCGCCAAATCCATCCAATAGACCATGCCATCTTCATCAGTGAACTGACACGCGTCTAGAGGATCACCGTAGGCGTCTTGAGTCACTAGAATGCCGTTCTCATATGTCAGACATATCTTGATTCCTGCTAGATCCTGCTCATATTCGTCCTGAACTCCATTTTCGTTAAAGTCGAAGAACTTGTGGGCATAGATGTCGACAGGCATGAAGTTGCCAAACACGTACCCCAGTTGCACCACGTCGCCGCTTTCCAGAGTAACCTCGACGGTTGTCGTTGTGGAGTTCACCCAGCCATCAGTCACTGTCTCTGTCACCGTGTACGTGCCAGGATTGAGGTCCATGAAACAGAACTCGCCGTACTCATCAGTCGTTGTCTCTATATAAACAGGAGTACCCTTGCCATCGGTTCCGCTAAGCGTGATGAGAAAGTCAGGAACTCCCGGCTCTCCTTCATCGTGTACACCGTTTCCATTAAGGTCATCGAACTTCTTCCCGTAGATGTCTGCAGGTATGAAGTTGCCAAACACGTACCCCAGGTGCACCATGTCGCCGCTTTTCAGAGTAACCTCGACGGTTGTCGTTGTGGAAGGTACCCGATCGCTAGGCACTATCTCGGTCACTGTGTATGTGCCAGGCCAGAGATCCATGAAGCAGAAGGCGCCGCTGGCATCGGTCCATGTCTCCATATAGACTGAATCCCCTTTTCCATCAGTCCCACTAAGCGTGATTTGCACGTTAGGAACTCCCAGCTCTCCTTCATCGTATACACCGTTCCCATTAAGGTCATCGAACTTCTTCCCATTTATGCATGCAGGCATGAAGTTGCCAAACACGTACCCCAGTTGCACCACGTCGCCGCTTTCCAGAATAACCTCGACGGTTGTCGTTGTGGAGTTCACCCAGCCATCAGTCACTGTCTCTGTCACCGTGTACGTGCCAGGATTGAGGTCCATGAAACAGAACTCGCCGTACTCATCAGTCGTTGTCTCTATATAAACAGGAGTACCCTTGCCATCGGTTCCGCTAAGCGTGATGAGAAAGTCAGGAACTCCCGGCTCTCCTTCATCGTGTACACCGTTTCCATTAAGGTCATCGAACTTCTTCCCGTAGATGTCTGCAGGCATGAAGTTGCCGAAAATAACCTCGTGCTTTTCATCGTACATCCCAGCAACGGTTACTGTCACTGGGTTGACAATGCCCAAGGACATTCCATCCAGATACGTTACACTATGATACCATCCGTCAAGGATCTCTTCCTCCACGATATAGTCGCCCGGAGGCTCTGCTATAATAGTCCATGGTGTGTAGTACTCATTTGTAACACTTGTCGGGTCAGTAATAAATACACGCCAAGCTAGTTCAGGCTCATTTTCATCCCACATGCCATTAGCGTTCAGATCGTGGAATTTTCGCACGGTCAGCTCTGGGGGTGGGATATACTCTTTCACTTTGAAGTTGTCTGTCTTAATCTGATCCCTAGGCGGGCCGAAGCCAGGGTCGGGCTCGAATCCCAACTTCACCCCTTTCTTCTTCACCCATTTCATGGGGATCTCTTCTAGATCTCCGCCATTCGCTACATAGCGGTCCAAGGGGATCATCCAGGCCTTATAAACGCCACCTGGGTTCGGGGTGTTCAAGAACGGCATAAGCTGAACAACAATAGCGCCAAAATCCTCACCGTGGTCTGTGTCATTGTTGGTATCATGGCGACCACTAGGCCCCGCGATCCCGTCCGGTTCATCTTGGATGTGACAAGGAAAAGTTTGGCCATTATTGCCATTGCCAACGGTGTACCAATCGTCCAACGGCTCATATCCATAGTCGTCTAAGTCGCTAGGAAGCACGAGTTCTACAATCACCCCGTCTTCACTGACTCGCACAATTCGACACTTGGCAGGGTCCTCTGAGAGAAGCACCCATCCGCTGGGGTTCGTAACCTGGAACACATACGGGCCTGCGGGCAGCCCAGCAGCCGATGCGGGGGCGTTCGGTGGAGGTCCGCCATCTAAGTAAACCTCTAACTTGGAGTTGTAGTGAACATTCTCGTTCACAATGCTTCCGTCCGGGGTGGTGGTAAATATGGCCCCAGGCAGGCGCGCTGCTTGGCCAACCGTCGCTGTTGGAAGGAGCAGGAGTACCACTAGCCCTATACCGATAATTCTAGCTGCCAATTGGTTTTGTTTCATCTAATTTTTCTCCCATCTTTCCATTTTGGGTATTTGTGTCATTGCGCCCCTCCTCGGCGCTCATGAAGGAAAAGTAGTAGATTTTGGATAAATATTAAGTCATTACTCCACTTTCCCTTCGCACTTGTGATCAAAAATTTGATTAATAAATATTCAGTTCTGGCAGACTTGAGGTGGACGTTACTTAGCCGAATCCTTTAATCCGTGTTGGATTAACCATAAAATTAGCTAAAACGTGTGGAGAACGCTTTATTCATTATAAATCCTTATAAATGGTAACCATTCTCATATTTACAAATGAAACATCTAAAATCAAAAGCAAGTATTAAGGAAATATTGAATTCTTAAAGCAGACATAATATAAAAGGTATAAATTATTCATCTTCGGATAAAATAACTAGAAAGGCTGTAGAAAATAAATTTGAACTTCTTCAGGAATTTTAGCACCAATTCTTAGATATCAAAATGCTTCTTTTCGACAAATCACCCAGTTAACTCGCTTCCATATTATCCTGCTGGCGAAAGTGGATCTTCTCGTGTAGATTATAGTAGAACTCAAATTGTCCTCACATGTGGATGAATGGGCTATAAATGGATAACTTGTTAGAATGTTTAGTGATCTTTAGATATAACTCGCTATGAAAGTTGAGAAGATAATGGTATAAGTGAAGTCAGATTTGGATGCCAACCATAATGATTCCCGGAGAAAGCATTGAATCGGTAGTATAACGCTTAACAAATGAGCGAGGTTAAACAAATTGGTTGTTAAGAAGTTTAAAAAATCTAAAATAGCTTTTTTCAATGCGTTCAATCCAAAATTTGAGAAAAAAAGGGAGGTTCTGAGGTTTTATTACCTCAGTTAGTTTTGGAAGCTGTCCTACGGATCCTCCGGCGGATACACTACGGGGCAGGGGTAGTAATGGATGAATGGCACTGCGTCACTGTTGTTCAAAGCATCCAGAATCGGTTCCCAGTATTGATCGTCTGCCGTATCAGGGGAATACCATGCTGCGATCGCGGCGTCAATTACACTCTGCGCGCTGGTCCATGTTCCGTCAGGAAGCTCGATTACCGCGTTAGGATCGTCCAGTCGGTTGCGTACATTGAAGATAAACGCAAGCAACTGTTGAGCTAGCTGCTCCCGCGGATCACCGCCGGCATTGGGATCGACCAGAAACTGGGAAACCTCAGCCCTGGATGATCCTTCAGGGGCAACTTCAATTCCTTGCCATATTCCATCTCCAATAGCAGGGGCAACAGGATTACCGTCCTCGAATATGCCGTCAAACGGTTCGTCGCCATCGCCGAAGTACGTAGTTGGATCATCGTATGGATCGAGGGTGTTGACGTAAGCGATGTCTGCGTCCGTCAGTTCGGTCAGTCCGTTTTTGTTGTGCCAGTAGCCCTTGGTGTCAAAGTCTGCCACACCTTTACATATGTTGGTGAAGGTGAACTCGGCAGTCGTGCCGCTCAGGTCTGAATCAACCAGATACGATTCGATTGTAACATCGAAGGACGTTGGGCCGGTCGACTCCCAGTTGCCGATCGGTAGGATCTCGGTTACCGTGTAATTGCCGGGGAGCAGGTCGGCGAAGGTAGTGCAGCCGTCCTCGCCCGTGTACTGATAGAAGGGACCAACTGGAGCGCCAGTAACATCCGTGCCGGTGAGTTCCATCTTCCACCCAGCAATACCTGGTTCATCCGGGTCAGCAACGCCATCGCCATCCCGATCGTAGATCTTGCATGCCTTGATCCAACCTAGGCCGATATCGCCATAGATGACCTCATGCGTCTCGCCGGAATCACCTGCGACCTCGACTACTACTGTCGGATCGGCGGTTGGATAGAGCGACTGTACGACACCATCGAGAATGCTCACGGTCTGCAGTGTGCCGCTCGGGGTATCCTCGACGAACGTGTAGGTACCTGGCTCAGCAGCCAAGATGGTTTCTGGCGTAAAGAGTGTGTCGGACAACCCTAGTGGATCGGTTACATTCACTGCCCAACCAGAGATTTCTTCTTCTCCTTCGTCCCAGATGCCATTGGCATTCTCGTCATGGAACTTGCGAACTGTGATTTCAGGCGCCACGAAGGGTCTCTTCTTCGACCTTGTAGTTGTCGGTCTTGGACCATCGCGGGATGAAGCCGTGGAAGTTTCCAGGCGCATACCCCTCGTTGTTTACTGGTTGAAACTTATCACCCGTTGGATCGAATACATTGATAGGAGCGTACGCATCAACAGGCGTGATCCACACCTTGTACACCCCGCCTTTGTTCGGCGTGTCGTCGTAGGGGAAGAGTTGCACCGTGATTGCTCCCAGTTCATAGTGATCTAGGTCGACACCTGTTTCATGCTGGCACGGTTCTCCGATCCATCCTCCGTTATTTCCGTTCTGATAATGGTAGTCGGTACCTTCGTAGACCATACTGATGACGCCGTACTCGTTGACATAGATCATACGGCAGGAGATGTGGTCGGTTGAGAGTAAGTCTTTACCGCTCGGGTCCGTCACCTGAAAGTAGTACTTACCCTCAGGTAGACCTGCGGCAGTCGATGGTGCATTGGGTCCTGGTCCACCGTCCAGATAAACATCCTTCTTTGACTTATAGTGGACGTTCTCGTTCACGATACTCCCGTCCACGGTGGTGGTGAATATGGCCNNCCTATTCCGATGATTCTAGCTGCCAATTGTTTTTGTTCCATCTAATTTTTCTCCTTTGTGTTTAAATCTTACGTTTTTTTGGTATTTGTGTCATAGCGCCCCTTTTCGGCGCTTATGAAGGGAGATGTGTAGATTTTAGACAAAAATTATGTCTTATCTCCACAGACCCTACGTGCTTGCAAACAAATATTTGATTAATAAATATTCAGTTCTGGCAATCTTGAGGTGGACGCTACTTAGCCGAATCCTTTAGTTCATAAAGGTTTGTCCATAAAATTAGCCAAAGTGAGTGAAGAGTGCTATTTCACTTAATAATTGGTTAATAACTTCTAATTAATTTATTAGTTTGAAAAAAAACATATGATTTTTTTATAAATAAATTATTTCTTATTGCATTTTGAAAACTATTTNNATTTAAATCCGAATGAACTAACTGGAAAGCCTGAAGAACAAAATTGAAACTTCACTAGTGATTATAAAAACGATCCTAGATATCTAGTACATTTCTAGAGACAATTATTTAGTTCTAGTAGACTTTAAGTGGATTTCACTATCTGATTTTTTAATCCTTGAAATTTTGCCCGTGAAATTAGCTAGTTATTCCTTGTAAATGCTTATTTATGACTATTTTAGAGATGAATAATTTAAATCAACTATAAAAAATTAAGGAAAAAATTGAAAACCGAAAATTAAATATATATAAGACGGTCTAGTTTACAATGCTCCCGTCCGGGGTGGTGGTAATTAAGGCTCCAGACAGGGGCGCTGTGTAGCCAATCATCGGCGTAGATAGGAACAGGAGTGCCACTAGCCCTACTCCGATGATTCTGGCTACCAGTTGCTTTTGGAATGAGCAATTCTAGAATAGAAATTACTAATTTTATTAATCTGTGACATTTGGTACAGCCATTACTTTAAGTATAGTAAACCTAGGAGCATTAAATACTCATTAAATATCCTTTGAATTCGTAGTATTTCATGAGCTATAAGAATCGCTGATTCGTCTTATGAACAAGAATTCCATAAAGTCGATCTCAATCTCAATGGTTATTAAAACTCTTAATTGGCCTCGTTTAACTATTTAATACTAAAGATTCCATGTTAGGGATAGTAAATGTTGGATCTTGATTTATTATTTGCTGGAGAAAACGTGTTTGCGATTCAAAGCGCATACACAAGTCCTGAGGGATCCTGCCCTTTCTTTCAGCCTGACCCATCGCCGTTTTGTATGCTTTTAAAGGTTATAAATGATCCTAATAATCCGAAAGGGAATTGTGAAGGTATTCATTATCAAAATGGTGTTATTTGCCTCCGTATAACCCAATTCCTTTTTGCAAAATCCCTCTATATTCCAGAGATTGAATTATCTGGATAGATCATTTANNTCATTTAGGGGACTTTCAACAGTAAATATGGATATGGTAACCAAAGCCAAGCCAAGCCAAATCTTAGTCCATGTTCAAATAACGAAAAAAGAATAAAAATTTAGCTACAAATCGAAGTTGATATTCTTATTTTCAAATAGGAATGATATTATCTTTGATCCATACCTCTGTCATATTCGGAACTATGTTGAAAAATAGTTTTAGTTAATTCTGAATGGAGCCAGCGGCCGGATTCGAACCGGCATTACACGGCTTTGCAGGCCGCTGCGTCAACCACTCCGCCACGCTGGCAATACCATCTTCTAATTTATTTTTAATGTATAACCCTATATATTCTTCACGGTGCATCATGAAAGATCAATGGGATGAGTGGTTCTAAAAATAACAATTCTCTACTTATGTTCAACTTTTTGAAGTGAAATATAAAGATAATCTAAGACTTTGTATATGACTCTGCATTATATATCCAGATACCACTTCTTATAGCTCAAAAATACGCTTAAAGAAATCGAAACCCTTATTGCCATTTGCAATCAACAAAGATCAAGAAGCCATTCTGCAGAGAGAGGCGGCATAAATGTCATCGAAAGAGAAAGAAAAGAGCAAAAAATCTGAAGAACCTGAAAAATCAACAAAGAAAAAAGAAATAGCCAAAGAAGAACCTAAACCAAAGAAGTTAGAAGTTGTTCGACAACTAAAAGTGGATCTTTGGCGTACACGATTCCATGGTGAAAAAATGGGTATAAGGCAAAAGGCTCAACATCGGCATGATAAAGGTTTCCAATGGTCGAAGGACATGGAACCGCTAGGAGAAGTTAAAGAGAACGATGAAAAAATCCGGTTATTGGGATTACGTGAAAAACTCTGGGAATTTGAGGAAGACGAACCCCATGACACCGAGTTTGAACGACGATTAATAATTAAGTCCTTTACCAAAAGATCTTGGGTTGGTACAGTTGAAGAACTCATTGCAAGTGAGGTCAAAAACTCGGCTGCTACTGGTAAACAGCTTCCTGCATTTCTTTGCCTTTTAAGTGACGTCGATTACACCGTACCAATGGAACAAATGCGATCGATCTATGGTCGGACATTTGCCTTCACTATTGAAACCGGAAAAAAGGAATTTACACCCATGCGGCTTAGAGAGAAGCGATTTTCTCTTGGATCAGATTGGGATGTTTATAAAGTAGGTCCAATGCCAGAAAAGGTAGGAAAAATTGATGGGAAATTTATGAATGTTGGTGGAGCATGGGATATCAAAATTTTCGATCCAGAATTAGCAAAAAATAAAGCATTAATCGAGACATTGATTTTGTTTGCTTCCACCTTGCGATTCCAAAAAGAAATTCGGCAAAAAATTGGGAATACTATCAAAGCGATAGAAAATGGACAATACAAGCTAAAAGTTGAATCACAAGAATACGATTTGATGCGGAATCCAAGAATCAGGCGCGCATAGGTAGACAAACTGCTAATCTTCATTAGGAGATGCGGATTAAACAACTTAATGCTGTTTCTGAGCTCTTTACTCTAAGCAAATAATTTAGAAAATAATTAAACACTTAGATTGAAGAAGATTTAAAATTAGAAACGAATATTTACGCATATTAAGCACAAAAAAGGAAGGGATAGTCCCCTACAAGTTCTTTCTAGTCTTCTCAGTGAGTATTCTACATTCATCCAAGAAATTGATCTTTTTTCCTTTGATAACTATTCAAAACATGCTATATTTTGACCCCATAATAACAAATTAAAGAATAGACTACCTAAAGTTCTGTAAATACTAGCGAAATTACAACATCTTAAGATAGATGATTTGGAAAACCATCTAAGCGATTTTTATAGCCCAAAGGTGATTTAGTGAGCCGCGAGACGATGCGAAAATGGGTAAGGATACTTCGAATAAAAAAGTTCGCCTATTCGATCCTCTTGATTTTAGTAGTTCTCTATCCCAACCTCTATCTTGCTGGAAAACAAGCCATTACCCAAGTCCAAGGGATGGACAGTTTAATAGACCCTGAAAACCCTTATGTGATTGCTATGGCTGAGGAAGCGTTAGCGAATGAAAAAGTTCAGTCAGGAGAACTTACCATAGAAGAATATATCTATTCAGAAATTCACTTCAAGAGAGATATTGATCTCTATTTGAATATGGATTATTGGGCTACACCGGCCGAAACCATTCAACGGAGAGCAGGCGATTGTGAAGACAGAGCCATCGTTGTGAAGTCCGTCGAAGAATACCTTGGTTTTGGTGAAGATTCGAAGCTTGTGATCCAACCACGCCATGTTTATATTGAACGAGAAGGAATCATATATGGAGGAAAATCCTCAATCGATTCCTATTTTGATGCAGTAGTTGACTTTATAAAGGATATTCCTCTTATTAGACAAGTGTTAATTCTCTTCGGACTTATCTGGATCTGGGGAAGAAAACCTAAATAGAAGAATTCTTAGGTTTCAATACTTTTCGAGCCAATTTGGTAATCAATCGATATATCTAAAATTAAAATAATAAGTCAGATAAACTGTTTAAGAATTCATAGGGTCTTATCGAATTCTTTTTTTCTTAACTCGACTAAATCGGCTTCCTGCAAAACCTCAAAATACCTCTGTAGTATTTTCACATTGACTTTGATACCTGTACTCAGGTGAATCCTCTGCGTTATGTCCCATAAGTTACATACGCCGTCTACCCACATAGCTGCTATAGAAAACACTCTTTTTAGAGATAAATCTTCAATTATTTGCTTTTCAAACCACTTTACTCTTTCTGGTCCTATGAGGTCTTCAATCACGTACGAGTTTAGTGGACCCCTCCACTTTCGGTGTGGAATGATTCTTTGTAATTCTCGCTCTTCCGCAGATAGGAGATCCTCCTTAAGAGCTAATGTTCGAGCCTCTGTGCATCCCAATTCCTCTGAAACCTTCAATATCCNNCGTTGTGGAATGATTCTTTGTAAATTTCGCTCTTCTTCAGATATAGGATCCTCCTTAAGAGCTATTTTTCGAGCCTCCACGCCTCCCAATTCCTCTGAAACCTTTAATATCCTTTTCATGAATTGTTGGGTTTTCTGTCCAAGCTCTTCTTGAAGAGGTTTAATTTTTTCCAACACAGCGGATTGATCGGACTCTGTGACCAATCCTACTACCGATTCGAGCGCAGTTTGCTCGACTTGCAGTCGAAATTGAAGCGCTTGGATCCCCTTTCTAGCATGTTCCCCAATTCGTTCAACTCTTGTATTTTGTTCGTCATCTATCGGTTTCCAATGCGTTGTTGTTTCTTTCATTTTCCAAATGATTTCTTGTGTCCTTTGATGCAGCCTATGGAGACTACGCCCAATAATTTCTTCAGCAAAGAGCTCTACATCGAGATTACTAGCATTTGCGATTGCCAGTGTCACTTCTGAAACTACCCATGCCACTTTCTCTAATTCTTTGGGATCTACTTTGTCGAGTGTATCCTCTGATGAATGATAGAAGAGATCTGGCCAGTGACCAAACATGACACTGGGAACTCCGAAGCTACGATCAACGAAGGGGGCATGATCCGATCCCCCTCCGAAAGGCGCTACATTATACTTCCATAATCCTGCAGCACTTGCTCCTGAATACATTTTTTCCTTTGTTGGGATTGTTTCTAGGAAATGTTCAACTAGATCGTTTAAAAATGAAGGTAAACTGTCTGGAGTTGTTTCTACAACGAGTGGGCCACCACATTTGATTTGATTTTCCCCCACCATATCACAATTTAGCACTGCTTTAACATAAGACGGCCAATATTCGTTCTCGTGCAAGTAAGCGATAGTTCCATAAAACTCCGGTACCCATATAAATCGCAGGGTTCGCTTTNNCTTTGGGGTATCGAGTTTTCCCTTTGCTATGAGCACGTTTAAAGCTCTAACTAATTCAAGAAGCAATGCAGATCCGGAGGCATTATCATTCGCGGAGGGCATGGGATGGCACAGATGGGCTATGAGTACTACTTCTTCATCGGGATCGGTGCTTCCTCTGATCACCCCTGTGACTACAGGGAGTTTCCCAGCTCCTAATTCAGTGTCTACTTGTGCATGGACTGTGACTGGTCCTTTTGTTAGTAAATCCTTTAGCATGAGCATCTGCTTGTGATTAATACTAAAGCCGATCAAGGCTGAACCATTTTTTTCAACTCGGACTCGGTTATATCCAACAATATCAGGAACGTCTACTCTTGTCCGAGTTGGAGGGGATTCAATTATATTGTCAAAAATGACTCCTATCGCCCCCTTCTCCCGAGCTAATTTAGTGGCATAACTTGCACCCCATTGCGATCCGCTTAACAGCACAATCTTTCCTTCAACGTCTTTTCCTTCATAATTTTCATCTTCCAGTCCACGTCCAACATCTATAATCTCAGTAGTAATGCCTNNCTACAAGGAATGTCTGAGAAACGGGCAAGAACTACTTTTTGAGGAGTTTCAATGCGAAGTTCGGCGGATCTTGTCGTCCAATACCATGGTTTCTTCCAGGTCCACCATTTCGAGTTCCCATCAACTTCATATTCTTTCAATTCAACTTCTTTGAGTCCTACCTGCTGAGCAACAGAGTGTACATAACGTGCCGCTTCATTTATGCCGGGAGAAGCCGAAATTCTGTGATATTTGACAATATCGGCTATCAGTTGTTTGGCTTGCAGCCCTGAAAATTCTTCCAAGATCCCTTTATGGATCATAACCTAACCATCCAGTACTATCACTTTCTTTTAGTTTAGTGATAAATATTGAGGAAATAACGAATACTATTTCGATTAAAAAGTAAATCCATTCTTATAATACAAAATTAACGGCTCTATATCTTCTTGTTATACGAAACAGGAAAGATATTATATTAATACACTGTAGAAAAGGCTTCAACCGTAAAGGAATGGTGAGTGGGAAGATGTTTAATAATAAGAATCGAAAGTTCGCTGTTCTTGGTGCTGGACGTCAAGGTACGGCAGCGGCTTACGATCTTGCCAAATTTGGTGATGCTAGCTCGGTATTTATTAGCGATATTAATCTGGAAGCCGCGAAAAACGCAGCTGCGCGGGTTAATCATCTGCTTAACATGGATATTGTCCAAGCGAGTCGTGTGGATGTCACACATCATACTGAGTTGGTCAAATTCCTCACTGGAATTAATGCCTTTATCAGCGCAGTACCCTATTACTATAACTTAGAGATCGCAAAGGCGGCGATCGCTGCCAAAGCGAGCATGTGTGATCTGGGAGGCAACACAGATCTCGTTATGGAGCAATTAAAACTTGATCCACAAGCCAAGGCCGCCAACATTTCAATAATCCCTGATTGCGGGCAAGTACCTGGGATGGGCACGACACTCTGTGTGTATGCAATGAGTCGTCTAGACAAACCGGAGGA
>JABAOC010014413.1_pt1 | contig 14720 bp, 12 predicted proteins | sample 7062161 | NCBI WGS metagenome assembly JABAOC01 (sample SAMN14538625, study PRJNA623070) | marine sediment metagenome | biome: marine biome [ENVO:00000428]; feature: marine pelagic biome [ENVO:01000023]; material: deep marine sediment [ENVO:00002113] | place: India: Gulf of Khambhat ... | reverse complement strand
CAGCTTTTCAGCTGCTGCTGTTCTGACTCGGCTCGGGTTTGGGGGGCTCTCTGATAAATTCGGACGCAAGCAAGTCATCTTCCCTGCCGTGTGTCTCATCAGTTTCAACCTTTTTCTGATTTCACAGGTGCAGTCTTTCTGGTTGTTTGTCTTAACTGGCTTAATAGGAGGATTTGGCCAGGGTCTTATTTTTCCTGCATTGAGCACCTATATCATCGATATTATAGGACGGGAAAATAAAGGACTGGCGATTAGCCTTTATCTGGCGTTTTTTGATATCGGTATGGGATTCGGTTCGACTTTTTTCGGATGGATTTCTGACCTTTATGGGTACAGGCAGATGTATCTGTTCGCAGGCTTGCTCTTCTTCCTGGTGAGTGTGCTGTTCACTTGGAAAGCTCCGGCGCCCCGGCTAAAAGATTAAGGAATACAGGGAGAGCAAACCGTGCTAATGACTATCCTGAATTATTCATAAAATCTGCCAGCCTGACGACTATCCTGAATTATTCATAAAATCTGCCGACACCACATACAAAAAACCTCTGAGGGATTAATAATCATCATATGTCGGCATCTTTTCCCCTACGGGCGAGCATATCTGACGACCTTTTCTTTTAAAAAAAATTGTCATCGCGAGCCACTGGATAGAGCTCGTTAGCATCAAGTAAAGCGATGTCATTGCGAGCGACTGAAGGGAGTGTGGCAATCTCAACCTTTTTTTTAAATAAAATTTCCGCTGTCGCTTCTCTCCTCGCAACGGAGTCTACGGCAACCTCGACTCGTGAATAATCCACGCAAGATAATCTTTTCTCTTCTTCGCTTTTTGTCTCGGCTCTTCTCGTCAATCTATCTTGCGTAATATCCCTGGCGATATTTGATTTTGTATTCCTTATTTTTGGCTCTGACTTCAATCTTTTTGAATTTCCCATCATTTTTGTAATCTTTGGGAGAATAGAAAAGGAAATAGCAGGATGCGGAAGACGCAATGGCATCCTTGAAGGCGAGAGCGGGATTTTGAGATGTTCTGGTCAATCCGCCAGTGGTTTTTGTCACTTCTGAAAAAGTGCTGAAAACATCCTCAGACTGTTCTCTCATGGTGATCCCGACTGCACTATCTGGCCGTCTATCCATAAAAAGAAAATAAAAGTCGATGGATGAATCCGCAAATGCCTGTGTTATCCTCTCGGCATTCAGTGTCGTATCCCTGCGGTAGAATGCAAACAGGTCGTTTATTTCAGCCAGAATATTCGGCCTGTCCTGGTATTCGCTTTGTATTCGGTTGTATGCGGTTCCGCTTATCTCCGGTCTGAATTCTCTCTGGTAAAAGAAAAATACATTTTTTTGCCCCCCAACCGCCTTCAATTGCTGGGCCAAGTTTAAAAACCATTTTTCTTCGACGACTCTGAGTTGTTCCATATTCATCAAAGTTTCTCTGTACCTCGGCAGCAAGAACTCCATCGAGGCGGCAGAATCAGCCGAGGACTCCTCCATTTCATCCACACCACGGCCGCTCCCTGATATGGATTGAACGAGCCTTTTCAGGTCTCTAAAAGCGCTTCTGTAGTTGGATGAGCCGACCTGCACATCTTTCCTGATGATGCTTTGCATTTCTTTGGAAATCTGGTCTCTAGAGAATTTTTTGAGCGCACCGCTGGGAAGTGTGTAGGTCTGCATGGGTGTGAGGATGGTTAAATTGTCCTCAGGAAGAATCACATCCGAGAAAAAGTAGTCTATGGCATCTTTTAATTTGGGATTGTACTCTATTAACTGGAAAAGGAGGTAATAGTTTCTTGCAACTTGAGGAATGAAGCCTTGAGCGCCTTCGGTCCTGGAGAGTTGTGTCCTGTTGGTGAGATGAAGAGCTTCGATGTTCTGGAGCACACCATCTTCATACAGTTCAAAATCTTCAATTTTCAGGTCCTTGACAAAATTATTTTTATCAAAGATCCGAACAGGAACGATGACGTTCCTCACAGTCACTTGGCGCTGGTCCATTTGTGAGGAAAGGTTTAATGCCATAAGAAAAAATACGAGAGGGATGATTAATTTTTTCATTTTAGACTCCTCCCTTATTTTATATTTCGCGAGTGTGGATTTTTCAAGAGAAACTTTGTCTAAATTTATACTCGAACGGTTCGTTGCCAAATCTTGAACTATGACCTAGTTCGCAAAATAGCCGGCTCGGTGGACTACTCTATAATTTTTGTTTAATACTCTGACTCTTATCTCTTTAAACTTTCCGTCAACCTGATACTCCTTAGGTGAATAATACAGGAGGTAATAATTTTCAGAAGCGTCAAGAGCTCTCTTGAATGAAATTGCGGGATTCACAGAACTTTCGGCATATCCTCCCGTTGAATCTGCCATTTCTTTGAATGCAGTGAAAATATCCTCGGAATATTCTTCCATGTAGACTCCGTATACATCCGGTCGAGGAGTGCTAATGAACAAAAAATGGATAGAAGCGGATGAGTCAGAATAGGCTTTTCTTACAGGTTCGACATCAAACGTAACGTCTCTCCTGTGAAAATCGAAAATATTTGTAATGGTTGCCAGAACATCCGGCCTCTGTTGATAGAGACTCATGTATTGAGTCAATATTTTTGGATCAACCTGAGGGATAAATTCTCTTTGATAAAACATGAAAATGTACTTTTGTCCATCTTTTTCTTTTAGAAATTTGGAAAATTCCAAAAGTTTCATATGGTCGATTTTTCTTATTGTTTCGAGTTTTCCCAGAAGGGCCTCGTAATAAAGTAGCTGTTCATCTAACGGCATTTCTGTGACATTAATCTCTTCAGTCATAACAAGTGCTTGTTGAGCAGTTCCTCCTTTTGCTGGGGGTTCAATTTGTCCACTTTGAATTAATGTGGATAATGATTTCGCTAAACCTGAGAGGTCCTCGATTAGATTTCTATATTCTGAATTTCCCAGCATAATATCAGTCCTTAATAATTTGATAATTCGATCTTCAATGGCCTCTCTCGATGTGACTTCAAGAGCTCTGGCTTTCATTCCGTAGGTTTTCATAGGAGTGACGATGACCAGATTGTCGCCCGGGAATAAGACATTGTTTAAAAAATAGGAAACAGCCTCTCTGAGTTTTGGTGAATACTCAGCAATTTCAAAGAAGAGATAAAAGTTTCTCGAGGTTTGGGGAGAGAGCCTTTTCTTTTCTTCGCTTCTCACAACGGTCCTTTTTTTCACTAAATAAACGGCCTCGATTTTTTGGGGCACACCATCCTCGAGCACTTCAAAGTCATCTATGGTTAAATCCTCCACAAAGATGTTGCTCTTGAATACTCTAACCGGGACTTCGATGTTGATGACAAGAGATTCTTTGACAAAAACTTCCTGGGAGAATGCGTAGAGACTCAATACTATTACCGGAATTAAGAAAGCGAGTTTTTTCATTTTTTCACCTTCTTTTATCTATGTAAATTACTCTGATAACTTTGAATGATCGATTATCTCTACTAATATTATATTACTCATCTCTTTTTATAGCAAATAATGTTATTAATAGTTCGAGCTTTTGAGGAGCTTCAATGAATATTTTGGCCCTCACGAATGAATTTTTGTATTCCTCATGAATGTTTAATAAAGTCTATATAGTTACGAGTATAGTTACGAGTTTTATACTTACCTTTTTGTTCTGATTCGTTCGAATCCAGATACGGAGACAAATTCCATGCTTTCTTCTTTTTCCAGTTCATCGAACAGCAAATTCAAGCCCAGAACGTCGCTGGCGATGTGCCCGGCGATGACGACATTCAGGTTTGCTTTCTTGGCGTTTTCGAGGTGCTCTTCACTGATGTGCATGCTGACGAGAGTGCTGACTCCACTGTTGACGTATTTTTCGAAAATATCTTTTGATCCTGCCGTCCCTCCGGTCATGTCCACGTAGATCTTTCCGCATTTGCTGTTCTCCGTGCCGTTTACGATTTTCGGCGGAACCTGGAATTTCGCCGATTTTTGGTATTCAGGGATGTCTTTTAAAATCTGGAGCAGGTTCTTCAGTCTCAAAGGATTTTCTTTATCGAAAATTTTTTTCAGGTAACTGGTGACACAGTTATCAGCGGGGGTATGGATGCACATCATGGGTATCCCCAGGACTCTGGCGACATCCACTGTCCGCGCATGGTTGATCGGCATAAGTCTTCTTTCTATCTCACTGATTCTTTTTCCCATGAGCTGTTCGGCCACGCTGATGGTGATCCCATAATTGGCCAGTAGATCAGCCTGAAGTTTCATGGCTTCATACAATTGAGCCAGAGCCAAACCTTCAGGATGATGCGAGATGACCAAATCTATTTTTTGGTCTGTATCCCTGTTCAAAAGGTAAGTCAGCAGGAGCTCACCCACTTGCATGTCAATGCCAACGATAATTTTCTTGACCTCAGTATCCCAATCTCCATTCAGTATTCTGGTGTCTGAGAAGGGATTGGAGAGACGCTCTTTGTCGAAATACTCTGCTTCTTCCTTCTCGATTTTTTTGAATTGCTCATTTTCTTCCTTCATAACTCTATTGATCTCGGTTTTTCCTCTCAGATCGTTTACGATCCCGATCTCCACGGCTTTACGGTACAGTCTTTCTAATTTCATTGGCTTTCTCCTTTGATTGAATTCGCTCCGGCCTCGCGGTTTTTTGCGATACTCAGTTCGGGAATGAATCTATATCTTATACCAAAAACGGGAGTAAATTAAGTCAAAATCAATATTATGGAAAAAATCTCAACTTGGGCGTCGACGCTTGAGGGACTCTTTATATTTTAGCTGTTCAGGATGGGCATGCAGTGATGGAATTGAAGGAAGTGGATTAGCCGGGCAGGTCAAAACCAAGGCCAGGCTTTTCGGTCGGAAAGAGGACGCCGTTACGGAGCAAAACAGCTCCTTGGGAAGGATCGTCAACTAAATCCAAATGTCCATCAAGGTCAGCATAGGCTACATTCGGCCGAGCGAGAGCGAAATGAAGCCCAGCGGCGATACTGAGAGCGGCCTCATCCATACATCCCACCATAACCTCTAATCCAGCTGAACGGGCTACGGAGTTGATCTGGAGCGCGACCGAAATCCCTCCGACCTTCATCAGCTTCACATTGACCATGTCCACAAGGTCACGCCGGGCCAAACGAAAAGCATCGCGCAGAGTTATGAGGCTTTCATCGGCCATGATGGGAAGCGGCACTTTGCTGGTGATTCTTCCCAGAAGGTCCGGATGGCCTTTTGGAGTTGGTTGTTCGATGAGCTCAAGTCGTGCTCTACGGGCTTTGTCGACGAATTTCAGCGCCTGTTCTTCCGTGAATCCCTGGTTGGCGTCAAACCGCAATTCTATCTCGGGGCCAACTGCCTCCCTGACTTTTACCACACGAGCGATGTCTGAGTCGACATCGATACCGCCTTTTATCTTGAGACTTTTGAAGCCATGAGCCACAAAATCTTGAGCTCGGATTATGGTCTCCTGTTCAGGAAGAATCCCGATGGTTATGCTTGTCCGAATTCGGTCGCGGAATCCGCCGAGCAGTTTCCAGAGCGGTACGCCGCTGAACTTGCCCAGGATGTCATGGAGAGCCATATCTACGGCGGCCAGAGCCGAAGCCTGAGATTTAAGGAGCGGAGCCAGTCTTTCGACGAGCATCGCCCTCCGCAAAGCGTCTGAACCTTTAATATTGGGAAAGATGACATCATTAACAGCCTGGAGTACGCTTTCCGGAGTTTCACCGGTGATTTGAAGGTCAGGAGCCGCACAACCGAATCCGACTATTTCCTTATCTGTTTCAATCCTCAGGAAGATGTTTGTCGTGCTCTCTATGGTTTCATAGGCAATGGTATACGGTTCTTTGAGGCGCATGGATACCGGCCACGCTTCTATATTTCTGATTTTCATTCTGCTGCTTTCAATATCGCCTATGGAGGATTTCGTCCAGGCTTATGTTTTTCAGGTCTTCAACAAACTCGACAACGTGTTTAATCATCAAAGCCCACATTTTTTCTCCTTTTTCCCGGCTGGCTTTGGTCGGGTCTCCCAGTACTCCGGTAGGAGAGATTTTGGCGACTCGCGCGTACCAGTCCACGCTTCTTTTTGAGCTGAAATTCAGATACCGGCTGGAGAAACGGGGGATGAACTTCTTTTTTTTGTCATGCCTGACCATGTGTGGCCGCACAGCCAGAGTGGTGCTCGTTTCAATTTCGCCAGCGTGAACGTCGTTGGGGGTTTCAATCAGGGCGAGGAGGTCTTTTTCGCTGGTCTCACCTGTTTCCACGCAGGTGAATATGTGGGCGTCACGGTTGATCATCTGAGCGGCGAACTGCAGAGCTGGGATATTGCCACCATGCCCGTTGATGATCATTAATTTGGTGATCCCGTTTCGCGCTGCGCTCATCCCCACTTCATACACCAACTGGGAGAGAGTTTTTGGGCTGATAGTCACGGTTCCACTGAAGTCCGCATGGTGGTAGGAGACTCCGTAAGGAATCAGCGGCAGCACGATCGGCTTTGGGTCACTGCAGGCTGAGGCCACTTCTTTTGCCAGATGGAAAGCATCGAAGGCATCGGTATCAAGGGGAAGATGAGGTCCATGCTGCTCTAATGAGCCCACAGGCAGGAGGGCCACATCCACTTCTTTGAGCCGAACCTGGGCTTCAGGCCAGGTGAGCTCCCCGAGAAGGTAAGGAAGATGTGGGATGTCTGTCTTGTTGTTTTCTATGCCTTCAGCTTTGGATCTTTGTACGGGGGACTCAAAGGGATAAGGGTTGGAAAGAGCGGCGTCGTTGAACGGGTCATACTCTATCCAAATCCGGCCATGATGTTGGGCTGCGCCTTCACTGTGCTGAAGGAATATCTGGAGGAGAGGCTGGCGGAGTTCAGTAGGGATGGCATCGATTGGAGACTTTTCCGGGTCGAATCGGATTTTGAGGATCTCAGAATGCTCCCGAGCTTTTAGTTTTTTTGCTGGCTGCGGAATGAGCCCTTTCTGACTTAAGAGAAAGAGCAGATGCTGGGCTCCCGCAGATTCCTGGTGAACTCCTTTGGCAGCCAGTTCCTTTAAGCAGCTCTCTATCTGAGAACGAGAATAGCCGCAGTTTGAAGGATTGGCGTTGATAGCCGTCAGCATCCCGACGATTCGGCGGCATTTCTCGCACTTGCCGCAGGGATGGACGCGGCCTCCTTCGATGTGTGTGGCATGACAGGAGACTTGATGACGCTGGAGTTCGGGATATCTCTCGATCAGGATTTTTTCGATCAGAAGCTCGGAGAGAGGCCTGATGATGGAAAACTGCGTCATATTCCATTTTTTCTTGATGTAATATCGAGTGAGAGCATTGTCGAAATAGCGGCTCTGGTCGTACAGCCCGTTGTAATGAGTGATTCCATGAAAGGTGTTCCTGGATGTGGTGTCGAACTCATCTCCGATGACAATCCGTCCGATGCTTCTTTTCCTGGCAATCGGAAGAGCACCAAAGAGAAAGACAGCCACTGTCCAGAGGCGAATCGGGTATTCGTCTGACCGGACGGAAGCAAAATCCTCGCGGATAAACGGGAAATGTCTGAGCATCCAGGCAAACAACCTGTCTGCGTTCGTCCAGACCTTTGTGGATCGAGGGAAGGTGGCTGAGAAATGACGGAAAGCGTTTAGAGCGGTATACCAGTGCCGTCCGGATTCATTGATGAAGACAGGATGCACCTCTCGGTCCATTTCCCGGAGCAGTCCAAAACTCAGGAGGCTGTCTTTTCCTCCGCTGGAGAGGATTAGATGTCTTGACGGGTCTGTGTCCCAACCGCTTGCCGTTTTATCCTTTTTTGTGGCAGTGATCGGGGATGGCTGTTGATCAGAAAAGATTATCTCTGCCTGGACGTAGCTTTCTTTTTTTACTGGATGAAGTTGCGCGGCTTTCCCGCGGATGAATGGGTTGTCCTCGAGAAACTTCTTGACAAAGATCTCTCTGGCTGTGTTTTGCATCATATCTTTGATGAACAGCTGGTCTGTTTTGTCGAATAGCCCGTGAAAGACGATTTGTTTGCAAAAAAGCCCATAATTGAGAGCCACTTGGGTTGCGATCATACTGGCCAGGTTGAGGGATTCATATTCTTTGGGATCAAAAACGTTTTCGCCGTAATTGTAGATTAATTCGAACGACGAGCTTTCGTTTTTTTTGAAAACTGTATAGGGAGCAAGGAGACGGTGGCGTTCCACTCTGACAGGGCCGATCTCCATCTTGGAGATGACATTGAGGACACGAAACAGGTTTTGTTTTGGAAAAACTGGAGTGTCATTTTTGGTTTTGGAGACATTTTTGTTATCTGTGTTGGTTTTTCTCATCGGAGTATTCTTTCAGTGTTTAAGATGGGATAAAATCGATTTGACGGTTTCGTCTGGATCTCCGAGCAGCAGGTCCGCGGCGGGGAGTCCGGTCTGTTTCCTGATATCTTTGCAGACCTTATCGATCTTGGTTTTGGGAATGTTTTCATGATTTATGGTTACAGCGATGACTGGTTTTCCGGATAAGAGCTCGATGGCTTTGATTTGGACGTCGAGTGGTTGGATGGGATAGCCTGGAAAACCGTCATAGTCTTTCCTTCCCGGTGCATGCTGGAGAACGATCACATCCGGCCGGCCTGCAGCCAGGATCTCGAATCCCCCGGGATAAGCAGGATTCATCAAGCTGCCCTGTCCTTCGATGATGATCACATCAGGATGAACTTCATTCCATGCTGACCAGACTGCGTGTTCAATCTCCCCTGAGACGAAGTCGTTGACTAGTGAGTCGAGGATGATTCCAAAACGAACGCCCTGCATCCAGGCTGTCTGTCCTGTTCCGATAAGCTCAACGCTGTATCCTGATGCCTGGAGAGCTTCGGTCAGAATCCAGGCAGTTGTGCGTTTCCCGACGGCCGAGTCTGTTCCCAGGACAGCCACTTTCAAAGAAGTGACTTGTTCGATCTTCCCGTCAAAAAAATGAAGTTCATCTCGTGAAGGAGGCTTTCTCACGTCTCGAATTCGCAGACCATTCTTTTCTGCGATTGAGAAGACTTCAGTATCTTCAGAAAGAAAATCATGAAGGCCTGAATCTACGTTTAATCCAGCCTTAACGGCCTCGATAACCGCCATTCTGTGTTCGGGGCTGAAGCGGCCTCCATCTGGGGCCAGTCCGATCACGAAGTGCGTGGGAGGAGAGTTGTTCTGAAGAGCTGTAATTTTAGCTGAGGAGAGATCGGCATAAATGGGTATCCCGTTCGGCTTTCCATCCAGAATCTGACCCGAGTCTTGACCGCTATACGTGGAGTCCAGCACTGACAGGACTCGATAGCGCTTGGTGCGCCGGATCAGACCGTGAGCTGTTTTTCCGTTAGGGGTTCCAAAAGCCCCTTGGCAGTAGATGATGGCGTTACCCTCGGGAAAGTCATCCATCACCGTCTCCCGGTGAGAATCACTACGTAACGGTCGCTGGGAAATGAGTCTTTTTGCAGTCCGTTGATGAGAGCGATCAAGCCCGCTGTGGAAGCCGGCAGAATGTTCAGCCCTTCCCGTTCGCGGATCAAACGGGAAAAATTAAGCATGTTCTTGTCGCTGGCATAGGCCGCCCAACCTTTGGTCAGACGCAGGGCCTGCAGCGCATAGTCACCGTCAATGGATTGCCAGTTGATCAGAGGTTCGTTCACCGATGTTTCCCGAATGCTCTCGGGCTGGAGATCATCACACCTGGGGCTGTTCTTGAGATAAGCATGGACGATCGGATTCTTCCCGTAAGAGGAGCCAGCGACCATTCTTGGGATTCTCGATGTCTTTCCTCGGCGGTATAAGCTTAAAAAGCCCTTGTAGACACCTGCTAAAGTTGTCCCGTTGGATACAGGAACAGCCACAAAAGCCGGAGCGTCCCGGAGTTCATCGTAGATTTCGTAGGCAATCTCTCCGTAAGCTTTTAGCTGCAGGGCAGTATTGGCTCCTCCCGGATTCGCATCATAAATCTCTTCGGATTCGGCGAACTGGCGGGAGAGGAGGACGGCCTGTTCATAGTCTCCGGGGACACGTATGATCTCAGCTCCGGTATCGAGTATTTCTTTGGCTCGCTTGGTATGGTAAGTTTCAGGAATGTAAACGATACATCTCAAACCTGCCAATGAAGCGGCAAGGGCCACAGCCACTCCGTAATTGCCGCATGTCGCCATTGTTATCGCCTCAAAACCTCGCCGCAGCGCGTCCAGGACTTGAGCGAAAGCGATTCGGTCTTTCTGGGTCCCGGTTGGGTTCCCTCCTTCGAATTTGAGGTAGATCTGACGAAATCCCACTTCACGCTCGATATTTCGCGCTCTGGATAGTGTCGTATCCCCAATCTCAGAATCGAAAATGTCCTCATACGCCTCCAAACGTTCTTCCAAGGGAAAGCTTTTATCCGCAGCGATCTTCCTCTGGGTCTCGATCTCTGTCGTAATGTCTTCGACTTGGCTAGTTGCTTCATCCAGTAAGAAAAATCCATGTTCTTTCCGGACGTCGAGCGCATTATTTTGATTTTGCTCTGAATTCTTGGGTGAGTTCACTGATTTACGGGAAGGAGGATTCTTGGACAGCTTCTGTTCGTCCGGCGGAGCGGGTTTATCCCCTTTAGCGTTCATCTTGTCTTGTGTCCATTCTAATTCGCACTTATAGCACAAGTTATGGTAGCTGTCAATCCATATAAAAGGCTCTCTCAGTGCTCAAATTGCACTTTTGATGAGTTGTTGCGGTTTTTGATTTTTTGAATTATCTCGGGATTAAAAATTGACACTTTTTCATATACCTGCTATTCTTTTGCCACACAATTGTGGGGATAATGGACCATGAAATGTCCCGCATGCCAATTTGAGAATCCGGATGATACCCGCTTTTGCGGCCACTGTGGGTCCAAAATCAAACGATTAGATGATGTATCTGATTCTCATACAAGAACATCGCGTATTCCCATGAAGGAAATGGATCGAGGGACGACAATTGCGAACAGATACGAAATTATCGAAGAACTGGGAAGGGGTGGGATGGGCAATGTTTATAGAGTTGTGGACAAAAAGATTAATGAAGAGATGGCTTTGAAGATTTTGCATCCTGCGATTGCGGCTGAAGAGAAAACGATCGAGCGCTTCAAGAATGAACTTAAACTGGCTCGCAAAATCACCCACAAGAATGTCTGCCGGATGTATGACCTCAATGAAGAAGGAGGCACTCCATACATCACCATGGAATACGTTCCCGGAGAAGATTTAAAGAGTATGATTAAAATGACGGGGCAGATGAGTGTGGGTAGAGCAGTTTCTATTTCCAAACAGATATGTGAAGGATTGGCTGAGGCTCATCATTTGGGAGTTGTGCACAGGGATTTAAAGTCCCGGAACATCATGATCGATAAAAAGGGAAATGCCAAGATTATGGATTTTGGAATAGCCCATTCCCTTAAAACAAAAGGGATAACTGATGACGGAATAATGGTTGGGACGCCTGATTACATGTCTCCTGAGCAGGTAAAAGGAGAGGAGGCGGATCCGCGTTCGGATATCTATTCCCTAGGAATCATCCTTTTTGAGATGGTCGCCGGGAAGATTCCTTTCGAAGGAGATACGTCTATAAGTATTGCCTTAAAACACAAAACAGAGACTCCTCCGGATCCCAGAGAATTCAACACTCAGATTTCCGGAGAATTTAGCCGTGTAATACTGAAATGCTTAGAGAAAAACAAGGATAAAAGGTATCAACGAGTTGAAGAGTTGGCATCAGACCTTGACAGGATAGAGAAAGAGATTTCAACGGAAGAGAGATTTATCCCCAAGAAGAAAACAAGAATAGAAATTCCAAGAAGGCGGAGGCGGAATTTTTGGATAGCTGGCACTATTCTATCTGCAGTTATAATCGTGGTCTTAGGATATTTATTCTTAGGTAAATTTCTTAAGAAAGAAGAGCCAGGGACTGAAGTCATCAGTGAAATTCAATGGAAAAACTCTATTGCCGTGCTACCTTTTAGAGATTTGAGCCTCGAAAGAGACCAGGAATATTTTTGTGACGCAATGACTGAAGCTGTCATTACAAGACTATCCAGCATTAAAGAATTGAGAGTTGTCCCTTACCACACAATGAGCCGCTATAAAAATACAGAAAAAAGTTTAAAAGAAATTGGCACGGAGTTGGCTGTGGAGACAATCCTTGATCCCAGCCTTCACAAAGAAGGAAACATAATTCGTGTCAGTGCCCAGCTAAGCAATGTGAAGGATGGCTCCGTCATTAAAACATATGCCCATCAGAAGGAGTTAAAAAATTTTTTAGAAGTCCAGGATGACATTTGCAGAACAATTGCCAGAGATTTAGAGGTTCAACTCATTGAAGAGAGGTTCGAAGCTGTCAAGAAAAGAGATCCTGCCGATTTTAGAGCTTATGAATGTTATGTCAAGGGCAAGTACTTCATTGAAAGAAAATATTTTGATACTGAGAAAAAAGAGGATTTTGATGCTGGAGTGGGGATGTATGAGAAAGCCATTGAATTCGACCCGGATTATGCTTTGGCTTACTGGGGCTTAGGTAATGCCTACGAATCTCGTTATTATGACAAGGATAAGGATAAGAATGACCTTGATTTGATGAAGGAGAATTATAAAAAGGCGTACGAGATAGACCCAAATTTAGCAGAAGCGAATCTCGGACTCGGGTGGGTTTACTTTAATTTAGAGGATAATGACAACGCTTATCTTTTTTTTAAAAGAGCTTTTGAGTTAGATCCAGATAACGCCATTATTAATCATGATGTCGGGTCTTTTTTAAGGAGCATTGGATTGTATTCCAAGGCTATTGAATACTATTCAAGAGCCATTATGCGTGATCCTATATCTGTAGATTCCTATAAACTCAACACTATTTGTTTTATGTATATAGGGAAATTTGAAGAGGCTATTAACCAAGTAAACAAAGCATTAGAGATAGAGCCGGATAATTATGAGCTTCACTTCAATTATGCAAGACTGCTTCTTATGATGAAAAAATATGATGAAGCAGAAAAGGAAATAGCTGAAGCGGAGAAACCTAAACCGGACAATCCTCGTTTTAGACATTTCCGTGCCTGGATCCTTGCGGCAAAGGGAGAAAAAGAGATGGCTCTCGCTCTTATTGAGGACAGACCCTCTTTTCATGAGGATGTAACAAGCATCTACTCTCTTTTAGGAATGAAAGACCAGGCGATAGATAATATTGAAATAGGAATCATTAAAGGATTTGAAGAGACAGGTGGCTATTTGTATTCCTATCCTTTCTTAATCAGTAATCCTTGTTATGATAACCTGAGGGATGATCCTCGCTTCATGGATATTTTAAAAAGGGAAAAGAAGAAGTATGAAGAAAAAGTGAAGAAATATGGTAAATTGTAATGATCTCAGACCATGATTTCTTCTGTGTTGACTTTACGCCGAATCTTCTTTGCCTTGAATGATTACAGTCAGACTTGACAAGCAGATTTTTCCTTTGATATAAGTTCAAAGGCAAACAACTTTAGTTAAGGGGAAAGAAGTCAATCACCCAACAGATTAAATTCAACATCATTTTCCGACTTTTTCTCCGGAAAGGAGGTAAGTAGCACACCTGCTTTAAAATTGATAAGGAAAGGAGGAAAGAATGGCGAAAATTAAAACTGATAAGTTCGTCAAGAACATCAAGAAGGCACTAGAGCGTAAGATTATTAAGGATAATGGGGATATTCGCGACTTTTTTGAAAATTCTTTTGGGAAATCAGTAAGCGACATAAATGAAGAGGACATTAAAGATACATATATGTACTTTAATCCAAAAATTACAACAGAGAAGGAAGTAATTGAAGGATGGGAAGACATTAAAACTTATTTGAGTGGAATCCCGGAAGGAACGAATTGTAGTAGTGATGATGAAAACGCTGACGCGGATGTCGATTATTTATATCTAAAAGATTCTGAAGATCAAAGCAAAAATGATTTTGACCTTCAAGCTCATATAAAAACTGCGTTCACGTTTACGATCAGAGGACCGGAAAAGAGCGCACAGATTGATCCTGACGGCGAAGGAGACCTGAAACACAGGCGTACTTGTGTTTGGGAGCCTTGAGAATAAAAAGAAGAAAATTTGAGCGTGTATTGAACGGATAATCCTCTATTACCCAAAAAGCGAAAAAATCTCTGGATAAGTAAATTCTCAATGTATCCGAGGTCTATCTAAAAGGGAAAAAACGACTGCGGACTATTCAATAATTCACATAAATTCCGACTTTGATAAAAAAATCCTTTATGGTTAATTCCTTGTCTTAGGGTTTTATCATTGGTCTGGATTTTCTTTTTTTCTGTAGTCATTCCCATTTGATTTTTTTCTGTTTCAACACCCAAAAGGAAATAGGATAAAATCAGGAACCAGTGCGATTTTATTCTCTAACTTATTCAATTCAAATAAATTACAATTTTAGGAGTCATAAATTCCATTTTTATTCTTTTTGGCTTATTTTATCTATCTTGATACCGAAGCATTTTTAAGATTCTCACAAATAGCAAGGCTAATCCGCACAATTCATGGTTGAGCTTTATCCGTTATAAGTGCCATGGATCATTCTTAAACTAAATCCAACTTAGACTAGATCCAAAAGTGATGGAACAATCATGAAAAAATTAATTCATCAATTTCTCGAAAAATATTTTTGAACATGATACATTTTGATTCTTTCAAAGAGATGTTATTTTGCTAAAATAGTAG
>JABAOC010002267.1_pt4 | contig 14720 bp, 13 predicted proteins | sample 7062161 | NCBI WGS metagenome assembly JABAOC01 (sample SAMN14538625, study PRJNA623070) | marine sediment metagenome | biome: marine biome [ENVO:00000428]; feature: marine pelagic biome [ENVO:01000023]; material: deep marine sediment [ENVO:00002113] | place: India: Gulf of Khambhat ... | reverse complement strand
ATTACTATCTCGCTACGAGCTGCTCCGCCACGTGATTCTGGACCATAAGATTGGGTCTGTACAGCTTGTTTTCCATCACGAATAGCAGCTTCACCCAAAAGTAATCCTGCTAAAACAATGCCCTGTCCGCCGAAGCCTGCAATGCGGATTTCTGTTCTCATATCTAAACCTTATTGAATGTAGAATATCGAATAACGAATTTCGAATGTCGAAGTGTCGATCTTATTTTAATATAGTTTGGGCTGTGTTAATGCTTTTTGCAAAAATCGAAATCAACGCCTATTAAATTGTACCCTTCCTCAAAAGCACGAAGATTTTTCTCAACAACCTTTTGAGGCAAATGTCTCTGAATACTCTTTCTCAAAGATTCCTTAGAGACAATCCCAAGCAAGGCGGTGAGGTAACCGACAATAACTATATTTCCCATAATCTTTTGTCCAAACTGCTTGAACGCTATATCTGTAGCATTGATTCTGTGAACCGTCACCCTTTCTAGATTCGCCTGGACTAAATCCTTATCAATAATTAGAATTCCATCCTTTTTAAGCTGTCCGATGTAAGTTTCATAAGCACTTTGGGACATAGATATCAAAACGTCAAGCACGGGAGACTCAAGCTCGTAAATTTTTTCTCTGGAGATGATTAAATCGCACTTGCTGGCACCACCTCGAGAGGCGCTACCATAAGATTGGGTTTGGATAGCATTTAAACCATCGGCAACCGCAGCCTCCCCGTAAATAACACCAGCAAGAACAATACCTTGTCCTCCGAAGCCAGAAAATCTAATGCTTATTGTCTTGAAATCTTTACTTCTCAAGAAAGACTCCATTCTTCAGGACTTTTGCCTATTTTTTCTTTTCTTATTTTTATATTAAGTTTGCGAAGATTTTCGGTAAATTCCTCTTTATCCCTTTCGATTAGCTTTCCGATGACGATTTTCCCTTTCAACTTCACCGGATTCATGTCAGAGGCTTCTTGAACTCTTACCGAGGATTCCTTATATTCCTGTAAAGCATCACTTCCACTTCTTTTGCCAACTCTTCTACCGTAACTAATCGGGCACTGAGAACGAATCTCGATAAAGGAAAAACCTTTTTTAGTTAGAGCCTTTTGCATTGACTCCATTAATGGAAAGACATGATAAGTAGTCCAGCGGGCAACATAGCTGGCTCCAGCCACTGCCACCAGTTCGGCTATTTCAAAAGGATGTTCTACGTTACCATAGGGAGAGGTTGTTGTAGAAACACCAACCGGTGTTGTAGGAGCAACTTGCCCACCGGTCATACCATAGATCAGGTTATTAACTAAAAATACCTTAATGTCTATATTTCTCCTGGCAGCATGAATCAAATGATTTCCCCCGATACCAATCAGGTCACCATCGCCAGCGATTACAACCACGGTTTTGTCAGGACGCATTACCTTCACCCCGGTGGCAAAAGCGACTGGTCTACCATGAGTAGTGTGTAAGGTATCACCTAAAAAATATGGGCTGGGAATCCATGACGAGCACCCAATCCCGGTGACGGCAACGATATCATTGGGGTCAAATTGAAGCTCATCAACTGCATGAGCGTAACAATTAAGAACAATGCCACAACCACATCCAGGACAGAAAGCGGTGGGCAAGACCTCTTTACGGAGATATTTAAAAAGGCGGTGTCTATGCTTTTGAGCGTTCTCTTCGTCGCTTGACATTTCGCCCTCAAGATTATGGTTTTTGTTATTTTACAATATTTCTAAAAGGTACTGGGAATAAAGAGATAGAGAGAATAAGGTACATAGGGATATAGAGGAAATACGGGTTTAGGGATATATGTTTTATATCTTATGTCTTTATCGCCATTATACCTTTATTTCCCTTGTACCCTTTTCCCCTTATAATCCTATTTTCCCTATCTTTTTTTCCTTTATACCCATATTTCCCATATACACTTATTTCCTTTATTCCTTTATTACCTCATAAATTTCATCGATAGTATGTACAATCCCTCCGATTTTAGAGATAGAATGAACTTCACAGTTCACAAATCTCTCAACCTCACGAGAAAGTTGTCCTAAGTTCATCTCTGGAACGAAAATTTTTTTCGCTTTAGTTCCCAACTCCCTTACTTTACGTTCAGGAAAGGGCCAGATAGTAATCAATCGCAACATACCAATTTTTTTTCCTTTACTTCTCGCTTTAAGCACCGCTCCGGTTGCTGGTCTGCTGGTTGCTCCATAAGAAATCAAGACAATATCAGCATCTTCCAGGTAAATTTCCTCGAGCCTGGTAAGACGATCACGATTATCGCTGATCTTTTTACACAATCTGGTGACTAATCTATGGTGAGCTTCCTGAGTTTCAACATCTCTGATTCCAGACTCTTTATGAGTGGAGCCAGTGATATGTATGAACCGTCCCAGACCGAATTCTGCCATCGGTGGTATTAGTTCTCCACCAAACAGCAGTTCATCACCAGTCGCTACCTGCCTATCCTTGATTTTCACCTTTTCTAATGGAGGCAATGTGATTTTCTCTCGCAGGTGTCCAACCTCACCATCCATCAGGATAATTACCGGTGTGCGATATTCTTCTGCTAAATTGAAAGCTTCGATTGCCAGATCAAAGCACTCCTGCACCGAATTTGGTGCTAAAGCGATAATTTCATGGTCTCCATGAGTTCCCCAGCGAGCTTGCAGAACATCTCCCTGCGCTGGTTTGGTAGCCTGACCTGTAGAGGGTCCGGAGCGTTGAACGTTGACAATCACGCACGGAGTTTCGGTCATCACCGCATAACCGATGTTTTCCTGCATTAAAGAAAAACCCGGGCCCGAGGTGGCGGTCATCCCCTTGGCACCAGCCCAGATAGCTCCAATCACTGCCGAAAGGGATGCTAACTCGTCCTCCATCTGGATATAATACCCGTTCACATGAGGGAGTTCCGCAGCCATGACCTCGGCAACCTCTGAAGCTGGGGTGATGGGATAACCGGCGAAAAAGTTACATCCTGCATAAAGAGAGCCATAAGCCACAGACTCATCCCCCTGCATAAAGTAACTACGATTAGCAAATCGATTGAGATATTCGACCCGTATTTTATCGTTATTGCTCAAACTTTTCTACTCGTTAATAATAATAATGGAAAACTCCGGACAAAGTAGCTCACACAATCTACAACCAACACATTCTTTCTCTTTCACAGGAACCGGAGGGTAATAACCCCTGCTATTGATTTTATCAGAAGTTTCGAAGACCTTTAGAGGACAAAAATCCACGCATATTCCACAGCCTTTGCAGAGTTCCTCATCTATTTCAATCATAATTGGAATTTGGAATTTGTTTTTTATTTGGTAATTGGAATTTAATTAAAAAAGCTCATCCAGATCCAAATTCCCCTCCGGCATCTCTCCATGAACTTGAACGTATTGTTGAATCAGTTCTGTCTCCCGCTTGGTAAACATTGGATCTAACTCATAAACAAAATAGGAAGCTTTGTCATTAGTATTCAACTGCTCCTGCAAGGCTTGACATAAATTTACAGATCCAGAAATCAAGATTACCGTTTTCTCTTGATTTAATAATTGAAATACTCCTTCCTTCTCAGGAACCTCTTTGATAGTTTCAGCATTAAAAGGTATCCATTGTTCGGGAGGTAAAATAACAGGTTGAAGCTTTAGTCGAAGATCACACTGCAAACACCTTTTAGCCTCGAGGATAGAATTATCTTTATTCAAACCCAGCTCAACTACGGAAAAATCTTTAGTTCGTTCTGAAACAGAAAGACTGAGCATTCCAAATCGTGTTTTAGTGGAGAATCCCTCCTCTTTACCAACCCAAAAGGGAGTCTTTTGGTCTTCGATTAAAGATTCAGAGATATCTCCATCTCCGCCTAAGAATCTGTCAATCGATTGTGCCGCTTTTCTCCCTGAGTCAATTGCTTCAATTACTGATTTCGGTCCGGTTACAATATCACCACCAGCGAAGATCCCCTGCCGGCTTGTCTCTAAAGTATCTTTATTAATCCAGATTCCACCTTCGGAGTTGATCTTAAATTCCACCTGGTTTTCTAAAAATGACAGGTCTGGAGTTTGTCCGATGGCCAAAATTACCATGTCCGTATCAATAGCCATGCTTTCATTTTCATCCAAAACGGGATCGAACTTTCCTTGCTTGTCGAAAACTCTTATGCAGCGGATAAGTTCGACACTGGTAATTTTCCCATCTTCACCAAAGATTTGTTTCGGTCCCCAGGAGTTGTTAATTATGACTCCTTCTTCGATTGCTCTCTCAATTTCCCAGTCATAAGCAGGCATCTCTTCTTTTGATTCCAGACAAGCTACTTTCACTTCTTTAGCACCCAGACGGATTGTTGATAAAGCGACATCAAAAGCAACATTCCCACCCCCAATAATTAATACTCTTTGTCTCACCTTTGGTATTCGACCAGAATTCAAATCTTTGAGGAAGTCCAATCCCCACAGAACACCTTCCAGTTCAGCCCCTTCTAAATCTATCTGCTTGCTAAGTTGAGTTCCCACTGAAAGGAATAAAGCAGAATACCCCTGCGACAGGAGATCATTAAACGAAAATTCATCATTTATAGGGCTGTTTGTTTTAATTTTAACACCCAGCGATTTAATTTCATCTATCTCGTTCTCCAGAACGTTCCCTGGAAGACGATACCCTGGAATTCCGTAACGCATCATACCCCCAGGTTCCCCTTGAGCTTCGAAAATAGTGACATCATGTCCTTTCTTGGATAAATAATATGCAGCCGTTAAACCAGCAGGGCCGGCACCGATTATGGCAACACTTTTACCTGTGGGAGGAGCAATTTTTGAATTCTTTTTCCAGAAACCGTCATCTCTATCAAAAGCAGAACGTTTGAGACTACAAATCGAGATAGGTTCGTTTACTTCTCCGCGTCGACAAACTTGCTCGCAGGGATGAAAGCAGACATATCCTAACACACCCGGAAATGGAACCTTCTCACGAATAACTGCAATGGCTTGAGGAAATTTATCCTCTGAGATTAAACGAAGATAGCGAGGGACATCGATACCTGCGGGACAGCTCGATCGACAGGGAATTAATGCGCTCTCTTTATCCCCCTTTAAGATCTTGTCTATCAAGGCGCCAGTAGGACAGACCTCCACACAAAAACCACAAAACCTGCACTCTGCTTCATTAAGTGATGGTGAGTTAACTGTACCAACAACCAGATCTCCATTATGAATTACTGCGCCAAGCGCCCCAATCCCTCTAACGGACTGGCACACTCTGACACATCTACCGCAATTAATACAGATGTTATAATCCCTGATAAATAATGGTTCATCGACAATTTTCGAAAGATTTTCAAATTTATATCTGGGGGTTTCCGGTGCGATCCCGACATATTCAACGATCTTCTGCAATTCACAATTTCCAAGGAGCGAGCAACACCTTTCTTCTATGGATACATTGCTGGGGCAGACATCTGTAAGCGGTATGCATCCCTCTCGCTGACTACATGTCAAACAAGCATGCGGATGATTTGTCAGTAGACGCATTAAGTTTTCCTGACGTTTCTTTTTAATCGAAGGAGTGTCTGTTAATATTTTCATCCCTTCTGTAACTTCTGTATTGCAAGAAGTGACAGGTATTGCGACATCCTCTTGCTTTACAATACATAACTCACATCCTTTTAAAGATTCGATTGAATGATTAGAATCATTGACTATTTTTTTTGAGCCCTGGTAAATAAATTCCGATAGCTCTATTTCATGGAATAGGGGTAATTCAGGATGGCTGCATAGCGCAGGAATATAGATTTCTGCAGAATGTGCCGCCTGTAAAATAGTACTCCCCGTGGGGACGGTTATTTCTTTGTTGTCGAGCGATAAATGAACCATGTTCTTATTAACTATTGACTTTTGACTATTTATTATTGTCTATTATCTATTGTTTATTGCCAGATGTTAATAATCAATAGACAATAAACAATTACCATGAATGGGTAATAGCTTTTGGTTTACATACCATTATACATTGTGGTTCACGCTCCACACCTGTTTGTTTACAAGGGGCGCAAGAATATTTTATTTTTTTTCGATGTTCTTCCGTTACCGCAGCCATTTTATCATCGGTTAAAGGGTCAAAATCATTTTCGCGAATTTCCAAAACGCTTGCTGGACAGGCTGAAACGCAATCTCCACACCCATCACATTTATTACTGTCTATCGTAATAAAATATTCCCCCGACCCATCTTTATATCCATAATTTGCAATCATATCATTACACTCGTTTGTTTTTTAAAACCTGTGATATAATCAGTGTCTGTCCGAAAAGGTAGGTTTTTGTAACATAAGCATCTTGCTTGTCATCAAATTATTGAAGTTAAGATGGTTTTTCTCACAAGCTGGAAGCTTATGTTACGTTTTCGGACAAACACCAATTAAGGATAGTTACAATATTTCCCCTTATTACCTCCATATCCTCTTCATCCAGCCTTTTCAATCATCAATTCCTTAGTATCCACATACCTACTTCTTCACCTTTTCAGCAAGCACTTTTGCAAATAGCGCGGCGCCCAATGCCCCAGCAATCTGAGTATCATATTCAGTGTGCAAAATTTCTATGCCAATCTCCTGTTGCAAGCGCTTTACTACACCTATGTTTTTAGCAATTCCTCCTGTAATAGCAAAATCTTTTTCAATACCTATTCTTTCCAGCAGGGTCACAATTCTATGTGCCATAGCAGAGCAGTAGGCGGCGATAACCTTATTTTTAGGCCAACCTTCTCGAAGCAATCCTGTAGCTTCAGATTTGGCAAATACAACACATGTACTACTTACAGGTTCTGGCTCTTCGTCAATCTGAAAAGAGAGATCACCAACATCTTCAATAGGAATGGATAATAAGTCGGCAAAAACCTCCATGCCGCGACCCGTACCGGCTGCACATTTGTCATTCATTAAAAAGTTAGCAACTTTGCCTTTCTCATCACATTGAATGGCCTTACAGTCCTGTCCGCCCATATCGAGGACAGTTCGTACTGTATTTCCGTACATAAAATTAGCTCCTCTTGCATGACAGGCGATTTCAGTAATCGTTCTATTTGCAAATGGGACATTAACCCTGCCATAGCCAGTTCCAACAACATAATGAATATCATTTAGGGTCATGTCCGAATCTTCCAAAGCCCAATCCATTGCTTCCTCGGCGCTCTCCGGGCTATCTGATCCAGTTCTCATATTAGAGAATGCAAAAAGCTCTCCGTCAACAAGGACGACCGCTTGAGAACTAACAGAACCTACATCAACACCAGCGCTTCGTATGGTTCCTGATTTCCAATCGATGTCTGGATTTTTCCAGTTATATTCTTTCCAACGCCAATATTCTTTAGTCATCAATAGTTCCTTTAATTATTCTTTTCCGAAGGATTATAAGGTATAAAGGTAATAGGAGCAATAGGATAGATAAAGGTAATAAGGGGGATAGGGATAATAAGGTATATATGGGTATATTTTTTTTAAGCTTATATTCTCTATTTCCTTATATCCTATAATCCTCTCTACTTCAACATAGTTAGTTACAAATTTGCCTCGTCTGTTATTTACTACTAATGAGTGCTGCTCCAAATGCACCGATATATTCTGGGTTATCGGGAATTAAAATATCTAATTCAAGATCGTTTTTTAACGATTCGACAAATCCAATATTATATGCAACTCCACCAATGAGAGCGATTTCTTTTTTAAAACCGACCTTCCTCACCATAGAAGAAATTCGCGATGCAATGGCGTCATTTACAGCGCGAGCTATGTCTTCTTTGGGAGTTTTAGCATGGAGTAAGGAAACTACTTCTGATTCAGCAAAAACAGCACATTGTGCATTCATGGGTATTTCGTTTGTAGATTTTAACGACAATGGTCCAAATCCTTCAATCGGAATTTCGAGAGCACGCGCCATGGCTTCAGTAAAAGCTCCTGCACCGGCAGCACACTTTTCGTTTATAGCGAAATCAATTATTTTACCTTTATCATCACAACGAATACTCCGCCCCTCTTCTGCTCCAACATCAATGATTGTGCAGACTTCAGGATGCAATGCAACTACTCCGGCTGATGCTGCCGTAACCTCAGTAACACTTTTAGTTGCAAAAGATACTTCTTTTCTACCACTTCCAGTAGCAGTAATAGAATTAATTTCATCCTTTGATATTCCCGCATCTTTCACTATCTGGTCGAAAAGTTTGATTGAATTTTCATTTACTTCAAATCCTGCAAGCGTCTGGCTTTTTGCGATCATTGTACTGTTTTGTAGAACTACTATTTTTATTGTTTTGGCGCCAACATCAATTCCAATATTAATCATAATTTCTCCAAATGGTTTCATTGGAATTATAAACTTTGTTATTGTTTTTTAATTCTATTGACTTATATCTTTTTTAAAGTGTAGAGGGTTATAAGGGATATGGGGAATAGGGGATATACACTATCCCTCTTTATAGCCCCTATTCCCAGTATTCCCTTATATCCTTACAGCCCTTATTCCATATTGCCCTTTATATCCATTGCATTCCTTCCAACTGAACATAACAGCTTAGAAAGCCACTTCACTACTTTTCTATCAAATCAAATCCCAGTGTTTCCATGAATGAATCGATACGAGCAGTAGTTCTTGCTTCATCAAATTCACGTTCGTCACCCATGTTGCCTTCAAAAATCATCACTGGAAACGCAGCATTAATTAAAGCCAGTCTATTTTCAGCAATGCCAACAGTTAATCCTTCGCATCCCCTGTTATAATGTAGCATGATGCCATCGAGCTTCCATTCCTTTGCAATCCGAATCATCATATCGCTCTTAACGTGGGGTGAATAAAAATGCTGCCATTCAGGCTTGCTCAGATTCCATTCTGTGAGAATTCGCAGAGCCTGATCTCTGTTTTCAATGGTGATTCCTTGTTGCTGAGGTGTAGTACGAGGTCCCCAGGTTCCGTCTTTTTTATCCTCCCACATGCCAATTAAGCCAAATGTATATAATGAGCCAACCGAAACCGCACCGAAATTTTCCAGGTATCGAAAAACTTTTAGGAATCCCCAGGGTGGTTGTGTATCAGACATCAACCGGCACCTTTCATGTTTAACTGCTGCTATCTGATTTTCTACTCGGTATTTTACTTCATCCCTGAGTTCCTCATAGAAGTCTGCCACCTCTTTAGCATGTTTTTTAAGAGTACCAAGATTATACAAAGAATACATTGTTTTTTCATCCAATGGAGCCGGGACAGCTTTATTCAAGGTACATATTTCAGCCCATACAGAAGTTGCCCGACATTCATCATAGACAGCTTCAATGAGTTTTTCATCGTTGTATTTCCTGCCAGTAGTTTTTTCCAGCCATTCTATTCCATCGTGCATTTGATTTACGATGTAGTTGATTCTATTTTCTGTTACCTTGTGATAAAGCCCAACTGCCACATCAATGCAAAAGGCCGGAATTCCATCTTCCAACTCCGAAGCCACCTGATACCACTTGGCATGACTACAACAAATATGATCCTGCCAGATAAAATCTGGTTTGGGGAATTTTCCTCCGAAGAGATATTCATCAAGGATAATCGAACCCCAGTAATTTCGCATATAGGAGCATAAATCTCTTGCATAACCCTTTTTTTCTACAGCCTCAAGGCAGCGTAGCGAGAATTCCCTGTTATAGGCAATATTTGCTGCATAAGGTTCGCCCGTCAAAGGGTAAACATCATCACCCAAACCACTGGGTATCGCTCCAAAGCTCCATGCTCCTCCTGCCCATCTCAATCCCTTTTTTTCATGGGCTGTTGCATAATCTTTGTAATAATTGAGCCTTAATTCTTTTGCCTTGTTCCAGCACTGTAAAGGTTCTGTTTTATAAGTTGGTACTGTCATAATTTATCCCTATTATACAAATAAATCTTCCTCCTGAAGCATTTCAAGAAAAGCTTCACAACGAATTTTAAACTGTCCAATTGGTACTGTAACATCGAATTCGAGAAAAAGAGTTTTAGCGCCTTCACCATTCAAAGCTTTCATAATTGCCGGTATGTCGAGTTCATGTGGATCACAGAATTTTTGCTGAATAACAATTGCTCCTTTTACATCATAATCTTTTGCTAACTGAATTATATGTGGGATTCTGGTACGTTCCATCCAGTCCTTGCTCGGACATGGTGGGCGTTCACAGTATCGCTGTGCAATAGCTTTGATCACATTGTCATTTTCAGGCACATTATTCCAGAAATATCGTGTTCCAACGCAATGGTCATCTACAACAACAGTCCCACCATTCGATTCTACCATTCGTACAAACGATAGATCATCATCTTCACTTCCCAGGATCATTAGCCTTGTACCTGTATATTTTTCGATTTGCAAGGTCTGGATTTCTTCAAGCAGCTTTTTAAGCGCATTAGAATGCTCCCTTTTATCCACCATTTGTTGAGACATTGCAATTTCCATGGTTTCCTCACCAGAGAGTGGTGGATTTTCCTTCTTTTTCAACTTATAAACTTGATGCATTAAATCACGATTTTCATTCATTGTTTGGATACCTTTTTGGATATCCTGATCTGTAATTTCCCTCCCGATCCAATCCTCCAGGGCTTTTTTAAATTGCTCGATTTCTCCAGCTAAATAAGTGATAGAATGTGGACTTTGCACATTATTTGGCATGGGCAGATAATATGAGAAATCTACCGGAATATGTTTCTCCCAACTGGTAAACGCCTGTCTTATATGCAAGCACGACTGTGCAATCATTATCCCGTCCAGATAATCATATCGACCTTTCAATCCTTGCGCCAGGCAATCCCGACAGAAGGGGCAAAACATCCCGAAAATATGGGCTTCAGTTACATCGTGAGGTTCATGACTGCCGAGGATTCGAACCGGAAGGATGTCTGCTGCATACAGGATTTCTTCAGGTACATAGGTACAAAAATATCCTATCACTTTACCGCCTGTATTCTCTTTCCAGGTCTTTGCATAAGTATGTCTATTTTGCTCCCACTCCCGGAACTGAGTAATCATAAATACTCCTTTGCTTGTAGATATCAGTTCTTTTTATTGTTAATTATTTTGTTAATTTATACCTTAGATGTTAAGCATCATGGATATAAGGGAAATAAAGGATATATGAGTATAAGGGAAATAGATTTTCATTTTTCATTCATTCTTTGTTTTGTGTAATTTATATATCCACTGATGCTAATTTTCGCTGTTTCGATAAGATTTAGCCCCTCATTAAAAATATCTTTGTTTATATAATCGAAATCTAAACAACTTATTAAATGATCTTTCAATTCATACAGTGATCCTCTTGCAGTGCGATAAAATTGTATACCTTCCTTGTAATGATATCTGCCATAACATTCGGCTATGTTCGCTGTTGCGCCTATAGAAGCCTTTCTTATTTGCGTATCAAGATTAAACTTTTTTGATGGAGGCAACATAGGTATTACTTTTCTGTAGAAAAACAACTTTACTTTTCTAGCATCCTGCCATGCCTTTAATGTCGTAAAATCTCTATACTTATTATATCCTGAAATAGTTTCATGAACTGAATCACTAATAAATATTTGATAGTCCTCATCACACATAGCTCACCTCATTTCAGTCAAATTTCCAACATTTCCCCTATTACCCCTATTTCCAATATTTCCTTTATTACCCTTATTTCCCTATTACCCCTATTTCCCTTATAACCACTCTTCACCTCCCTTTCCAAACAGGGGAACGCTTTTCAAGAAACGCTCGAATTCCCTCATTAGCATCTTCTGTGTCCATTAATTGTTGTAAATATAATTTATCGGCAATTTCTAGCGCCTGAGTAACTGGCAAATATAAACCCTCGTCTACAGCTTTCTTAGTTAGCTTAAGAATAATAGAGCTTTTACTGGTAAATTTTGATATAAATTCTTCTACTTTTTCCTGAAAATTATCTTCTGGAAACACTTTATTTATTAAACCTATTCTTTCAGCATCAGCAGCCGGGATAATGTCCCCTGATAATAGAAGTTCTATTGCTTTGTTTCGACCTAACAAATGAGGAAAAAGAACCACCCCGACTGGTGGAAATACACCGACAGAAATCTCTGGCTGTCCAAACTTTGCCTTTTCAGATGCAACAATCATATCACAAAATACTGCTAATTCACATCCGCCACCAAGAGCCATACCATGCACCACGGCAATGGTGGGACAGGCAATCTGATTTAATCGATAAAAAAGCTTCATAAACTCAGGAATCATTTCGGAACACTTGTCTTTAGTGTGTTCAGCGACATCAGCGCCAACAGAAAAGTGCTTACCCTCGGCTTTAAAAATTAATAAATGTAAATTTTCATCTTTGATTAAATCATTAAGAACCGAATTGATTTCTTCCATCATTGCCTGAGTCATTATGTTCACCGGGGGATTGTTTAGCACAATTTCAGCCACGTTATCTGATTTGATGAATTTAATGTTTTTATAGTCCTCTGACATAGGGTTTTCTCCTGTCTTAATAAATACTTCGAAATTCAATATTCAGCATTTTCTTATTTCCCTTATTACCTAATTTCCTTAATCAAGATTCCCGCTTGATCACCGTCGCCATACTAACACCACCTCCACCGCAGATTCCAGCAACACCGTATGTTTTATTCAAACGCTTCAAAGCATAGTAAAGTGTCACAATTATGCGAGTTCCACTGATACCTGTTGGATGCCCCAGCGCTATCGCACCGCCATGAACATTTAGCTTATTCCTATCCCATTTTAAAACTTTCTCATTAGCGAGCACCTGAATAGCGAATGCCTCGTTCACTTCAATAAGATCCATATCATCCAGCGTCATCCCAGCATTCTTTAAAGCAGCAGGTATAGATAGAGCAGGCCCTTCTCCCATGGTTGCCGGATCAACTGCAATCTGCCCGTAAGAAACGATTGAAAACAATGGATCAATCCCCAGTTTTTTTGCCATGTCCCGATGGGTGATAACCATTGCAGTTGCTCCATCACTCATCTGACAGGCATTACCAGCGGTGACGGTACCATCTTTTCTAAAAACAGGTTTTAACTTTGCCATTTTTTCTATATTTGTGTCATGCCGAATAGTTTCATCCTTATCGAATGTAATTGGTGGTGTTTTGGGTGACCCGGGCACTTCAACCGGGACAATTTCTTCATCAAACCACCCGTTTTTCTGTGCTGCCGATGCTTTCAAATGGCTATTTGCGGCAAACGCGTCCTGTTCCTCCCTGGAGATTTTGTATTTATCGAAAAGATTTTCTGCTGTATCTCCCATACCCTGTCCGATTAATGGATCAATACTATCGCTCCACCCGTCTTCAAGCACTTTATTCCCCATTTTAAAACCGTCCCATCGAGTCCCCTTTAACAGATATGGAATAGTACTCATACTGTCAAATCCACCGATTAGTACAATATTTGCTTCACCGAGACGGATAGACTGAGTGGCGTAGGCAAGCGTCCTCATTCCTGATGGACATGCCATATTTATTGTAACCACAGGAACTGAAGTGGGAACACCTCCTCTCACTGAAGCCGTTCGTGCTGGATTTGGGCCATTTCCTGCCTGACGACAGCTTCCAAGTATCACGTCATCTACCTGGTCACCAGATATCGAAGCACGCTTTAATGCTTCCTTAACGGCTACTGCTCCAAGATCATAGGCTGGTATATCTCTAATCGTGCCCCCAAATCTGCCCATTGGTGTTCTGACCGCTGAAATTGCTACAACATCATTTAATTTCATAAACTTGCCTCTCACTTAATTTTATATTTAATTTTATATTTAATATTTAGTCCATTTCAGCTTTATTAGTTAAATCACAAAATTAGTCAACTTCCAATTAATTAATAAAATAAATAGGTTTGGAATTTATAATTAGGATGCTAGACTTTAAATATATTGTCCCCCATCTACTTTAATCACCTCACCAGTAATATGTCTCGCCAGATCACTACATAAAAAAGCCACAACATTGGCAACTTCTTCCGGCTGGCCGATTCTCTTCAGAACAATTTCCTCAAGCGCCATCTGACGTACATTTTCTGGTGCCTCTCTAACCATATCAGTCTCAATGAGTCCAGGAGCAACAGCATTAACATTTATACCATATTTACCAAGTTCTCTAGCCACGGTTTTCGTTAATCCAATAATGCCAGCTTTCGATGCTGAATAGTTTGCCTGACCAAATTTTCCACGAATGCCATTAATAGAAGTAACATTAACAATTTTCCCTGATTTTTGCTCTCGGAAAATTGGGGCAACAGCACGAATGTAATTAAAATATCCTTTGAGATTTACTTCAATAACTCTATCCCACTGTTCTTCCGTCATTTTCCAAATAACGCCATCCCAGTTGATTCCAGCATTGTTTACCAGAATATCAATTCCGTCAAATTCGCTTATTACTTTATTTACCATTTTTTCCGCTTCATTAAAACTGGAAATGTCTGCCTGGACTACGAGCCCTTTTCTGCCCATCGCTTCGACTTTACTAACGACTTCTTCGGCTTCATCCTTATGTTTGCGGTAATTTATAGCCACATTGGCACCGTATTCCGCCAATTTTAAAGCTATCGCTGTCCCGATTCCCAAACTCCCTCCGGTCACGATTGCTGATTTACCTTCAAGATTCATAATGATTTTCCTCTTATTGTATTTACACAAATTAAATAGGGACGTAAGGGATATAGAGGTATAG
>JABAOC010008271.1_pt1 | contig 14722 bp, 12 predicted proteins | sample 7062161 | NCBI WGS metagenome assembly JABAOC01 (sample SAMN14538625, study PRJNA623070) | marine sediment metagenome | biome: marine biome [ENVO:00000428]; feature: marine pelagic biome [ENVO:01000023]; material: deep marine sediment [ENVO:00002113] | place: India: Gulf of Khambhat ... | reverse complement strand
TCCAATGTGCTCAACGACAACGCCTTGTGTCCCGATGGCCGCGATTGGTTTGGAACCTTCCACAGTGCACCGAGTGCAGACCTCAATGCCGGCACAGTCAACGCGGTCTTTGTGGACGCCCATGTCGAGGAAGTTCGGTCGGCCCTAAAAGCAAACACCAGTGACAGATCGGAAATGGAGTTCGGCAGATTTGAGAAACACGGCTGGCCAAACAAACAGCCTTTTAAATAATAGTATCATTTTCACCGTAGGGGCTGTTCGCGAAGCGCTCCTGCGTGCTTTAGATTGTTGCTGTTTTGTGCCTGTGGCTGTGACATTCAATGTTCACCGCCACCGGAAGCGATGCGATATGACACGCAGCAGTCTCGATAAGAACAGCCAAAGCGGTTGTATCACCGCCGAGTCCCTGCGGACCTAAGCCAAGCGCGTTGATTCTCGAGAGCAAATCCACTTCGAGTTCAGCGTAAAATTCATCACTGTTTTTCTGGTCCAGGTTCCGGCACAGGGCCTTTTTACTCAGCAGACAGCTTAGTTCAAAATCGCCCCCAATCCCTACCCCAACTACGAACGGTGGGCAGGCGTCGGCGCCGGCAGAGTTGACAACTTCAACAATCCAGTCGATTATCTGCTCTTTCCAGGCTGTGGGTTTGAACATCCTGAATTGGCTCTTATTCTCACAACCACCGCCTTTGGTCATAACGGTCAGCTTCAGCTTATTGCCCGGAACAATCATATAATGAATTATAGCAGGGGTATTTGAGCCGGTGTTTTTGCGTTTATTTAGAGGCTCGGCTACAACACTTTTTCGCAGATGACCTTTCTGGAAGCCCGATGCGACGCCTGCGTTGATTGCATCGAACAACGTCACTTGGGCCTGACCGGCAGGGGAGTTTACCACCACTTCAGAACCCTGCTCCACAAAGACCACAGCAAGCCCCGTATCCTGGCACAAAGGTATCTTTTCTTCTGCTGCTATGCGGGCATTTTCAATGAGCTGTTCCAGTATTTTTACAGCCCCTGGGTTGGATTCTTTTCCTGCTGCTTCTTCGAGAGCACCTAAAACATCCTCAGGCAGCTCGTAGCCGGCTGATATGCAAAGTGATTCGACCGTCTCGACAATTTTTTCAAATTCGATATATCGCATGCCATTGACTATTTTCTATTTTCTATTTACTATTGATTTGGAATTTAGAATCCCGTCTCTTCTTTCAATAGTCAATAGTCAATAATCAATTCCTACATGTTGACTTCGAAAGTCTTATAAGTTGTATTGCCGACCGCATCGCTGACTTTAATTGTCAGTACATGGTCGCCTTTGGGTAAATCTTTTTTCGCATCTATTTTGATGGTGAAATTCTCATCCGTAGTATCATAAACCAAATCGTCCGGCACAGTACCAATCCAGTCAGCATTACTGTCGATTGTATATTCCAGTTTCCCGATCGCACTGAGTTCATCCTGAACCTCAATCTCGAAAATCCTATACTGTCCGTTGCCTGTAGGGGCGGATGTTGTTATGTTCTTAACGACCGGCCCGGTGTTATCAACTACCACCGGGTCGCTTATCCTGCTGCCGGTCAGCTTGGTCGAAGTGGTATTGCTTCTCTCGTCGCTTGCGGTTACTCTGACCTCATATCGACCGTCTTCAACGGTCTTTCCGTCCCATTCGAAGCTGGCGGCTTCGAGTTCGTCTTTCAGCTCGATCCAGTTTGTTCTGGCGAGCTTCCGGAAATCTATTTTGTAAATCAGCTTATCGTCGTTGTCGTCTTTGGTCCTGTAGCTGATTTGAAAAACTCCTTCTTTGCCGGCCTTAGCAACTCGTTTGACAGTTACCGATTCGACTTTTGGCGCCAGATTCGGCACAGTGCTGGCAATGGCAATCTCCCTTATAAGCGGGCTCTTACCGCCGTCTTCACTTTGCAGCACAAGCTTATATTGACAAAATCTACCCATGGGACAGTCAAGCTGTATCGGCCCTGCAATTTCCACCGCCTCGGTCCAATCTGAAAAAGTCGGGTCGTTTACATCCTTGACGTTTCCGCTGCGAGAAGCCACCTGTACTTTGCATCCTTGCGGAATATCTGCTTCGAGCTGCAGCTTGCCCCACTTTGCCGGCTGACCGGCATCGACAAGGTCGGAAGTGTAAGTCCCCTCCGAGGCAAAGCCGGACCCTAACTTTACCAGCTTCGCAGGATTTGCCGTCCCAAGGTACACATCGTTGCCGGCCACAGCTATCGATGTTACTTGTGATGCCTGCTCGTCTTCATAAATAACTGCTTCCTGCTCGGCGACCGGGTCAATGCTGAAAAGCTGGGCGCTGTTTCCGGTCCCGGCAAGTAGATTTGGGTTTCCACCTTGCCCGGTGCCCTTTCCAGCCTCTTCTGCCAGGCAGAAGAAAACAACAGCCTCGCTGAATATATTGTTCACAAAACCGTCTTTAGTCACCTTGTATATTTGACTGGCTTTGTCCGGTTTTGCTGGTTTGCGGGCCGGCGGCGGTCCCTGGCTTGGTTTACCAGTGCTTGGCCTTTTTGTATTTGCAATTTTAAGCTCCCGTCCGCCCCCGTCCCGGCTGGAACTCTTGCCTTTTTCAGTTTTGGCCTCAGGCCTACCAGCAGAAGGCTGTTGGGCGGCAAATTGCGTTTGGGCCTGAACAATCTTAGCGGATGTCGCCGCTGCATACAAACCGTCTTCTCCCCAAGCCTCTGTAAATAATAGCGCTGTAATCTCCGGCTGGTCGCTGTCATATAAAACCGTTGCTTTTTTGGTACGCGGGTCTATCTTATATACGAGTCCTCGGCTGTCACTTCCCGCATAAATATAGCCATCTCCTCCGCTCGCGAGTGAAAGTATGTTTTTGTCGGGACTATCGTAAACAAGCTGGGCTTTTTTGCCGAGAGAATTGAGTCCGTAAACCTTACCTTCCGGGCCGGTCCCTAAATAAATATTACCGCTGTCGTCAACAGCTATTGCGAAGATATATTTAGCGTCGTTCGGCTCATAAATAGTTTCCATCTTGTCGGCTTCGAACCGGCACAGTCTGCATTTTTCACCGCTTATACCTGCCAAAAGCCTGCCGGACACATCGGTTGCCATAGCGAAAATATGCTCGTTTGACAGATGCTCCTCAGTCTCGACAATTTTGCTGTCAGGTTCGTTTGCATCGTTTGTTTTTTTCTCTGCTCGGCTCTGAACTTCTTCTACCGGGTAAATCTTTGTCAGTTTGTTAAGGCTGTATTTGTAAATGCCGCCGTTAGGGCTTGTGCCGAAATAGACCGTTCCGCCGCTGACAACGATACTGTTTATCGACCAAACGTCTCCGAGGTCTTCGAACTTTTCTTCCTCAAGCAACGTCTCGGCCGACCGCCCCAGCTGGATAGTCCCTCGGGAGCTAATTACAACTTCTTCGGTTTGGCCCTTCAGTAAATCCGAACTGTTGGTATGACGTATAACCTTACTGTTAACCGCTAAACAAGCGGAGCTTAAAACCAGACAGAGTAAAACCGTAAAGGTTGATTCGTAATTAACGTGGAATTTATCTCTCATAGCAACTCTCCGAAAAAAATAACTGATTTTCGTAGTCATCCAGAAGCAAAGTGGAAGATCCTCGGTTATGAAAATGGGTTCTTCGCTTCGTTTAAAACCACAGACGACTTATCGTTTCTCTACTGTTATCTTTATAACCTTTTTGTCTATAACCACTGTGCCGGTTTCTAAACTTCGCTCAATCCAGTGTTGAAATGGCTGGATTTTCAGCGCCCTTTTAGCGTTTTGCAGGACCAAAACTTTGGTTCCCGGCAGGTCGGGCAGCTCAGCCTGCTCGAGGGCGACACCACCGGGCGGCAGAGCCAAAAGAAAATACAACTTAGCTTTACCAATCCCCAAAGAATAATTAAGCGCCTCAATCAAATCCGGTACACTTTGCGCAATAAATTTGTAGGGGACGGCTTTCAGAAGAAACCGCTGATAATCCGCCGAGCCGCACACCGTCAGGTCATATTTGCCGGGTGCCAAATCTTCGGGTATTTCTAAGGTGCACTGATATTTTTTCTTTCCCGCCAGAACGGATTCCACAACGACTCCAATCTTGATATTTTCACCGGCCTTGACTTTTGTATCAGACAAATCCAACGACCATATATGTGAAATAATGTTCCTTGGAACGATGCGAATATCATAATCGATCGAATTTATTCCAACTTCTTTATAAGGGTTATTCATAAGCAGCACGACCGACCCGACACTTTCCATTATCAGCTCAATCAGACCACGAGCGGTGGAGACGTTTTCAAAGTTGATTGATTCTGCATCCTCTAAATCGATAGCTACTTTATATTCGACCATATGGTCCGGCGGAAAATCGCCGAGTTGAAGAGCCGCCCCAGCCACAGCAGACTGAAGCAAAAGTGGAGTAAGCAGCCGATTATTAGCAACTTGGCAGTTGTACACGCGTTTCTCGACGTCGTTGTAACGGTCTATGCGTATCGTCAATGGTATCGTTTTGGCCTCTGCACCAATCTGTCCGAAGACCGCCATCGACTCATCAATTGTCAAAGCGCCGACCGTATCCAGCACACTGGCCAACTTGAAAGAACGATATATGCTTGATACTACCGTGTGTACTTTCCCCGTGGCCATAGGCAAATCTACGGGGCCGTAACCGAGATAGCTGTGACCGAAGCCATAGACCTTATCGCCCCTAACTTCGGTTACTGTCCCAAACGTGCTCATTGTTATATCACCACTTACCAGCGGTACAGTAAGGCAGGCTCCGGGGACTAATTGCGCCTTTTCACCGGAGACAGTGGCGTTACTTCCACTACCACCGCCTGCGACAACCATCAGTCCGAAAGGCTTAACCAGCTCATCCAGTTGTTCACAAACTCCTCTCGGCAAACCGGAGGTAATCAAAGGACATGGCAACAGATTAACGCCGCCAAGATTACGCCCTCTATTAACCAGCTCATTTCTAAATTGTCTGTCAATCTCGGCGAAATCAATCGGCCTGGTAAAATCAAACACAGACCACCTCTGCCCGGCACTTTGTTCGGAACGGCCAGCTTGTGTTCCCAGGCCTACTTTAAGCATTTCCTCGATAGGGGTTGCCCCGTAAAGCGGGTCCTTGCTGTAAAACGGAGCGTAAGCCAGCGCCCCCGCTAATCTGCCGTCGATATAGACCGGAGAACCGCTGCACCCGCCCACGGGACCCGTGTGGATAAAACGCTCATCGGTACCCTTAACATAAATCAAATCCATATCAGGGCGAACGTCGCGCACTACATCAACAACTTCCAGGCCAAACTTCTCGATACCGGCAACCCCATACTCCGTCAGACAATAAGCCTCCATTCCCGGCTTAATTTCGTCAAGACTGATATATTTAGCCTGGTCCCAGATGCCTTCTAATACGTTTGCTTGGGACGCTTTGGTTTCGCTTTGCAAAACTACTGCCGAAAAGATTAACGAAAAATAAAAAGTAAGAAATAAAAGCCTTTTGCCTTCTGCCCTCTGTCCTTTGTTTTCTTTTTTTATTTCGAACATCTATACCCTTTCGTCTAATTATCAGATAAAATTTAACCGATTAACAGGCCTATTGCAAGATAAAAGAGATTTTGATATAATTCTGGTTTGAGTTCACAATTGAAAACAAGAGTTTAATGGAAATAATAAGCGCTATAATATTTAGAATAAAAAAAAGGGAAACAAATGAAAGCTGAGCACCGGCACGAGCTAAAAACCAATGAATTAGCCGAATGGCTGAGCAACCTGCCGCAATGGACGAAGGAAAATCTCACAACTGTTATCATCATTTTAGCAGTGATTGTTGCGGCCTTGGCTTTTTATGTCCGGTACCGCTACAACAAAAGCTTGGTAGCCGACGAACAGCTCGAGTTTACTAATCTGCTTAACCAGCTATCGGCCAGCAAGATGCAAGTCCTGAGTGCTCAGGCCCAGGGAAGAGACCTTTCATTTATACTCCTTCAGCCCGCCAACAGTCTTGGAACTTTTGCCCAAAACGCCAAAAACGACCGGATGGCTGCTTTGGCCCTTATTAAACAGGCTGAAGCCTTGCGGACGGAGCTGCATTATCGGCCCGGGACTGTAAGTAACGAGGATTTAATAAGCCAGATAAACCAGGCAAAAGTTGCTTACACCGAAGCAATCCAGACTCGCCTCCAGGGGACATCTAACCCGTCTTTAATGGCTGCGGCTGAATTCGGCCTGGGGCTCTGTGAGGAAGAGCTTGGTAACTTTGAAAAGGCACAGCAGATATATCAGATTATTGCCGAAAACCCTGATTTCGAAGGTACTGTTGCCGTCACTCAGGCAAAGCACCGACTCGAGACAATGGCTGATTATAAGCAAAAAGTGATTTTCAAGCCGGCACCAGCTCCTGCTGCTTTGCAGCCGACAATCCCGATAAAACCGGTTGATGCGAATTTACCCTCCGCTTCCATGCCCCTTGAGGGCGAGCTTTTGCAGAGCATAACGGAGCCGGAGGCTAACCTGCCAATCGATGTAAATCAGTCATCCCGGACGCCGAAAGTTCTGCCCGAAATCAACAATAAGGTCCCCGAACCAAATGTGTCCGTCAAATAATTCACAAAGTGAATTATCTCAGGGGTCGGATACCGAAAATGAGCCGTTGACCCTGCATGTCGGCAACGCAATTAAAGAGCGCAGACTCGATAAGTATCTCCACAATCGTTTTAGTAAACTCAGCCGGCGTTTCATCCAGGATGCAATCAGGGCAGGCTCAGTCAGGGTTAACGGCAAAATCGCCAAACAAAGCTTCAAATTAAGCCCGGGTGACAAAATCGACTTAACACTGCCCGAACCACCCAGCAAAGACATTTTGCCCGAGGATATCCCGCTGAATATCATTTATGAAGACTCTTGCTTAATCGTCCTGAATAAACAGCCCGGCATACTTGTGCACCCTGCCCGCGGCAATACACACGGAACTTTAGTCAACGCACTTGTGTTTTATTCGGATAAGCTATCGAGCGGCCTCGGCGAATTTCGGCCCGGCATCGTACATCGCCTTGATAAAAACACCACCGGCGTTATGGTCGTGGCGAAAGACGATATTACCCAGTGGAAAATCGCCAAACAATTCGAACGCCGTCAGGTCAACAAGAACTATCTGGCCATCGTCCACGGCACGCCCGAGCTGACCGCCGACCGCATAAAAGTGCCGTTGGGTATCCATCCGAGGGTGAGAGAGAAATACGCTATCAGGCCGGAGATTGGAAAAGAGGCAATTACTTTTTACGAAGTCCTCGAATCTTTCCGGGGCTTTTCTCTGCTGAGGCTCACACCCGAGACCGGCCGAACTCATCAGATACGCGTCCATCTTTCATACATAAAGCACCCCATCGTCGCCGATGATATGTACGGCGGCAGGGTCGTTTATCCCTGGCAGTTGGCCGATGCCGAACCGGCAGTGCAGCAGCCTGTTATAAGCCGGGTTGCCTTGCACGCCTACATGCTCGAATTCAGACACCCGAAAACCGACGAAGTGGTAAAATTCGAAGCCCCCTTACCCGAAGATATGCAAAACCTCCTTGATATGCTCAGAAAATACCGAAAAACTGCTCGATAGGAAGGCCAGCAGTTGTTTACTCGCATTTGCAAGATCTTGAACTTGAGGATATCCAAAATAGAATAAAGAATTCAGAATATAGAACACAAAAAAGCACAAGGCAGTAACCAGTCCACTTTTCGTTGTCCTCTGTCCTCCTATTCATTCTTGTATCACTTTTGCTAAATCGAAGTTGGAACTACTGACCAAGGACCCAACCATCTCTAAGTAGACCAGCGGCATCTCTTGAAAGACTCATCAACCTTGAATTACGAACTCGTTTTGATCCTTATTGAAGTGTTCTATGGTACCCTTGCTTCTATCCGCAATAAACTGTTCCGCATCAGCAAACAAACTTGCCTCAATTGGGCAGAGTGCGTAATAGTTGTGAAAGACGATAAACTGAATTTGCTGTTTTTTTTCCGAAAACGGGCGAGTTAAGAAGATGTCGTTCTTAAAAGATGCGATGGCAGAAATGCGCGTGTATTTCTTTTCCTTTCCCTTCTTTTGCTTAGGCCGATGTAACTCCCCATCCGGCACAAATATTGACTTGGTGGGCCCCACAAGCTCGCCTCGGTCGCTGTTAAAGTTACGCGTAATAAATTCCTGACCATAGAAAAGTTTCTCAAAAGGCATCCAATCGTGAATCCAAGCACAAAGTTGTGTACAAATAACCACCAGATTCTTGTTGCCTCTTCGCAATTGTCTGGCTCCATCCAAAAAAGTTGGCCTAAGTAAATCTTCGTCTAATCCTTCGTGAACAGTATCGTCTGGACCTTGTAGATTTGGATCGTCTCCCTCGGATGTTTTCACTTCTACCATTATTCGTCCTTCTGGGTGAATTACTTGGAAATCTCCAATGCCCTTTCTTTTTGGATTCGTAACAAAATCAATTTGAAGCTTGAAAACTTTCGCTAGGAAATACGGTACTAACAATTCGTTATATACGGATTGCCAAGTATGGAAGTTCTGCGGTTGTCTTAAACGTGAAAGCCTATCTTGGTCAAGTGCATTATGTTGTTTACTAAATGCGAGACACTTGTCAAGATGGACACGATCGCACGCCAAGTATTCATTGTGAGGGTGTAGGCGTGAATCCAGAGCCCTCAAACTCGCGTCGGATTTGGCTCTCTCTGCAATAGTCTTTAGAACCTTCGGAGAATACACTTCGTAAAACACTGTTAGTTTATGTCCGCTTGGACCCATGTTTATTATAACTCCACAGGCACCTTTTCAGCAGCTTGTTAACAGTGAAAGGCCGCCCCCCAGTACACAGGTTCCGAATCGCTCATAATGAGCTCCGCTAATCGCAAGTCGTCATCGCCGCGCATAATCCACTGACGGGTCATCTCGAGCTTAGGTTCCATAGACAATCCTGCCCTCACAAAGAGCTTCGTTCATTATGGTATTTTTAACCTGGCCATACCTATTGAACTGTGATTCGGTACAGACAATCAAATCCAGTGGTATTTGAAGGCCCCAGAGACTTTTCCTTCCTTCAATGGTGATTTCCCGCGTCGATTTATCTGTGTCGCGTACAACAGCCAGCAAATCGACATCGCTGTCGTCCTCAGCGTTGCCCACAGCGTGTGAGCCAAAAAGATAAATCCTCTCCGGGTGTATTGACTCGGCCAAGCGTTTGGTAATTTCATCGAGCAATTCTGTAGAGAGTTCTTTCATAGACGTTCATTCCCCTTAGCCTTACTCTTGCGGCAGTTTTGCTAAGTCTGCGTCGGAGCCGGCCACCATTAGAATATCGTCCTGATAAATGACGGTATTGGGCATAGGAACGTTTATAATTTTGCTTTTCTCGCTCTTTTTGCTTTTACCGTGTTCACCCCGCTTAATCAAAACCAGGTTCACGTTATATTTCTGTCGTAGCTGCAAATCCATAACCGTCTTGCCGTCGAAGCTGGCCGGCGCCTTTATTCGGGCTAAGCTATAGCCGGGCGTGAAATCTATTTTTTCTCCGATTTGCGGTGCGATAAGCTTATATGCCCATCGTTGAGCCGATTCGATTTCAGGATAGATAACCTCTGAAGCGCCTACTTTGGAAAAAACCTCGCCTGCAATCAAATCCTCTGCTCTTGCGTATATTTGTTTGACTCCCATTTGCCGCAGGTTCACGACCGTAAGAACCGCAGCCTCAAAACCGCCTCCTGTACCTTGTCCTATACCGATGATAGCAACGTCAACCTTATCAATGCCCTGTGCTTTAAGCGCCTCTTCATCAGTGCTGTCGAGCCTGACGGCGTGACTTACCTGGTCCCGGATCAGCTCTATCTCGTCTCTGTTTTTGTCAATTGCGATAACCTCCGCTCCGCTCATCGCAAGGGCGATGGCCAATTTCGTGCCGAACCGTCCCAGTCCTATTACAGCAAACCGCTTCATAGCATTAGCTCCCATTCTTGAGTTAATTGGTGAGTCAACTCATTACTGATCACTCACTACTCACCAATTTATCCGACAATTACCGCCTCATCTGGATAATTATATCGAGCCGGTTTTATGTTAAACGTCAGCGCCGCCAGTAATGTCAAAGGCCCAAGTCTGCCGATAAGCATCGTTGCAATAATAATCAATTTGCCGGCTGTTGTCAAAGACGGTGTTATGCCGGTCGTCAGGCCTACCGTTCCCAGTGCAGAACCCGCCTCGAACATAATATCCGACATAATAAAACCGTTTGAGTTCTCCGTAATACTCAGAGCTAACGTAGCGATGAACAAAACCGCCACAAAAAGCAGCGTCACGGTAATTGCTCTGCCGACGACAACTATCCGAACCGACCGCTTGAACATCTCGACTTCCTGCCGCTTTCGCAGTGCCGCCACAGCAGTCATTAAAACCACAGCTAATGTTACAGTCTTGATTCCGCCTGCCGTAGAGCCGGGCGAACCGCCGATGAACATAAGCAAAATCAAAATAAACTTGCTCGATGCCGACAGACTTGATATATCGACTGTGTTAAAACCTGCCGTCCTGGCCGTAACCGATTGAAAAAATGCACCCAGAATATTACTATGTTCGGTTGGATTACTCTGGCCTGTGTAGCGCTCAAACAAAAGTATAGCTAACATTCCCAAAACTATCAAACAGGCACTTACGCTAAGAACTATCTTGGTCTGCAATCTCAGCCTTTTTGGCATTTCCATCGAAAGCCGGTACTGTTTATAAAACAATTTTTTGAAGAACCGTTTTACCCTGTCAGCCGCAGTATTGACAAGGTCGTAAAGCACACCGAAACCGAGTCCGCCTAAGATTATCAGCGGACAAACTACTACATACACACCCCAGCTTCTGTTATAGCTGACAAAACTGTCACTGAACAAGCTAAAGCCCGCATTACAAAAAGCGCTGACCGAGTGAAAGATACTGTAGAACCATTGCTGGTGACCATTGGTGACCTGCCCGGGCACGTCGTTCCACATTCCGAAAAGGCTGACTGTGCCGAACGCCTCGATAAACACTGTTCCGATGAAGATAAAAGCTATCATGTTGCCTATCCGACTGAGTGTGCGGGCACTTAGTAAATCCTGCATTGCCGCCGATTCACGCAGGCTCAATGCCTGTCCCAATAGCAGCGCAAATACCGCACCAAAGATAACTATCCCCAAACCGCCAAGTTGAATCAGCGTCAGAATTACCACCTGTCCCATCAAACTAAAGTCCCGGCCTGTATCCTTCACGATAAGCCCTGTAACACAGGTCGCACTGGTTGCTGTAAACAAGGCATCAACAAAGTTAAGGTTTTCGCCGGTTGATGCTCTCGGCAGCACCAGCAATCCCGCTCCGGAAATTATCAAAACCAGAAAACTTGCAATTAAGGTTTGTGTTGGGCTCTTGCCCGATGCCGCCAGGTTTACGCTGGTTTTGCAGAGCTTTGCGACCACCTGTAAAACAAGATAGATACCCACTGCGAAATGCCGAACTATCGCAGCCTCTGCTTTCGTGGGAGCGAACCAACGGCCTGTCCCGACTACCACAACTCCAAGCAAAAGCAAAAGCGGAATTTCAAACCAGTTCGCCCTAAAGAATTCCGTCTTTGAAACCGCATTAGACAGCCGAATTATTTTCTCCGCAACAAAGACACAAAGTAAAACGACCTGCAAAGAATATAAAACATAGTTCGGAAGCAAAGGTTCCTTAAAACCACCGAATAGTATAACAAAAGTCGCCGCAACCATTGCCGACGTCAGAGCATTGACGGCGATTAAAATCCTCTCCATGCGTTTGTTTTTATAATCTATACGCATAAATCTGGAAATTAGAAAGTACCTAAAGTGAGCTAAAAAAATTTCGGCTATCAGGTTATCAGAGAATCAGGTAGCAGGTATCAGGTTACCAGGATATCAGGTTAACTTTGTTTTTTGGTATCTTGAATTGCTGATATCCATATTTCAGTCACTTTATGCACTCCAAGCTTTAGACACTTTAGTCCACTTCGAACTTCAGATTGTAAGTCTAAAATCGCAAATCGCAAACTGAAAAACCGAAAATTATTCAGGCGACATCCGCTAATCCCAGCGCATCACCGAACTTAGCCAACAATGCCTTGCGAATATTTCTGTGCTCTGACTTTGTTAACATCGGGTCCTGGGAGACCAGTTCGAACGCATTTTTCCTGGCCATAACCAGCAGGTCGAAGTCATCTACGATGTTTGCGATTTTCAGGTCCGGCAGTCCGTGCTGTCGGGTGCTGAACATCTCCCCCGGCCCACGCAGCCGCAAATCATGCTCAGCTATCTTAAAACCATCATTGCTTCTTATCATTACTTCGAGTCTGCTTTTAGCTGTTTGGCTGTCGGTCTCAGCAAATAAAAAACAATATGACTTGGCTTCTCCTCTTCCAATACGACCTCTCAACTGATGCAGCTGTGCCAATCCAAATCTGTCCGCTCCTTCTATGACCATTATTGTCGCGTTCGGCACATCCACCCCAACCTCGACTACAACAGTTGAAACAAGCACATTGGTTTTACCTTTGCGAAACTCCGACATAATTTGCTGTTTTTTGTCTGATGGCATCTGCCCGTGCAGAAGCTCAACGGTAAATTCCGGAAATACTTCCTCAGAAAGATACTTCCACTCATCGGTTGCAGCCCTGACGTCGCTGTCCTGCTCAACGGTAGTAATCCGAGGATAAACAAAATACGCTTGTCTCCTTGCCTTCAGACGCTCGCGGATAAACTCGTACGCTTTCTTTCGGTTTTGCCGCTCGACCCAGCGTGTAATAACGGTGCCTCTGCCCGGCGGCGAATGCTTGATAATAGAAACATCCAAATCACCGAACGCAGTCATCGCCAGTGTTCGTGGGATAGGTGTAGCAGTCATAACAAGGCAGTGCGGAGTGGTTTGTTTTCGCAGTTCCGCCCTTTGTGCAACTCCGAATTTGTGCTGCTCATCGATTATAACCAGCCCTAATTCTTTAAATTCGATATCGGTTTGCAGCAGTGCCACCGTCCCCACAACAATATCAATCTCGCCGCTTCTCATCCGGCCCAAAAGCTCCGTTCTTTTCCGGCCGGTCAATCCACTTGTTAGGCAAATCCTTTTTACTTTGCTGTTCTTCAAATATCTTTCGATACTCAAAAAATGCTGGCTGGCCAAAATCTCCGTCGGTGCCATAATTGCCACTTGCGTCTTGTTGGCCACTGCCAGCAAAGCGGCATAAAGCGCTACTACTGTTTTGCCGGAGCCTACATCCCCTTGTAGCAGTCGGTTCATTGGCTCATCTCTGCTCATATCTGCAACGATTTCAGCTATGCAGTTGTCTTGGTCCTCGGTGAGCAAAAACGGAAAACGTTTCCTGATTCGGCTGTCGATTTCCTCGGTGCAAATACACGGCCTCGCCGTTGAAAAATGTTGCACCTTGTACCGTCGAAGCGCCAATCCTAACTGCATTAAAAACAGCTCATCGTATTTTAATCTTCGTTTTGCCTGTGCCAATTTCTCCTCGTCCGGCGGCAAATGTATCCACCGAAATGCGTCCTTTCTGCTAATAAGGTTTGTTTTCTTCAAAAAACTTTTGCCATAAAACTCCGGCACAAGTTTATCAGCTGCCTGACGAATACGTCCGATTATCTTTTTGATTTGTCTGCTGCTCAGTCCTTTGCAGGCCGGATATACTCCACCGCTAAAATATTCAGCCGAGGCGGGGTGTTCTTCATCGAGTACCAAAAACTTCGGATTGGTCAGTTGCAACTGATGCTTGTATAGAGTAACCTTGCCTGACGCCATTATTATTTGGCCAGGTTCTAATTGATTGCGAAGGAACCCTCCATGAAACCATATAATTCTGCATACTCCTGTTTCATCACTGACTATAACTTCAAATATCGGTTGCCTGTGATAATCTTGGTAGTCTATCGACTCGACCAAACCGATAATGGTGGCTTGCTGGTTGGGCCGCATTTGGGCTATTTTTATTGACTCCGGCAAAAAGTTCCAGTCCCGCGGAAAATATTCGAGCAAATCCCCTACGGTATGCACTCCCAGGTGCGCAAAAGTTTCGGCTCTGGCCGGCCCGACGCCCTTGAGAAATTGAACCGGCATCGACAAGTCGAGCCTGTTTTGTGATTTTTCGCTTACCTCTATCATTACAGTTTTATTGTACTATTGCTCGAAGCCATATTCGCCGAGCAGCTTAACAAACCGAACGTCACAAACGGCTCTTTCGATAAGTTTGCTTGCCCTTTTTTCGCAGGCCACTAACCTCTGCACTCCTCCGTAGCCAACAGGCACGACTATAAAGCCTCTGTCGGCAAGCTGCTCGATGAGGGGTTCCGGTATGTTCGGCACCGCGGCGGTAATCATAATCCGGTCGAATTGCCCCGAAGTCGGCAATTGTGAAGCCGGCCAGCCGCAACTGCCGTCTCCAATATAGAACTCAACGTTGCTAATACCTAATTTGCCCAGAACCACCTGGGCGGACTCAGACAGCTCTGTCAGTCTTTCTATCGTATAGACCTTTTTCGCCAGCTTGCTCAGCACCGCCGTCTGGTACCCACTGCCCGTTCCTATCTCCAAGACCTCGCAGTTGCGATTAACCCGCAGTTCCTGGGTCATCAGAGCAACGATATATGGTTGTGAAATAGTCTGGCCCATCCCGATAGGCAGCGGGCCGTCGGCATAGGCCTG
>JABAOC010001899.1_pt1 | contig 14725 bp, 13 predicted proteins | sample 7062161 | NCBI WGS metagenome assembly JABAOC01 (sample SAMN14538625, study PRJNA623070) | marine sediment metagenome | biome: marine biome [ENVO:00000428]; feature: marine pelagic biome [ENVO:01000023]; material: deep marine sediment [ENVO:00002113] | place: India: Gulf of Khambhat ... | reverse complement strand
CCGCCATTGGGATTGACCTTCTCCCAGTCGAAACCGTCCTTTTCGAGCTCTATTCCGCAGGCTAGAGCTTGGGCAGCAAAGGCTTCGTTGAGCTCAATGATATCGATGTCGGTGAGCTTGAGGCTGGCCCTTTCCAGAGCAAGGGGCACTGCCTTCGTCGGTCCTATGCCCATGATCTCAGGTGGCACGCCGGCATACGCGTAACTGCGGATGTAAGCCATCGGTTCCAGACCAAGTTCGTCGGCCTTCTCCTTGGTCATCAGGATGAGGGCCGCCGCACCATCGGAGATAGGGCAGGCGTTGGCAGGGGTGACCATGCCGTCTTTCTTGAATACTGTGGGGTACAGGGCGGCTTTTTCGACGGTGAGACCGGCATTTATGTTCTCGTCCTGGGTGATTTCCTCCCTCGCGACCTCTTGACCTGCCACGCGCTTGATCACCTCCACGGGCACTATTTCGTCCTTGAACTTGCCCATGCGAGTAGCCATGAAGGCCTTCCTGTGACTCTGGACTGCAAATTCATCCAGTTCTCGACGGCTCAGTCCGTAGAGAAGGGCCAGATTCTCCGCCGTATAACCCATGATCATGTCGCAGACGGGGTCGGTCAGGCCTTCCCACAGAACGTCGATGAATTCGGTGCTCCTGAGCTTCAGTCCCCAGCGGGCTCCGCGCACCGTGTAGGGGGCATAGCTCATGGACTCGGTGCCCCCTACAAGAAAGGCCTCTCCATCGCCAGCCGCGATGGCCTGGCAGGCGTTGCTCATGGCCACCATGCCAGAGACACAATTCCGCTGGACCGTGTAGCCGGGGACGTGGGTGGGAACGCCAGCCATAAGAGCGGCCACACGAGTGACGTTGGGGGCATCGGAGAATTGGCCGCAGCATCCGAAGATGACATCGTCGAAGACATTGCTGTCAATCCCTGTGCGCTTCATCACCTCTACCATGACAATCCTAGCCAGTTCCTGCGGTGGCATGTCCCTGAGGCCCCCGCCGTGACTGCCTATGGGGGTCCGAACCCCCCCAACGACTACGATTTCCTTCATCACCTCATCTCCTGGCTGTGGATAACGCGTGTAGGACGCGTTGTCTCTGTTCGACGATTCTACACCAAGAGCCTTGAAACATCAACTACGCTCAGTTTTGTCGATCACCACCGCGGCACGCTTGGCTAGTGCCTGCTCCATGTGGTAGAATTGGCTGAGTGTTTGCGTAGGGATACTACTCAGTTGGAACGGAAACCTCTCTGGACCAATGTCGATAAGGGTATTACCTGAGGAAGTCGCGTCCAGAATCGCAGCGGGTGAGGTCATCGAGCGCCCAGCCTCGGTGGTCAAGGAGTTGGTGGAGAATTCCATTGATGCCGCAGCCAGCAACATCAAGGTCGAGATGCGCCAGGGGGGAAAGCGTCTCATACGAGTGATTGACGATGCGCACGGAATCCCGTCTGCCGAGGTGCTTTTGGCCTTCGAGAGGTATGCCACCAGCAAGCTAGGGGCGGTCAACGATCTGTCCCGCATCGCAACGCTTGGATTCCGGGGGGAAGCCCTCTCCAGCATCGCTGCAGTATCCCACGTGACTTTGGTAACCAGGGCCAAAGGCGAGGAGGTTGGCACCCTGCTACGGTTGGAGGGTGGGAAAGTGGTACGGCACGAGCCGCACGGGGCGGCTCGTGGTACAATCGTCACAGTGGAGAACATTTTCTACAATATGCCTGCCCGGCAGAAGTTCCTGCGTTCAGAGGCCACGGAGGCACGCCACGTGAGTGAGTTGGTCACCTGCTATGCGATGGCGTATCCACGGTTGCGGTTCAGTCTGCTCAGGGACGGACGAACCACCTTCCAGGCCAAGGGAACTGGGGAGTTGTACGACGTGCTGGTGGATGTCTACGGTGCGGAAATCGCTCAGCACATGCTGGAAATCGTGGCTGATTCACGGGGCAAATCAACCATATCCGTGAGCGGGTTCGTAAGCGATCCTGCTGTGCACCGCTCTACTGGCCGCCATTTGCTGACACTGGTAAACGGCCGCTGGGTTCGGGATCGCCTGATCAACTACGCTATCAGAGAGGCTTACCACACTGTGTTGCCTAGGGGACGGCATCCCATCGCCGTGGTGCAGGTAGTCTTGCCGCCAGACCAGGTTGATGTCAACGTACATCCGGCGAAGAGCGAGGTACGTTTTCGCAACAGCAGCGAGGTGTTTGCCGCGGTCCAGAAGGCAACGCGAGGCGCCCTTGCACGAGAGATGCCAGTACCTCGGGAACCATCTCGCGCTACCTGGCTGCCAGCGTTCGAGACGCGCCAGAGACGCCTCGTAGAGCTTGGCGGAAGGACGGGACCCAGGCCTGGGGAACTGGCTCTGGAGGTGCAACGATCAGCCGTCCAGCCAGCTGCAGCCGTGGAGCGCTCCGCCTCTGGGAAGCTACCGATGCTGAGGGTTCTGGGTCAGCTGGGACGTACCTACATCATCGCAGAGGGACCGACAGGTATGTACCTCATAGATCAACACGCCGCGCACGAGCGAGTGCTGTATGAGCGTTTTCAAACAGAGAGGGCAGGCTCAGGTATGTCCTCACAGAAGCTCTTGGAACCGCTCGTTGTGGAAGTGGGGCCCAGGCAGAGGGTTCTCAGCGAAGAGCATCTCGCCGGACTGTCAGATTTCGGTTTCGACGTAGAGCCTTTCGGGGGTGATACTTATCTCGTGCGCGCGGTGCCGGCAATCCTGCAGGGGACCGATCAGGAACAGGCGATGATAGACATCCTGGACCAAGAGGGCATGGCAGGGACTGTGCAGGCCTGGGAAGAGAAGGTAACCATCAACCTGGCTTGCCACGGGGCAACAAAGGCCGGAAGCACTCTGACTATGCAGGACATGCAAGAATTGGTGCGACAGCTGGAAGAGACAAGTCTGCCGCGGACGTGTCCTCACGGACGTCCTACCATGCTCCACGTAAGCGCGGAGCGACTGGAGCGAGAATTCGGTCGAAAATAGGCAGTATTTGGAGGTGTGAGCTTTGAGCAAGTGGTGGGCTCCGTCGATCTTGGCGGGAGCGGTGTTAGTAGTGACCTTCCTGATCAGTGGTTGTGCAGCGGGCAGACCACTTGTCTACGAGGTGGGAATCCAGCCCGATGTCATTTCACCCAACGCCGATGGCGTCGACGATGTGGCCAGGGTGACCTACAAGATCTCTCGTCACAGTCGGCTGTATATTTACTTCATCGACGCCGAGGGCCGCGAGTACCATTTCCGCGACGGTAATCGGCGTTCGCCGGGCGAATATGAGGCCCTATTCGGGGGTGGCATCGAGGGTCAGGTACTATCAGACGGTCAATACACATGGGTCGTGGAGGTTGTTGATGATTCCTCCGGGGAGACCGAGAAGGTGGAGGGCCAGTTGACGGTGGTCGGCGCCGACAGCGTCGGGCCTGAACTGGAGGATTTTACCGTCTTCCCTCAGGTCTTCACCCCCAATCAGGACGGCATCAACGACCGCATATCCATCAGTTATCGTCTCATGGAACCTGCCGAGGTAGAGGTATACATTCGGGACGAGGGCGGCAATCGGCATCCGGTGGGACTGCCCAAGACACGGTGGGATGAGGAGCAGTTCGAGTTGGAGGAGAGCCCCAGCAAGGTGGCATTGGAACCGGGATTGTGGGAGTACGACTACGACGGGGGGATTGACCTTGGTGCTTCGCCACCCCCTGATGGCCAATACACAGTCGTCGCCATAGCCACTGATAAGGCCGGCAATCGGGTGGTGAACGAGGCTCCTCTCACCATTGAAGACGGAGGCCTGCCCCTGGCTGAGATACAGACCGTGGAGTTCTATCCGACCGTCGTCCCCTTGGGCGGTACACTGCACCTCACGGTTACTGTGGAGAACGTCGGTGGTGTGGCCATTCGCACCAAGGGTCCGGCGTCGGGGACTACCTACACCAGCCGCGAGAATTTCAACACACTAGGGTTCTACGAGGAGCCAGGGATCTTTCGCGTCGGCGTTGACTTCGAAGGCAACACCGATGGCCGTCCGTACACGTATCGTTGGCAATTGGGCAGGGACGAGGATCTGGAGGAGAGGATCATCAACGGTCAGCGCTACCAATACCTCCTTCCCGGTCAGCGAGTGACCGTGGTGGGCCACATCACCATCATCGACGAACCGCCGAAGATCAACCCCTACTACTGGTCAGGCCTTGTTCATGAGCAGGTGCGGATAGTCAACGATCGTCAGAATCCCACGGAGATCACAATTGGCTTCTGAGAGCCACATGGCAGCAGATGAACCTCTCAGTCGTCATCGTTAGCTACAACACCAGAGATCTCCTGGACGCCTGCCTGGCCTCTGTGACCTCGACCATGGGTTCGGCGTCGAACTACGAAGTGATCGTGGTGGACAACGCCTCGCTTGACGGCAGCGCAGCCATGGTGAAAGAGACCTTTCGCCAGGCAAACCTGATCGTCAACCAAGAGAATCGTGGCTTTGCAGCCGCCAACAACCAGGCCATCGAAAGGAGCAGCGGGCGACATGTAATTCTCCTCAACCCGGACACCGTGGTGAGAGAAGGGGCCTTGAACGCCATGGTGAAGTTCTTGGAAGACAACCCCGAGGTTGGAGTAGTGGGACCCAAGCTTGTCTTTCCAGATGGGAGTTTTCAACATTCGGCCTTCAGCTTTCCGACCTTACTCATGATCTTCATCGATTTCTTCCCCCTCAACCATCGAGTTCTCAATTCCCGTCTGAACGGTCGCTATCCTCGCTCTCTGTATGATGCAGGAGATCCTTTTCCTATCGATCATCCTCTGGGCGCAGGATTGATGGTCCGGCGAGAGGTGCTCGAAGAGGTGGGGTTGCTTGACGAGCGCTTCTTCATGTACTGCGAAGAGATCGACTGGTGTATGCGCATCAAGAGGGCCGGATGGGAGATTTTCTGCTTACCCGAAGCAGAAATCGTTCACCATGTGGGGCAGAGCACAAAGCAGTTTCACAGCGACATGTTTGTGGAGTTGCACAAGAGCCGTTGCCGGCTCTACGCGAAACACTACAGTCGATCCTTTCAGCGCATGGCCCACCTCCTCGTGGCCCTGGGCGTGGCCTATCGGAGCATGCGAGACCGCTGGGCCTTCTGGCGTGGTTCAGTGGAGCAAGATGCGTTGAATGAGCGTCTGGATGCATATCATCGCATTCGCTCGCTCTCATGACCATCTGATCGAAGGCAGTTCTTCATTCGAGCCGTTAACGGGACTGATGACAGAGATATCCGTCGTGGTTCTCACCAAGAACGAGGAGAAGAACATCGCCGACTGTCTGGAGACCCTGCAGTGGGCGGACGAACTTCTCGTTCTAGACTCCTTCAGTGAGGACGCGACCACCGATGTCGCACTGAGCAAGCGGGCGGAGGTTCGTCAGCTGCCCTTCGTCAACTATCCGTCGCAGCGGAATGCCGCTCTGCAGATGGCAAGCAAAGGCTGGGTGTTTTTTGTCGATGCTGACGAGCGGGCCACTCCGGAGCTAGCGGAGGAGATACGAAGGGCCGTTGAGCACGCGGGTTTTGATGGCTGGTGGGTGCCAAGGAAGAACTACATATTCGGCAAGTGGATCCGCCACGCTGGGTGGTTTCCCGACTATCAGTTGCGCCTCTTGCGGAGAGACCGGGCACGCTATGACGAGCGCCGAGAGGTCCATGAGCTCGTTGAGCTAGATGGCGATGCCGGCTACCTGGAGAACCCGTTGATTCACTACAACTATGAGACGGTAGGCGAGTTCAGGGAAAGACAGGATCGATACAGCGATTTCGAAGCCAGGATGATGTTGGAGAGTGGGCGTCGAGCCAGACCTCACAACTTCATCCTTCAGCCATTGCGTCACTTCCGTTGGCGGTACGTCACTTTGCGCGGCTTCAAAGACGGTTGGCGCGGGCTTCTGCTAAGTGCGCTCACGGCGTACTATGAGATGGTGAGATACAGAAAGCTCTGGCACCTACAGAGAGAGTAGGCATTCAGCCCTTGGCCGGACTACTCTCCGCAAGTTCTATGATCCGCGCATAGCCCTTGTGCAGCAGCTCCTTGATTTCCTCTGCGCACGTCAGGTGGAGGTCTAGCGAGCCGCTGCCAGAGGGATCAAGGATATCAAATCTCTTGCCCGCCATCTCACTCAGCAGGTAGAGTTTCTCTCTGGCGTCAGGGAATTCGAGCGCCAACGCCTCTTTGTGATCTTGCGTCATGACGAGGATCAGGCTTGCCTGAGCGACATCCTCGGAGGTCAGATGACGGGTCCGATGGTCGCTGATGTCCAGGCGCAGTTCGTTCATGGCCTCAAGGGTGCGAGGGGAAGCCATCATGCCATCCCTGGTCCAAGTTCCGGCGGAGCGGACGTCATAGAGCTCATGCTTCCCGTCCGTTCGCAATATGCCCTTAAGAATTCCTTCTGCCATGGGAGAGCGGCAGAAGTTCCCCGTGCAAACGAAGAGGATCGTGCCGCCCATCCCTATGCCAACTCCGGCTCAATTAGACCGTAGTCGCCATCCTTGCGCCTGTAGATGATATTCAGGTCCCCTGTGTTGGCGTTTAGAAACAGGAAGAAGTCGTGACCCAACAGTTCCATCTGTTCCGCGGCCTCCTCCTCGTCCATGGGCAGGACTACGAAACGCTTTGTTCTGACTATCCGTCTTGATTCATGCTCCTCGAATTCTTCGATGGGGAGCACGAGTTCCTCTTCTTGGAACCGGCCGCGATCTCGTCTTCTCGTCTTGTAGCGCATGATGCGGCGATACATCTTGTCCAGTACCGCGTCAAAGGCAGTGAAGACGTCTGCTGCCCTTTCCTCAGCGCGCAAGATAGTGCCCCTCGCGCGCACAGTAAGCTGCGCAATGTACCGATCCTCGGCGCTCTTCGCGCTTTCGCGAGTCAGTTCTAGTGATGCGTCGTCGATGGCACCTAAGTACCTGTCCAGCTTACCTGCTTTCTTCTCGACATACTCACGTATTCTGTCGCTGATCTCCATATTCTTGCCGGTGATAGTGAGTTCCATGTCCGAATCCTCCGTGTGTGATGATTCATCCTCAGCGTTCGTGCCATCTCTCGCGAGCCAGCACGAGCCCCCATACCTCACGGGCGCCAGCTTGCCGTAATGCGATGCTGCAAGCCTCCAATGTGGCCCCTGTGGTACAGACATCGTCCACAAGCAGGACTCTCTGTCCTTCTAGACCACTGTCAATGCAGCGGAAAGCTCCTGTAACGTTCTCTCGTCTCTGCGGGGCACTAAGGCCTACCTGGGGGGTGGTGCTCTTGACCCGCACAAGGGAATCGTCCATCAAGGGTATGCCGAGCGCTCTCTGTATCTCCTTGGCCAGGAGCGCAGCCTGATTGTAGCCTCGTTCTTTGAGGCGCCGAGGGTGGAGAGGTACAGGGACGATGACGTCTACGGGCAGCTGATTCTGCGTCAGGTAGTCGCCTGCGAGTTTGCCCAGGACAGGGGCCAAGGAACGCAAGTTGGAGTATTTGAACCGATGAATGGCCGTTCTCACTGGGTCTTCAAGGTAGGCCACTGCCCGTATGCCATCGATCTGCGGCGGAGCCCTGTGACAAGAGGGGCAGGTTCGAGGTGAAGAAGTTGCCTGTCCACAGCTGGGGCACAGCGGCGGCCGGACGAATTCGATCTCCTGGTGGCACGCGGGGCATATCCAGCCGCCACTACGTTCACAGCTGACGCAGCGAGGCGGGAAGAGAAGATTCAGCAAACCTTCACTTGTTGCCTGCCAGCTCCGTGGCAACCTCAAGAATGTGCCCCTTACGGCTTGGCGCCAGGGGAGTCTGCGTAGCTCCTGTCCCGTACCCACTCCTGTTGGGCCGCCCGCATTCTCGTCCGGGTGCAGGCGAGTAAGGGTGGGTTGCTCAGAACGACGTGAAAGCGGTTCTGAGGGCAGGCAGGGCAGGTCCCAGCAGAACCACAAAGAGGGCCGGGAAGATCAGAAAGACCAAAGGTATCATCATCTTGATGGGGGCTTGGTGAGCGAGCTCTTCGGCCCTTTGGCGTCGCCTGATACGCATCTGTTCGGATTGGATGTGCAGAACCCTTGCCAGGCTCACACCCAACTGGTCAGCTTGAATGATGGCCGCCACGAAGCTAGTGAGCTCCGCGACATCGGCCCGGTCGGCCATCGATCTCAGCGCCTCACGCCGCAAAGTCCCCATTTGGATCTCTACAAGCACGCGCATGAAGGCTCGACTCAGCTGGTTGTCCCACTTCTCCACTACCTTGGACATGGACTGGTCAAAGCCCAGGCCCGCTTCGACGCAGATGGTCAGAAGATCGAGCGCATCGGGCAGAGCCTTCAGTATGCTGGTCTTGCGGTTCCTGATCTTCAAGGTCAGCCAGATCGTGGGCAGGAAGTAGCCCAGGGCGCCTGCGACGGCTGTGACCAGGATCTGGTTCCGCAAGGGCAGCCGCGAGACGAACGACAGGGCGAAGAAGCCCGCTGCGCACAGCGCCGCTGAGGCCAGTCTCAGCCCTGTGAATTCAACCGGTGACCAGCCGTATGGGTTGCCCGCCAAGTCCAGATTGTGCTGGATGCTCTCTATGTTTCTGCGTGGAGTAAGACGTGCGAAGGCGTTGGCAATAGTCCGCAACATAGGTCTGATCACTCGATCATGGAAGGGTGCGGCTAGCTCGATCTCCTCAAGAGTCATGAGTTCCCGCGTGCCGAACTCACCCAGGCGGTCCTCCAGGACATCAGTTCGGCGCAGCGACAGCAGACCCGCGAAGACGATGATGACGCTTCCTCCAATACCCAAGGCGATCAGCAGGGGCAGCAGATTGGCAGACATCTTCTACTTCTCCTCACCTGATCAGAAGAATAAAGCCTACACCTCGATGTTCACGACACGACGGATAATGATCCAGCCGAGACCCATCCCCGCCGCGGACGCCACTATCATTTGCATGCCGCACGCATCCTCCCACAGCTGCGACATGTAGTCAGCGTTCATGACAAAAAGCAGGCCTGCAACGGCTACGGGCAGGATACTGACGATATACCCGGAGTATCTCGCCATGGCGGTTAAGGTCCTGATTTCTCCCTTGATTCGTACCCTCTCTCGTATCGTATGCCCGATGGTGTCCAGGATCTCCGCCAGGTTACCCCCTACCTCATGGTGGATGTTGATAGCGGTTACCATCATGTCAAGATCTTCGCTTGTGATACGTCTGAGAAGATTGTTCAGTGCTTCTTGTGTGCTCAGCCCCAATCCAATCTCCCGGGTCAGGCGAGCGAACTCCTCGCTCGCGGGTGGCGCCAACTCGCGAGACACCATCTCCATGGATTGCATGAGGCTGTATCCCGAGCGCAGGGAGTTGGCCAGCAAGGTGATGGTGTCGCCCAATTGATCATTGAAGGCGTGCAGGCGTCTTGTCTGCCGGATCTTCAGGAAGAGGCGGGGGATGATGAACCCCAGTAGAGCACCCCCAACTGCACCTATGATCCAGAGTTGACGGACCAGGAAGGCGCCGACCAACGCTCCAAGGATCACGGCTCCCACGCTCAGCAGCGCGAATTCGGCCACAGTGAGCTTGAGATTGGCGCGAGCCAGATCGGTGGACATACGCTTGGCGAAGCTCTGCTCCGCAATGGCTCGATCGAGAGTCTCCACCACCTCTGGGACGGGGCGCTCTCCCCTTTCGGCTTTCTCCGGTCGCTCCCTGGAAACAGAGGCCGTGACCTCTCCCAGGCGTGTGATGACCCGCGATCGGGAACCGATCACCCGTGCTACCCCCAGGAATAGGATCAGCATGGAACCGCCGGCCAACAACGGCAAGATGATGGTCAGAGGGTCCATTTTCGATACCTCCTCTTATCCCCTGAAACGGCCTCTCGGGTCGTAGCCAAACAAGTCCGCATCCAGATGGTAGCCTGCCCCGTCTATGAGTTCTGTGAACTTGGGTCGAACCCCGGTGGGGCGCAACTGGCCCACGATACGTCCATCGTCGAACCCCGTCTGTTCGAATGCAAACAGATCTTGTAGAACGATGACGTTGCCCTCCATGCCCTGCACTTCGGTGATGCTCACCAACTTGCGTGAGCCATCTCGGAGCCGCTCCTGGTGGACAATCAGGTGGAGGGCCGATGAGACTTGCTCGCGAATTGCGCGGTGAGGGAGGTCGGTGCCTGCCATGAGGACCATGGTCTCCAGACGAGCCAGGGTGTCGCGAGGGCTGTTGGAGTGGCAGGTTGTCATGCCTCCATCGTGGCCAGTGTTCATGGCCTGCAACATGTCCAACGCCTCACCACCTCGCACCTCGCCTACGACTATTCGATCGGGGCGCATTCGGAGTGAGTTGATCACGAGGTCTCGGATGGTGACTTCACCCTTGCCCTCAATGTTGGGTAGCCGCGATTCCAGCGATATGACGTGTTCCTGCTGTAGCTGGAGCTCCGCTGCATTCTCAATAGTGATGATCCGCTCATCGTTGGGAATGTAGGCGGAGAGCACGTTCAGGGTGGTTGTCTTTCCAGAGCCGGTACCGCCAGAGATGACGACGTTCAGCCTCGACTTCACGCAGATCTCCAGAAACTCCGCGATTTCTGGTGTCAGAGTGCCAAAGCCGATCAAGTCTTCCATGGAATACGGCACCTTCGAGAACAATCGGATAGTGATGATCGGTCCTTGAATTGACAGCGGTGGAATGATGACATTGACACGTGATCCGTCAGGCAAACGTGCGTCAACGTAGGGTTGGCTCTCGTCGACGCGTCGGCCCAGAGGGGCCACGATGCGGTCTATGATTCGCATCACGTGCTCGTCGCTCTCGAAATTGTAGGAAGTTTTCGTGATCTTCCCTTCGCGCTCGATGTATATGCTCTCAGCGCCGTTGACCATGATCTCGGTGAGTGTTTCATCCTGGAGGAGCGGTTCCAGCGGACCCAACCCCATGATCTCCGCGACTATCTGTTCGAGGAGGACGCTCCGCTCCGTGCGGCTCAGGACGGCGTTCTCCTCCGCCAGCACGGTGCTGAACATCTCTTCGATGACAGCGCGCACCTCACCCGTCTGGGAGAGATCCATGCGCGGATCGAGCTCGGCGATCACTTTCTTTTGCACGCGGGTCTTCAACTCGGAAAAAGTGTCTCGGGCTGGGCTAGCGGGCCGGCGTTTCAGTCTCAACTCTTCCAGCTTCGTAGTGCGGATCTCGTCCTCAGGCTTCTGCCCTCTTTCTATTCGTTTTAGCAGGGACATTCAGGTTCGCCTCCTCGGCTTGATCATCCTTCGTTTCATGCTGGTTCACTAGCCGAATATGCGCCCGATCAAGTTCTTGGACGCAGTTGCACTCTCAAGGTTGCTGGCTGTCTCCCTTGATTTCTCCGCTTCGGCCGCGGTTTCTGCTCGTAGCAAATCGGCGACTTGCGCGATGCTCTTGACAACGGGGGACCTCTGACCACTGAAGACTAACGGTATTCCTTTGTTGGCGGCTGCAGTGACCGGGCCATTGTCCCTCGGTACGGTGGCCCATACCGGGTGCCTGATATGGGCTGCAATGTCTTTGTCGGTTATCCCGTCACTTCGGCCGATCTTGTTGACAACTAGTTTCGTCTTGCCGACGTAGCCCAACGCATCCAGCGCTTCGAGAAACAGCCTGACGTTCTTGATGTTGGGTATATCGGGAGTCATGACCAGGAGAATCCGATCTGAGATCTCCAGTATGGTCAGGACGATGTCATCTAGGTAGGAAGCGGTGTCGACGATGGTGTAATCATACAGCAGCTTGAGATTTCTGAGGATGTCTTTGATGTCATCCGCCGTGATCATATCCGCCACGTCCGGCCTTGGTGGGGCAAGAAGAATCTTCGTCCCTGAGGGGTGGGACACAAGGACATCACTCAAGAAGTCTACGTCGAGAGTGTCCATGTGTGGGACGAGGTCACTAATGCACCTGGTGGGCTGCATGTTGAGAAGCACCGCCACGTCTCCAAACTGGAGGTCGCCATCTACGAGAGCCACTCTGCCCTCTTCGTTCTTCAAACTAAGCGCCAGGTTGATAGCGATGGTGCTGCAGCCACTTCCACCCTTGGGACTATAGACGCTGACAATCTCACCTTCCGTCGTGGCCACAGCGGCCTCGTGGAGCAGCCTAGCACCCGCCGCTTGGGGGCGCATTATCTCTGGTTGAACTAGTATCGTCCTTGGCTTCAACTGATAGACGCGACGGATACTGGCTATCAGTTCGTCTGCAGAGAACGGCTTCACCAAGAATTCCCTGGCGCCGGCAAGCATCGACCGGCGAAGATAGTCCGTCTCGCCTTGCACCGACATCATTACGATCTGAACTTCTGGTGCCGATTGGGCGATGGACTCGGTAGCGGTGATGCCATCTATGTCCGGCATGTTGATGTCCATGAGCACGATATCCGGGCGCAAGTCTCGGGCCATCTCGATCCCTTCGGATCCGCTGGCGGCGGCACCGACCACCTCGATGTCTTTCTCGAAGTAGAGCAACTTGCGTACATTCTCCCGTGTCTCGGGAATGTCATCCACTATTAGGACGCGGATCTTGCTCTCCAGTTGTTCACTCATCAGGATCTTCTCACTGTCGGAAACCAGGTGAATCTAGTCCACCACGGTCTGTTTGGCTACTCAGTCGGCGGTGGTGCCACGATGTATCTCGTCGGATCCGGAGGCATCGCGATCTCGAATCGCGTCATTACGTACTGCAGGCTAACCGTTTCTGTGCGTACTTGCTGGTGGTCGTCCCGACCGCGCAGGACCAGGTCTATCGAAGCACCGCTCTCACGCGCAAACTTGATGACCAGAGCGTCTTGCTGCGTCAGGAGCAGGGTCAGGGTGTTGCTGCGCGTGGGCAATCCCTCTGGTACCTCTTCTTCTATTATTTCCTCACCTTCTGGCGCTGGCGTGGGGGTCGGCATCAGCCAAGGACCCACGCGATATACCTCCACGTCTTGTAGCAGCAGTTGAGCCAGCAAGACAGACATTGGCTCTGGACATGGCGCGGGACACCCTTCCACCGCCGGGGCGATGGGTTCGGGAAGCTCTTGTTCCGTGTCTAGCAGTTGGTAGGAGATGAGAATATCGACGAAGTCGCCGTTCTGGATGGCGCCGGCGACGCCCCGCAGTTCTGTGGTCTGGAAGGCCATGGCCACCCTGGGTCGCCCCTCGGCGTCCGGAGTGATATTCAGGGAGGCATTCTTCCCTTCCCGCACAACGGCCTCCGGGTCGACAATCCAATCTGACATGATGAATGAACCGCGCATGATCGTTCTGGCAGCTCTTCGTCCAATCACCGCTTCAGGGGCCAAGAGATGGTTGGTCAGCCGCGATTCCGCGATTTCCTGAGTCCCTACAGCTTCTGCAGGGATATCGGTGTAGGCGGGGATGTCCTGGAGCGCTATGACGGCTGGGACCATGAGCTCAGGTGTGGTCGTGGGAGTTGGAGGTGCTGCCCCGGGACCTCGGACCAGGACGACGTAGGCGATGGCCGCTGTGCTCAAGGCCAGCAGCACCCCCACAATAATCAGTATTGTGCTACCACGTCGCATGGTTCCCTCCTACGGCCTGGCGAGCAAGTACCTACGCCTGTTGTGTCACCAATGAACAGTTGCATATTCTAGCACCAAATAGTCAGTATGGCAAGACTCGCTTGAGCGGCAACGGACTTGTCCGCGGAGCGATTCGACACCACGTTACTCGATCAGACGCACGAACACCTCGCCCACGATACCCTGGTACTCCAGGTGCCAAGTGGACGTCTTGAGGAATCGGGGGTAGAACTTCCCCATCAAGTATCCTCCGTAGAACTCGTCGGGGTCGAGCGAGCTACCGTGTATGACGACAGTGTCGTGGTCACGCTCTCCAGGCTCCTGATAGGCGTAGTTCTCGCTTGTGCTCCAAGTGCCATTGAGGGATAGTGTGCCCGCATAGTGCCAATCCGGCACGCCATCCAGATAGTAGTCGATCCCCTGCCCGTAGGCCGAAAAGTCGCTGTCGAAGTGGAACAGATTCATTCCGACATGCTTCGCCTCCTCCGGGACGAAGGTAAAGGTCACAGTCATCACCTCCGTCGGATCCGCCGTCGTGACCAGGGGCAGATACCCGGAGCCGAAGGTGACGACTCCGGCCGGGTCGTGCAGAGAGTGGTTGTCTGGGTGCAGCAGGTATACGTTGCGCTCGTTGACATTGGTGGGAATTCCTGTGTATGGCGGCCCGGCCCAGAGGTCGAAGCCGTTCTTGCTCGATCCGCTCACTCCGTCGACCTCTACGTAGAGGCTGAAATCACCGTCCTCGCTGGTCACGATTCCTGGAAGGTCGGAGTTGAGATCTACCCTCCAGGCTTCGACCCACTCCATGTCGTGGCTGGCGTCGTATCCGCCCACATAAGTGGGGTCTATGAAGCTCTTGATCATTGACTGATCCGCTAGCTGCTTGTGGTAGTACAACCGGTAATGTGTCGTGGTGGCGTACGCCTCATCGTACTGCGGCTGGGGTGGGCCATTGAAGGCCCGGTTCTCGTCCAGCCGCAGGAACCAGTACGGGTTCCTCTCGTCAGGCGTCTCCAGCAGACAAGCATCCCGCCGGTCGTTGTCGTTTGGTGATCCACCGGTCGGGTCACAGTCCACGGGTATGTCTGTCGTACCTCCGCCGATGAGCGCGATGGTGACTGGGTCTACGTTGATGGGCTGATTGTAACTGTCGGGGTCCAGGATTTCGATCGAGA
>JABAOC010000323.1_pt4 | contig 14725 bp, 7 predicted proteins | sample 7062161 | NCBI WGS metagenome assembly JABAOC01 (sample SAMN14538625, study PRJNA623070) | marine sediment metagenome | biome: marine biome [ENVO:00000428]; feature: marine pelagic biome [ENVO:01000023]; material: deep marine sediment [ENVO:00002113] | place: India: Gulf of Khambhat ... | reverse complement strand
GCGGCGCTCGTACCTTCGGAAAGATCCTGAACCGGTGTCGGTGTCCGGAGGAAGCGGCCGGCGGCGAGGTCGACGGCGCCCGTGTAGACCTGCGGTTGCTCGATGGGCACGCCGAAGAAGTACGCATCGCGCGAGAACCCGATCGGCAGAAGTCTCCACACGTCGGCTCGTAGTAGCTCGGGCTCGCCGGCGGCCAGGTCGGGTCCGATGGGCAGCCGCCAGATGCCCTGGGTGACCTCGCGATCGCTGTAGAAGAGGATGCTCTTGCCATCGGGCGTGAAGCCCATGAACCGGTCATCGCTCGGACCGCTCAGTAGGCTGAATTCGCGCTCGTCGACCACCGAGATCGCGAAGATGTCGCCGTCCTTCGAGCCCTCTCCGGACGGATACGTGAAGGCCACGTAGCGGTCGTCGGGCGAAAACGCGGCCAGCGGTGTGTATTCCGACCCCAGGCTCTCGAGCACCTTGATCGAGCCGTCCGCCGTCGAGACGAGCGCTAGCTGAATCCCTTCCACGCCAACGACCTGGACGAGCAGATACCTTCCGTCGGACGACCAATCGTCGATGAGGAAGTAGACCCAGTCTTCACGTTTGGGGAGGAGAACGTGCGGGTTCGTTCCATCAGAGTTGATCACCCAGATCTCGTAGCCGGCTTTGCTGTCACTAAACCACGTGTAGGCGACCTGACTACCGTCAGGCGAGAACACTGAGGATTCTGCCCACGTCAACGAGTCTGCCCACGATCCTTTGTTGGTCATGTGGCGCAACTCACCGGACAGGAGATCGACGACCGCGAGGTTCCCCGTCATCCAATCGATATCGGTCAGATAGCGGCCGTCGGGGGAGGGGGATGAGGCGTAAAAATCGATCTCCGTCCCTGTCCAGACGCGCCGGAGTATTAGACCGTCCTCGTCCTGTGCTGCGGCAGACTGTTCCTGCACGGCAGCGGCCGCCGTCAGGACCCAGGCGAATCCTGCCGAATCGGGCCCGCATCCCAGCGGGGCGACGGCCAGCAGGGCGGTCGCCAGTGCTGCGGTCGAGCGTTTCATGGCTCCTCCTCCGAGCGGGGCATCGTTCCAGTTAATCACCCGGCTACCAGTCAAAGAGCGTACCGCAGCGGAGGGAGTAGCGTTATTCGGCTTGGCTTGTACGATTTCGCCAGATCGGGCGATGGGGCAGGAGGTGGATCTCTGTATCAGGCTGTTACAAACTAGGCCTCAGTGTTACAGCGCTCCCCCCTGTGGTGCGGCGGCGAGCGGCAGGCGAATCTCGACCGTTGTGCCCTCGCCGCTGGCGCTCTCGACGTGAATGTCGCCGCCGGCGGCTCGCGCTATGCGGCGCGCGATGGTGAGACCGAGGCCGGTCCCGCCTTCCTTGGTGGAAAACAGGGGATCGAAAACTCGCTCGAGTACGTCTGCCGGAATCCCGACGCCGTCGTCGTGGACCGTGACGACGGCCGAGGTGGCTTCGCGGTCGACCCGGACCATGGCCGCGCCGCCGGGCTCGAGCGCCTGGGCCGCGTTCTGTATGACGTTGAGGAAGAGCTGTTCCAGAGCTCCGCTATCCCCCCGCACGGTCAGCGGCGGCTGGGGCTCGGCCTTTACCGTCAGGGTAGCACCGCGCGCCTCGAAGGCGGGGCGGGCGGCACGCGCGGCGGCGCTCAGCGGATCCGACAGGTCGACCCGCTGTGAGCCTACTTGCCCGCGGCGCGCGACCTCCAGCGTGTCCTTCACCGTCAGGTTGAGTCGCTCGATTTCCGCCAGTGCGCTTTCCAGCGGCTCGCGCAGACCGGAGTCTTCCGGCAGCTGCTCTTCCACTGTCTGCAAGTCGACGCGCACAGCGGTGAGCGGATTGCGGATCTCGTGTGCGAGCGAAGCGGCGAACTCGCCGACCGCGGCTAGAGATTCGCGGCTGGCCAGCTGGCCTAAAGTTCGCCCGAGGCTCTCCGTCATCGTGTTGAAGGCGCGGGCCACCTGTCCCACCTCGTCGGTGCCCGGCTCTTCCACCCGCTGCTCGAGGTCGCCGCGACTCACGGAGGAGGCCGCCGCCGTGAGCTGCCGCAGCGAGCGGGTCATGCGGCCGGTCAACAGAATCGCCAAGGCAAGCCCGGCAACGGCGACGATCAGCAGCAGCCGGGCGCCTCGGCGTGCCGCGTCCTCGAAGGGCTGGACGAACGGGGTCAGCGGTGCGGCGAGGGCGAGATCGAAGGGCGGCTCGTAGAACGTTCGGCTTGCGTTGAGCCACTCGTCACCGCCCCAGACGAACCGGTCCTCGGCGAGCAGCACCGGGTCGAACGGCAGCGGCAGGAGGGGCAAACCCGTCGAGGACTCGAAGAGACCGACCACCATGCCTGCCGCTGCGGGAGTGATCGATCCGGGCGGTAGCAGAGCGTCGGCTCGGATGTCTGCCGCGAGGGTTCCGAGAAGTCCTCCGGAGAGGCGGTCGCGGATGCTCAACGCGGCGGTGATGTGGTCGTTGGAACTGCTAGATGCCTCGTCGGCGCTCGCCGTTCGCGTCAGCGTCCATAGTGACGCCCCCTCTCGATCCAACACCCTGACCGTGACGACGCCGGGATCGAGTTCATCGAAAAGCTCCCGCAGCGCGGAAGGGACCGCCGGCCGGCTCCCCTCGCGCAGGGCCTGATGAACGGAGGCCTCCTCGGTCAGGAAGAGTAGATCGTGGCGTTGCTGCACCCAGCGCGTCGTGATTCTGGCCGCCGTCTCGTCCAGCGCTTCAGCGAGCCGCGTGCGGAGCAGATCTTCACCGGAGTCTACGGCGGTGCGGGTGAGCCAGAGTCCGACCAGTCCGAGCGGTACCACCGCCACCGCCAGCACGAGCAACAGGATCCGGGTGCGAAACGACAGCGGCAGCATCGGGAGTGCCGGCTAGCGGGTGGGATTGGAGTCGGTACCCGGGTCGGGGTCGGCACCGGGTGCTGGTTCGCCGCGGCGCGGGATCAACGGACCGAGATCGTGTTTCTCGATCAGCCGATCGAGGCGCGGACGTGAGATCGCGAGTATCTCGGCCGCGCGAGACTTGTGGCCGCGCGTCGCCTCGAGGACGCGTGCGATGTGGTCGCGTTCCGCCTCCTCCAAGCTCGTGAGGCGCGGGCCCGGCTCGCCGACCGGTGCTCCCAGCTCGACGTGCTCCGGTCGGATCACGTCCCCCGTGGCCAACACCGCCGCACGGGTGAGGCAGTTCTCCAACTCGCGCACGTTCCCGGGCCAGCTATGCCCGGCCACCTTGTCGATCGTCTCGGGGGCCAGAACCAGGCGCCTGCCTCCTGCCGCCGCCGCTGCCTTCGCCACGAAGTGCTCGGCCAGGAGCTGCAGGTCGCTCATCCGCTCGCGGAGCGGCGGAACCTCGATCTCCACCACGCGCAGGCGGTAGTAGAGATCCTCCCGGAACTTGCCGACCGCGACCAACCGCTCCAGGTCCTGGTGCGTGGCGGCGATGACGCGCGCCTCCGTACTCTCCGCCCGCTCCGCGCCCACGGGATAGTACTCGTGCTCCTGCAGCACGCGGAGCAGCTTGCTCTGAAACTCCGGTGTCGTGTCGCCGATCTCATCCAGAAAGACCGTTCCGCGGCCCGCCAGCGCGAACCGACCCCGCCGGTCGGAGGTCGCACCGGTGAACGCGCCGCGCACGTGCCCGAACAGCTCCGACTCGAGCAGCGTCGAGGGAAGTGCGGTGCAGTCCACCGCCACGAAGGGCTCGCCAGCGAAAGGAGATGCGTCGTGGATCGCCTGCGCGATGAGCTCCTTCCCTGTCCCACTCTCTCCTCGGATGACCACATTGGTGCGGGTCGCGGCGACCTGACCGACCAGTTTGAAGATCTCGACCATGTGCGGGTCGCGGCCGACGAGACGATCGGCCACATCGGGAACGCTCTCGTCCCAGCGGGCGGCTTCCCGCGCCGCCCGATCCTCGAAGATTCGGTCAAGCAGGCAGCGAAGCTGGTGCAGGTCCAGCGGTTTGACGAGAAAGTCGACGGCGCCTTCGCGCATCGCCTCGGCGACCGTGGGCAGATCCTCGTAGGCGGTCATCAGCACGACGTCCACGTCGGGCATGCGCTCGCGGATGAGTCGCAGCAGGTCGAGGCCGCTCATGCCCGGCATCTTCAGATCGGCCAGAACGACGCCGGCGCTCGACTCGTCCAGCAAGGCCAGCGCACGCTCCCCGTCCTCCGCCGTACGGACTTCGGTCCGCTCGTCGCCCAGGGCACGGGCGAGCGAGGTGCGAATTCGAGGATCGTCGTCGACGATCAGCAACGATCTTTCCATAGGAGCGTCTCGACCTGGGTTGCCGGAGGCCCGGCGTTTCTCCCCCGGTAAACTGGGAGCGGAGGGGCGCGGTCGGCAACCGGCGAGACCTCAGCCCGACCTCGCTACCGCCCGATAACCTCGGCGATCTCCGCGTGAGCAAACGACTGCGAGAGATCCAGCCCCGATGCTGCCTCGCCTTTCCCAGGCCCTGCCGATACGGCACTTGACCTCTACTTGATGGGCCCCTGCCACCTTTCGCGCGAGTCTGGAGTGTGGAGGAAGGAATGCAGTACAAGCTACTTAGAGGGTTCTGGTAATGAGACGCGCGGTCTTGGTCGCCTGGCTGACGCTGACCGTGGCGGCTGCAGTCGTCGCGATTCTGCAGTTCCGGATCGACAACTCGGTCGGGGTGTGGTTCGCGACGGACGACCCCGCCCTGGCGGACTACCGACGATTCCTCGACGACTTCGGGCAAAGGGAGTGGACCGTCGTGGCCCTGCGACGGAAGCCCGCGCCCGATGCGTTGATCCGCGCAGACCGGGACGCAATGGTCTCCCGACTGGAACGGATGGAGCACGTCCACCGTGTTCTCTCCGTCTCCGATTTCCCGCAGACGAGTGAGCTCGCTAGGCGGTTCCTGAAGCCGGACCTCCATATTCCCTACGAGGCGCTGCTCCTCTGGGTCACTAACGATATCGACACGGCTGACGGGTACCGCGAGAATCTGGTCGCCGGAATCCGCTCCGTGGCCGTTGACTACCCGACTGTGGCACAGGTCCACGTAGCGGGCACGGCGGTCATTAACGGTGAACTGAACCGCGCTGCGCGCCGTGACATGCTGCTGTTCTTTCCCGCGGTCAGCCTCTTCGTCTTCCTGCTCGGCATCGTCCTGTTTCGCAACCTTCGAGACACGGCGGTGTTGATCTCGGTGTCCCTGGGCACGGTGATCGTCACGCAGGGGCTCCTGATCGGCGTGGGCTATCCGCTCAACATGATTACGATCATGCTGCCGACGGTGCTGATCGCGCTGTCGGTGGCCGATGCTATCCACCTGATACATGCGTTCCACCGAGCCCATGCGAGCGCTGGGGAAAGCCGTGCCGCCGCCGGGCAAGCCGTGAGGGCCATCGCTTGGCCGTGCGCTGGCACTACCCTCACGACCATGGCCGGCTTTCTCGCCTTCGCCGGTAGCAGTGTCCTGCCGGTGTTCCAGCTGGCCGTGTTCGCGTCCTTCGGAATCGCGCTGGCCTGGGTTCTCACCATGACCGGTGCCCCGCTGCTGATGTCCGTGCTCTGGGAGAACGCGCGTCGGCCGGAGCCGCCGGCGGCCCGACTCGGTTCGGCGCTCCTCGATCGCTGGGCCGGCTGGCTGCGCCGTCGTCCCGGCTGGATCGCGGCGTCGTTTGCCTTGGGCGGCTTCTCGCTGGTCGGCCTGACCGCTCTCGAGGCCGACACGGACTACGTCAGGTTCTTCCGGTCTGACACCCGCGTCCCCCGAGACTATCGCGCGCTCGAGGAGGCGGGGCTTCCCCAGAACCCGCTCAACCTTGTGATTCAGTTGCCGCCGGGCGAGCAGCTCCCGACTTACCGCGAACCGTTGCAGGAGTTTGCCCGCCGGTTGGAAACGCTGGCCGGCGTTCGTGCCGTTCTGTCTCCCTTCCTGCTGTCTGCTTCACCGGAAGCGCTGGGTGACCGCGCCGCCAACCTGGGCGGCATGGTCTCCCGTCAGGCGGACCAGGTGCAGCTAATAGTCATGATGGACTATCCGAGCAGTCAGCGGCTCTTTGCCTTGCTGTCGCGTATTCGTGGCCTGGCCCGTGAGGTACTCCCGCATGGTCTGCAACTGGTCCCAACGGGCACTTCCTTGCTTTGGGCCAACATGGACGACGGCGTGATCCGAACTCAGAAGGAATCTCTCTTCATCGTGTGCGTGGTATGCTTCGTCATTCTCTTGGTGCTCTTCCGATCGATCGGACTGAGCGTCCTCGGCTTGGCACTCAGCCTCTACCCGGTAGCCATGGTGCTCGGTCTGATGGGGCTGCTGGGGATCCCTGTGAACATGGCCACGGTGCTGATCGCCGGCATCGCGGTGGGTCTGGCGGTGGACGATACGATCCACTTCGTCATCGCCTATCAGGAATCGCGGCGCCGAAACGAGGACCGCCCCACCGCCAGTCGAGAAGCCATGGTGGGCGTCGGCCTGCGCATGGTCATGACATCCGTCATACTCGTCGGGGCTTTTGCCGGGATGGGATTCTCCGATTTCATGCCTACTTCCCAGTTCGGACTCCTCAGCTCGCTCACCATCATCCTCGCCTTGACGGCGGACCTGGCGCTCCTGCCCGTCCTGCTGGCGTCGCCGTCTCGGGTAACGTCAAGACTGCCCGGCACCGACGCTGGTCGCGTGCCGTTACTTAGAGGTCATCATGATTGCTATAGATACGACGAATCCATGGATCGGCTCCACGAACTACGCGGCGTTCTGCCGACCGAAGCTCGCCGATCTGCTCGAGAGCTTGGGACTCAACGTCGGGTTCAGCCGGGCCCGCGGCTGTTATCTGTACCGCCTCGACGAGGACGGACATGAAGTCGAAGTGCTCGACCTCGTGGGCGGTTTCGGGGCTGGTTTGCTCGGCCACAACAATCCGGAATTGAAGGAGTTCCTCAAATCGCAGCTGGACGCGGACGTGCCGTTCTTGGCACAGAGTTCCGAGCGTCGGCAGGCCGGCTTGCTCGCGGAGCGCGTCAATGCGCTGCTCCCGGCGGACAGCACATACTATTGCCACTTCACCAACAGCGGTGCGGAGGCGGTCGAGGCTGCGTTGAAGCACGCCTACAAGGTGCGGTTCGACGAAATCCGACGCCTGTTCGACCGGATCTCACGCGACATCGAGCAGTTCTACCACGCCACCGAGCGCCAGCACCCGGATATCGAGGTTCCCGGCGGCGATCGGGACCTCAGCAGGTTTCGCGACGATCTCGACGAGCATAACCTGGCCCAGTTCGAGCGCTTCCAGCAGCGACCGGTCGTGCTCGCCCTCAAAGGCTCCTTCCACGGAAAGACCAGCGCGGCGCTGAAGGTCACGTTCAACAAGACCTATCGCGAAGGGTTCGAGGGACTGTCGGCGATTCGCACGCAGTTCATCGACTTTGCCGATGTGGCGCGGATCGTGGAGATCCAGCGCGACCATCAGATCGAGTTCCTGGAACCGCGCCTGGAAGACGGCCGCATAGTGGTCGAACCGGTAGCCGCTTCCACGATCATCGCCCTGTGCCTCGAGGTCATCCAGGGCGAGGGCGGAATCCGCCCGGTGCCGGATGACGTTTTGGCAACGCTGGCCGCCCAACACGCCGACCTAGGTATCCCGTATCTGATCGACGAGATTCAGACGGGGTGCGGACGGACCGGATCGTTCGTCGCCTACGGCGATGGGCCGTTAAGCGCCATCGATCCGGAGTACCTGACGTTGAGCAAAGCGCTGGGTGGTGGATTGGTGAAGATCGGCGCAGCGCTGATCCGGAACGACATCTACGACCACAACTTCGGCATCCTGCATACGTCCACCTTCGCGGAAGACGAGCTTGGTTGCAGCGTGGCCAACCAGGTGTTGGAGGTCCTCACCCGCGACGACAACCGCCTCATGAGGTCCATTGTCGAGAAGGGCGAGTACCTGATGGCGGGCCTCGAGAAACTGAAACAGCGGTTTCCGAACGTCATCCGGGACGTCCGCGGCCGGGGCCTGATGATCGGCGTCGAGTTCGACGATCTCCACGACAAGTCTCCCCTCTTCCGCTTCGGCGTGCGGCAGGGATTCCTGTCGCTGCTCGTGGCGAGCTACCTCTTGCACTATCACCGGATCCGGGTGCTGGCCCCGCTGACCACGCTGCTCAAGGGGAACCCCGGGAAGAAACGGCTCTCGATCCTGCGCATCCAACCCGCGGCCGACATCACGCAACAGGAGATGGAACGGGTGCTGGCCGCGCTGGGCGAGGTGTTCGAGGTGATCGAGCGGAACAACGAGGGCGTTCTGGTCGGGCACCTGGTGGGGCTACCCGCCTCGGCCGCGGAGCGCAGCGATCCACCCAAGGCGCCGGTCATCCGGCCGCGCCCCGATCGCAAGGCAGACTTCGACGCGCGCGTGGGGTTCATTATGCACCCGGCACGAATCGATCAGGTCACGGAGTTCTACTTCCCGACCCTCGATGGACGGGTCGAGCCGGCGCGGCTGAGCGCTTGGTGGTCGCGGCTCGCTCGGTTCCTCGAACCGGATGTGGTTCACACCGACTACATCACTTCCGAGGGGTTCGTGGTCGAAGCCAACTTCGTTTCGGTCCCGTTCCTGCCGGGCGATCTCATCGAGATCTACGGCAAGGCGCGGACGGCCAATCCCACGCGGCTCGACCTCCTGCGTCTGGAAGAGGTGCAGGACAAGATCCAGGATGCGGTGACGACGGCTCGCGAGCTCGGCGACGATCATATCCCGACCTCGATGGTGGGGCTCGGGGCGTTCACCTCCATCGTCACCGACCGGGGCACAACCGTCAACGACCACGAAGTCCCCGTCACCACCGGCAACGCGTACACCGCGGGCCTGATGATCGAAGGAATAGTCGAGGCGGCAGACCTCAATGGCATCGCCCTGCCGGAGGCCAGCGCAGCCGTGGTGGGGGCGGCCGGCAACATCGGCTCGGTCCTCGCCGTGATGCTCTCCGGACGCGTGGGCCGCCTCAAGCTCATCGGCCGCAACAGCGCCGACGGCATCCAGAGGCTGAAGAGGACGCGGAGGCAATGCCTGCTCTACTTGGCCCGCAAAGCGCGAGCGGAGATCAGCGGAATTCTGCCACTCAACCAGCTTTCGATCGGCGGCGTGGGCAACCGGATCTTCTACGAAATCGTGCTGCCGGCGCTGCGATCCAGCGACCCGGCCTCCGCATGGGAACGCGTCGAGAACTGGCTACGTGGCGGGGAGGGCGATATGCCCGAGCTGCTGAGCCTGCTCGAGGAGGCCCTGGATCGCGACGGTGGTATCGAGGATAATGACTACATCACGCTCCATACTTCGCTCGCGGCGATTGGCGACTGCGACATCGTTACGGTCGCCACCAATTGCCCAGAAAGCCGGCTGGTCTCACCCGAGCTCGTCAAGCCCGGTGCGGTCGTGTCCTGCGCTTCGGTGCCGTCCAACCTGAGCCGGGCGTTCAGGGACCGTCTTGATGAATACACCGTCTTCGACGGCGGCTATGCCCGGCTCCCCGAGAACCAGGAGATCGATTGTGTCGGGCTCCCGACCGGCGGACAGGCCTACGGATGTCTCAGCGAGACACTGCTGTTGGGGTTCGACGGACGTAACAGTTCGTTCGCCCGGGGACCGATCACGCCCGAGCAAGTGGAGCAGATGCTCGAGATGGCCGCTCTGCACGGCTTCCAGCTCGGTGATTTCATTTTGAACCACTCGTCCTACCCAGCCGCACGGCGGAAGGGGGAGGACCACGGGAACCACGGGAGGGCAGCATGACCACCACGATGGCAGCAGCCGAACGAGCCGCCGTCGCTCGCGATCAGTCGATCAGCTCGGTGGCGGAGATCATCCGGGACCGGCTCCCGACCTTCGGCAAGCGGCCGGCCATCCGCTACGACGACGGAAGTACGTACCGGACCCTGGACTTCATGGAATACGTCGGCAACATCCGACGGGCCCTCCAGGTCATCGGACCGGATCAGGAGCGCCAGCAGGTCGTCTGCACTTTCGTGATGAACCGCCCGGAGTGGGACATGCTTGCGCTGGCCACACTCTACACCGGGAACGTCCTCTTCCCACTGGACACGAAGATGCACGAGGAGGAACTCGCGCATCTCCTGAAGCAGAGCCCGCCGGATCTGGTCTTGGTGAGCGCTGCTTCACGCCTGCGCATAAAGGGTGTGCTCCGGCAATTGGGCTTACGGTCGCAGATCTTGATCGCCGACCTCTATCACGTGTTCGAAGATCGCGATGCGCCAACCATTGGTGATCTCGAGGACAACGAGCTTCGGTTCTCCTCCGTGCCGGCCCCGACTTGCGCGGAGTTCCCGGCGCCCGCCTCCCGGCTCGAGCGGCCGGAGCTCGTGCTTGGCCACTACGCCACGTCCGGGACCACCAGCCTGCCCAAACTGGTCCGGATCACTCACGGCAACATCGTGGCCCAGGTGAACGAGGGAATGGACGTTATGAACCTGCGCAAGGCCGAGGACCTGCTCAACATCGGCCCTTACACCCACATCGCCACGCTGCTCGAGTTCCTCGTCACCAAGGCCAAGGGCTTCAGCGTCACGTACTTCACCCGCGAGGCCGATCAGGACACCGTGCTGGAAGACGAAATAAAGAAGATGAAACGAGTCGGCGTTCGCATCAAAGCCCTGATGGCCGTGCCCAAGTTCTGGATCTACATCATGAAAGAGGTGCTGGAGGAGATGAAGAACAAGGCCGTCTGGCACAATCTCTACGAGCATCTCACCAGCATCGAGAAGCATGCCGAGCTCCAGGACATCGGGACTCTGGATAAAGCCAAGCTCAATGCCATGCGCATCTTCCTGCGCAACAAGATGGGCGGGCACTTCAGCTACGGCATTTCGTCCTCCACCCGCATCGACCCCGGCGTGGTCCATATCTTCGCCAAGCTGGGCGTCACGATCATCGATATCTACGGGGCCACCGAAGCCTCCGGCATCATCGCGCGGAATCGCCTCAACGAGAGTCGGAGGGGCTCCTGTGGTCGCCTGATCGCCGCTCTCGAGTACCGAATCGACCGCCCGCGGACTCTGCCCGGCAGCCGGCATCCGGTGGGAGAGCTTCTGATCCGGGGTCCGACCATCGCCGCCGGATACGTGGGTCAGCAGCCAGACGCTCACCTCGACGCCGACGGGTTCTATCACACAGGGGATCTCGCCAGGGTGGACGAGGAGCGGTGGGTCTACCTGGTGGGGCGGGAAAAGGAGCTCATCGAGTGGGAGGATGGCAGTCTCATCGATCGAATGCACCTCTCTAACCTGCTCGTCCGCTCGATCTGGGTCAAAGATGCACTGGTCACGAGGTTGAACGAGGACGACCACCTCAGCGTGTTCATCTTTCCCGACTGGCCCCGGATCGAGAAGGACAAGGAGTACCAGGCGGCTCTGGCAACCGGGTTGCGGCCGGAAGAAGCGCTGCGCACCAGGCTACTGGAAGCGGTGGCGTATGCCCAGTCGCTGGCGGATATCACACCGCGCCTGTCGACGGACAAGATCTACATCTTGGCGCGGAAGCTGGAACGCACGCCGACGCACAAGATCAAGTTCATCCGCGAGCTCGAGCGGCTGGATCTCGGGTCCTACGTCTAGGAACTGGCCTCCTTCGGGAAATTCCAGCGCCCACCTTGCCATTGTAAGGGCACGACAGGCTTGCCACTGGCACTGCTTGCATCCGAGCTGGCTAGTGCGGAATCTTGTTAAGTGATTCTCCGTATCCGCACGCCCACCTCTCCGAAGGGGCTGTGCACAATGGCGCGACGAGTACTTCTGGTCGACGATGACGCAACAGTTCTCAACTCGCTCGCTGGAGCTCTCGCGGACATCGGTCTAGAAGTGGCGACGGCTGAAAGCGCCGAGACGGCGCTGGGGAAGCTCGCCGAAGTTGCACCGGATCTGGTGCTGAGCGATATCCGCATGCCTGGGCTCGACGGGATCGAGTTGCTCAAGCTCGTCCGCGAACGCGCACCGTCGGTGGACGTGGTCTTGATGACGGCCTACGACGATATGCCCACGGTGGTCCGGGCGATGCGCGAAGGCGCGTTCGACTTTCTGGTCAAGCCTATCAACCTGGTTGAGCTGGAGGAGGTGCTGGGCAAGGCGCTGCGCGACCGGCGCGCTCGCGAAGCCGCGCGCCGGGCGGTTGAGGACGAGGCTGAGCCCTACCGGCTCGATGAGCTTGTGGGGAGAGATCCGCAGATGATCGGCGTGTTCAAGCTCGTGGGTCAGCTCGCCGCCAGCCGGGTGAACGTTCTGGTCAGAGGCGCGAGCGGCACGGGCAAGGAGATGGTGGCGCGTGCCATCCACTTCAATTCTGCTGACGCCGACGAGCCGTTCGTACCGGTCAATTGTACGGCATTGCCGGAGACGCTACTCGAGTCGGAACTCTTCGGTCACGTGCGCGGCGCGTTCACCGGTGCCGTGGGCGACCGGCGCGGTCGTTTCTCCTTGGCCGGTCGCGGCACGATCTTCCTGGACGAGATTGGAGAGACTAGCTCCGAGTTCCAGGTGAAGATCCTGAGGGTTCTCGAGGACGGCGAAGTCTATCCGGTGGGAGGAGAGAAGCCGGAACACACTGAGGCCCGCGTCATCGCGGCGACGAACCGGGACCTCGATAGCCTGGTGGAGGAGGGAGGGTTCCGCGAGGACCTTTACTACCGCCTGAAGGTTGTGGAGATCGTACTGCCCCCGCTCCGCGAGCGCCCCAACGACATCCCGTTGCTCGCCCACCATCTGGTCCGCAAAACGAGCCAACGTTTACACCTGACAGAGCCGGCGCTGCCGGATTCGACGGTCGAGGCTCTTATGGAGCACGATTGGCCTGGGAACGTCAGGGAACTGGAGAACTGTCTGACGCGAGCCATCGCGCTCTCCACCGGCGGCGTGATCCGCCCGGAGCACCTGGGCTTGGGTCGTGGTACGGACCAGCAGGCGGGCGTCTTTCGCCCGCTGGACGAGGTCGAGGCCGAACACGTGAGGCGAGTCTTGATCGGTGCGGGTGGCAACAAGGCAAAGGCGGCCCGCGTCCTTGGTATCTCGAAGCCGCGTCTCTATCGCCTGCTGGAGAAGCACGGGATCCAGTAGCCAGGAGTGCGTATGCGGACGTTGTCGCAGTTCAGCCTGCGAAGCCGGTTCCTGCTGCTGGTCCTGCTCGGCGCAGTCGTGCCCCTGGGAGCGATGGGCCTCTGGGTCGCGCGCTCCGCTCGGCGGTCCGGCGAGGATATGGTGCGCGCGCGGCTGGAAGAGTCGCTCTCCCAAACCGTGGAAGCCGCCGGCAGGCAATGGACCTTGTGCCAGTCTGTCCTACTGGACCTCGGTGACGCTCCCGTCGTGCAGTCGGCGCTGAGACGCGGCCGGCCTGTAACAGGGGTCGCAGATGCGGGGTCGGTCAGGCGGCTAGCGGGACTCTGGAGCGCCGCGGCGCCTTATGTTTACAGCGTAAAGATACGCGACTCCCGCGGGGGGTTCCTCGGACAGTTACCGGGCGATCTTGACCTCGAGGGCGGTGAGCCCGCAACTCTGCTGGGGGCGACGCTACCGCACGCGCTCACGATTCGTGACCGCTCGTCGGGTGAACGACTGGGGACGTTGGAGGTCGAGCTCCGTGCCGAGAGCCTGCTCCCGCCTGGGGCGGTGACCGCGGGCCTCGGCGGGTCGGTGCTCGCTCTCTTCGATGCGCGTAGCGGGAATCCGCTCCTCCCGCTCACTATCGATCCGGCGCTGTTCTCGACAGAGCGATTCACCTGGCTGGGAGACGAGTGGTTGGCCGTGGAACGACGCCTCGGTGAGCCTCCGGTGCGCTTCGTGATGGCGGGGCCCGTTGGGCCGGTCACGGAGCCGTTTGAGCAGGCGGCCCGGCGGGGGACTATCGGTCTGCTGCTGGTGATCGCTCTCGTGTTCGTCTTGACCACCATCTTCACCCGACGTCTGACCCGTTCTCTGGAGCATCTGTCCGAGGCGGCGACCAGCGTTTCTCGTGGTGACCTGTCACGCGCGGCGGAGGAGGAAGGGCCGCCGGAAGTGCAGGGAACGGCGCGGGCGTTTAACTCGATGACCGAGAACCTTAGGCGGATGCTGGAGAAGTTGTCGCAGCAGGAGGCGGTGGCGGCCGTCGGCGAGTTCGCCGCGTCGCTGGCCCACGAGGTTCGGAACCCGCTGACCTCCGTGAGCGTCGACCTCCAGCGGACCCAGCGGAAGCTGGAGACCGAACCGGAAGAAGCCCGCGAGCTGATCGACCGGGCACTGGGAGAGATCGAGCGCCTGAATAAATCGGTCAGTGATTTCCTGCGGATCGCCCGCAGCGGCAGGGTCTCGCCGGACCGAGTGGACTTGCGGATGCCTGTCGAAGCGGCGATCCGCGCGGCAGCACCGGGTTTGCAGGCAAAGGACGTTGGCTTCGAGCAAGTTATGCCATCCGCCCCGGTGTGGGTGCGTGCTGATCAGAGTGCTCTCGAGCAGTTGGTCCTCAATCTCTTGCTGAACGCCATCGATGCTTTGCAGGGAGGCCGACGCGCCGGCCTCGAAGTCGAGGTGCGGGATGACCGAGCCAGAGTCTCGGTGTGGGATGAGGGCGAGGGGATTCCGCCGGAGGATCTGGATAAGATCTTCGATCCGTTCTTCTCGACCAAGGATGAAGGGACCGGCCTTGGGCTCTCCATAGCGCGCCGCATCGCCCGTGCCCACGGGAGTGAGCTCGAGG
>JABAOC010003839.1_pt4 | contig 14727 bp, 11 predicted proteins | sample 7062161 | NCBI WGS metagenome assembly JABAOC01 (sample SAMN14538625, study PRJNA623070) | marine sediment metagenome | biome: marine biome [ENVO:00000428]; feature: marine pelagic biome [ENVO:01000023]; material: deep marine sediment [ENVO:00002113] | place: India: Gulf of Khambhat ... | reverse complement strand
GCTTGAGGAGGCGCAGTACCGCCAGAGCACGGGCGAAGTGTGCTTCCGCATGCTGGTTCAAGCCTTGGCGCAGGGGGGACGTTCCGATGTGGTTTATCGCATGATCGACCGCACCGACGCGCCGGGCTACGGTCGCATGCTCAAGCTCGGCTTCAAGACGCTGTCCGAGCGCTGGGACAAGCCGGGCTCATCGATGAATCATTGCATGTTCGGCCACATCCAGGAATGGTTCCAGGGCTCCGTCGTCGGCATTCGGCAGGCCCCCGATTCCGTGGGATTCAAAAGCCTGTTGCTCCGGCCGGAGCCGGTCGGTGATTTGACCAGCGCTGCGGGACACTATGACAGCATTCACGGCCGAATCGAAAGCCGCTGGCGGATCGACGAGGGCCGGTTCCATTGGCAGGTCACCGTGCCGTCCGATACCACCGCCGAGGTCCACGTACCGACAACTGACGCCACCAAAGTGGGCGAAGGCGGCCGGCTTGCCAGGCAGGTGCAAGGCATCACATTCCTGCGCGTCGAACCGGCTCCCGACGCGAGGAAAGACGTCGGACGTGTGATCTTCCGGGTTGGCCCTGGCCAATATGACTTCCACTCTCCTTTGTGATACGGAAAGGCTGTGTTATGAACCTGTGGATGGGACTTGCTTACTCGCTCGTGATGACCCTGTTGCTTGCTGTCCGACCTCTGGCCGGCATCGTTGTAGCGGCCGGTCCAAAGGCTGAGTTCGACAAAGTGGAGAAGCAGCGGGTGATTGTGCTGACCGATATTTCCAACGAGCCGGATGACGAGGAATCGCTCGTGCGTTTCCTGGTTTATTCGAATGAGTACGACGTCGAGGGTCTGATTGCCACGACCTCCGTCTGGCTGCGGGACACGGTTCGTCCCGAGAGGATTCGCGAGCGGGTGATGGCATACGGCCGGGTTCGGGACAACCTCCTGAAACACGCCGCGGTCTACCCGACAACGGAGCACCTGCTCAGCGTGATCAAATCGGGTCGTCCGGAGTTCGGCATGCTCGGCGTGGGCGAGGGCAAGAGCTCGGAAGGGTCGCGTCATGTCATCGAGGTGGTCGATAAGCCGGACAAGCGGCCGGTGTGGGTCAGCATCTGGGGCGGGGCCAACTGCCTGGCCCAGGCACTGTGGGACGTGAAGTATACCCGCAGCGCGGCAGAATTGGACGCCTTTGTATCGAAACTGCGCGTGTACACCATCTCCGACCAGGACAACTCCGGCCGGTGGATGCGGATCACGTTCCCCGGTTTGTTCTATATCGTCAGTCCCAGCAGCGTGGACAATCAGGAGTATCAACGGGCCACCTGGACCGGCATCTCCGGCGACCGACTCTATCAGAATGGGCCGATGCACAAGTTCGAGCTGGTGGACAATCCGTGGCTCCACAAGAATATCATTGAGGACCATGGTCCGTTGGGCGCGCTGTACCCCCGGCTCAAGTACATCATGGAAGGTGACACCCCCTCCTTCTTCAATCTCATCAACAACGGTCTGGGAAGCTGCGTCAGCCCATCGTACGGGGGCTGGGGTGGGCGGTACGTTTTCCACCAGGCGTACGGCGAGACGCGGCCCATCTGGACCAACGGTCGGAACAGCCGGGATACCGTCGTGGCGGAGAATGGGATGAGCTACACCTCCGACCAGGCCACGATCTGGCGCTGGCGCGAGGCGTACCAACACGANNAAGGCCAACCACAATCCCATCGCGGCGTTCCAGGGCGACAAGAGCAAAGCGGTGGTCAAGGTGCGGGCAGTCTCCGGCCAGCGCGTGAATCTCAGTGCCGCCGGAACCCATGATCCGGACGACGACGGCGTCTCGTACCGCTGGTTCATCTACAAGGAAGCCGGGACATTTGGGGGCGATGTCCGGATCGAGGACAGCGCGTCGCCGGAAGCCTGGTTCCTTGCGCCCTCGGTGACCGAACCGGCGTCGCTCCACGTTATCCTGGAGGTGTGGGACGACGGCCAACCGCGCCTCTGTGCTTATCGCAGAATCATCGTCACGATCGAAGGCAAGTAGAATGCATCCGCTCCAGATCCTGCCTGCATTGCCCGTGAAGGCTTCGTCTGTCCGGGTGGCAGCGTCAAGGCTGAAAGCCTTGGCGATGGCTCCATGGCACAGGCGTGAAACCATCGCCAAGCAAGTCCGAAGCGCCGCGGCGCGTCGGGGCTTGACGCTGCCACCCGGAAGCTATGCCGCGCGGGCCGGAATTCGGCCCTGCTTCGCGTTGCTTCTGATTGTCCGCCTCGCTGCCAGCGGTGTCCCGGCCGCGGGCAGAGGATTGACGGATACCTCGGCCAGTTCCCACGTCAAGTTGCGGAGCGTCGATATCGACGCCGTACGCTGGACGGAGGGATTCTGGGCGGACCGATTTGAACTGTGCCGCAACGTCATGATTCCCAATATGTGGCGGCTGCTCGAAGACCCCAATATCAGCCACGCCTACGCGAACTTCCTGGTCGCTGCCGGTCAGAAGCAGGGTCGCCACCGCGGACCCAAGTGGCATGACGGCGACTTCTTCAAGTGGCTTGAGGCCGTCGCGTTCGTCTATGCGACGACGCATGACGAGGAGCTGGACCGCCAGATGGACAAGGTCATCGAGGTCATCGGCAAGGCCCAGCGCGCGGATGGGTACATTCATACCCCGGTCGTCATAGCCCAGCGCCAGGACCCGTCCGCGCTTGATGAGTTCCGGAATCGGCTGGACTTCGAGACTTATAACATGGGGCACCTGATGACCTGTGCCTGCACGCATTACCGCGCCACGGGCAAGACGAGCCTGCTGGACATCGCAAGGAAGGCCGCGGATTTCCTGTATGAAACGTACAAGGACTCGCCTCATGTCCTGGCGAACAACGCCATCTGCCCGTCACACTATATGGGTGTCGTGGAGATGTACCGCACGCTGCACGAGCCCAGGTACCTCGAATTGGCCAAAGGGCTGATCGACATTCGCAACCTGGTCGAGGGGGGCACGGATGACAATCAGGACCGGATTCCCTTCCGCCGGCAGACGCAGGCGGTCGGGCACGCCGTCCGGGCGAACTATCTCTATGCCGGTGCCGCCGACGTGTACGCCGAGACGGGCGACCCGTCGTTGCTCAGCGCGCTGGAGAAGATTTGGCGCGATGTCGCCTGGCGGAAGATGTACGTGACTGGGTCCACGGGCGCGCTCTACAACGGCGCTTCTCCGGACGGCTCGAAGGCCCAGTCGTCGATCCAGCCCGTGCATCAGGCCTACGGCCGGGCGTATCAGTTGCCCAACGTCGCCGCGCACAACGAGTCATGTGCCACGGTCGGCTTCGTCCTGTGGAACTGGCGCATGCTGGCCATCACGGGCGAGGCTCGCTTTGCCGATTTGCTGGAGTTGGCGCTCTACAACGGCGTCCTGGCGGCGATCAGTCTCGATGGGAAGGAGTTCTTTTATACGAATCCCCTCGCTCGGGTCCATGACTTGCCGTTCGAGTTGCGCTGGTCGCGCAAACGTGAGCCGTACATAAGCTGTTTTTGCTGTCCGCCCAACATCGTGCGCACCATCGCCGAGACGGCCGCCTATGCCTACAGCCTCTCGGACGAAGGGGTGTGGCTCAACCTTTACGGCAGCAACGTGCTCGATACGCATCTGCGCGACGGCGCGAACATCAAAGTGAGGCAGCAGACCGAGTATCCCTGGGCCGGCACGATCCGCATCACCGTGGAGAAGGCCCCGCCGGAGGAGTTCTCCCTGTTCCTGCGCATCCCGGGTTGGGCGGAAGGTGCCCGCGCGGCCGTCAACGGCAGGCCGGTGGGCGAAGACCTGGAGTCGGGACGGTATTTCGAGATTCAGCGCTCGTGGTCGGCCGGGGACCGGGTCGAGCTGGTCCTGCCCATGCCCGTGCGACTGTTGGAGGCGCATCCGCTGGTGGAGGAGGCACGCAATCAGGCAGCGGTGCGTCGCGGGCCGATTGTCTACTGCCTGGAGTCGGTGGATTTGCCGCAGACCCTGAAAGTCGCCGACGTGATGATTTCACCCAACGACTCATGGGAGAGTCGGTTTGACAGGGGACTGCTCGGAGGCATCACGGTCCTGCACGGAAAGGCGCGGCGTTTCACGGGTCGCAACTGGGATAACACTCTCTACCGAACGATATCACCCGAGGAACCGCTGGCGATTGACGTACGCCTGATCCCCTACTATGCCTGGGGCAACCGGGGCGATTCGGAGATGACGGTCTGGATGCCGCTTGCGAGGGTGGCACGAGACCATCGGCAAGCTGCGCTTGCCGCTGCCACCCGGCAGGACGACTCGATGTTCGTTCTCGATGCGAACGCATTCCGGCATCACGTCGATTTCTTCAACGGCATGGAGCCTGAGAATATTGTCAATTACGTCCCCAACAGCGAATCGTGGGCGTGGATGAAGGAGAATGTGCCATTCTTCGAGTGCCCCGACAAGAGCTTCGAGCAGATCTACTACTTTCGGTGGTGGACGTTTCGCAAGCATCTGAAGCAGACGCCGGACGGCGTCGTTTTCACCGAGTTCCTGGATAAGGTCGGTCACAGCGGCAAGCACAATACGATAAGCTGCGCGCTGGGGCACCACATTTATGAAGGCTCCTGGCTGCGCGACAAGCGGTACATCGACGAGTATGCCCGCTTCTGGTACGTGGGCCACGAGGGCGGCCGGCAGCCGCATTTCCATCGTTATAGCAACTGGGCGACGTGGGCGCTGTACCGCCGGTATCTGGTGAATCAGGACAAAGTGTTCCTGCTGGGTCTGCTCGATGCCTTCATCGGCGATCACCAGGCGTGGACGCAGGAGCGGGGCCTGGAGAACGGCCTGTTCTGGCAATACGACGTGCTCGATGGCATGGAGGAGTCGATCAGCGGCGGGCGCAGGGTCAGGAATGCCCGGCCTCCTCTGAATTCCTATATGTACGCGAATGCACTGGCGATATCGAAGGTGGCGGAAATGGCGGGGCGCCAGGCCGTCGCTGAAGAATACACGCAGAAGGCCGCCCGGCTGAAGTCGCTCGTCCACGAACTACTTTGGGACGATGAGGCGAAATTCTTCAAAGTGCGGCGTCCCGACGGCGCGTTGGCGGACGTGCGCGAGGAGATCGGGTTCATTCCGTGGTATTTCGATCTGCCGCTTGTAGTGGGGTCCCCAACGCAGAATTCCGCGTTGGGGGCCCCAGTGACGCCGTCAGGCGTTTCTTCAGATGCCCTTACGGGCACACTACAAACGGAGCAGGCGTGGCAGCAGTTTCTGGACCCGCAGGGGTTCAAAGCCCCGATGGGCATCACGACGGCCGAGCGCCGGCACCCTCAGTTCCGCAGTCACGGCGTGGGGACCTGCGAGTGGGACGGCGCCGTCTGGCCCTATGCGACGAGCCAGACGCTTGTGGGGCTGGGCAACGTGCTGCGCAACTACCAACAGCAGCATGTGGGCAAGGCCGATTACTTCGATGCCCTCCTGACGTATGCCCGGTCGCACCGGTATCGAGGCAAGCCGTACATCGGGGAATATCTCGATGAGCAAAACGGCCAATGGCTGAAGCCGGACTCGGATCGCAGCCGGTACTACAATCACTCGACTTTTTGCGACCTCGTGATCAGCGGCTTGGTGGGGCTCGTGCCGCGCGACGATGACACGGTCGTGGTCGAGCCGCTGGTCCCCGGCGAGGCGTGGGACTGGTTCTGTCTGGACAACGTGTTCTATCACGGCCGGACGCTTACCGTCCTGTGGGATCGAAGCGGCGCGAAATACCACAAGGGCGCCGGCCTGCGTGTCTTTGCCGGGGGCGTGGAAATCGCCCGGTCGGACGGGCTGGCGCGGGTGAGCGGCGGGCTGCCCTGAAATGCCTGCGAGCGCTCGGCAAACGTGAGATGACTGGATTGGTGTATGGAGCTTCTCGGCTTACGCCTGGAAATCTGGATGGTCCTTGTTCTCTATTTCCTCGGCATGCTGGCGCTGGGGTGGTGGAGCAGGCGGGGAATCGACAGTCAGGAAGGGTACCTGCTGGGCAACCGGCGGTTCGGCTCGTTCATGATGATCATGCACTCGTTCGGCGCCGGCACGCACCCCGGCGCGCCGGCGGGCGTGATCAGCAAGACGGTCTCCAGCGGGGCATCGGGCATCTGGGTCTCCTGGATCTGGCTGTTCGGCACTCCTTTCTACTGGCTCATCGCCCCGGTGGTCCGGCGGATGCGGTACCTGACGATGGCGGACTATTACGAACAGCGCTTCGGCCGGGCCGCCGGCGCGTTGTACATCGTGATGGCTGTAGCCGGGATGACGATCTTCCTCGCCAGCGTCCTGCTGGCAACGACCCGGACGGTGCAGGGGATCATGGGCAAGGAGAGTGAGGCGTGGTTCTTCGGGATTCTGCTGGTCATCACGCTGGTATTCATCGTCTATAGCTACTGGGGCGGCATCATTGCGGCCGTTCGTACCGATATGGTGCAGGGACTGATGATCATCGCCCTTTCTTTTCTGGCCATTCCGGCGGCGTTGCGGCTTCAAGAGGTGGGCGGTTTTCACGGGGTGCGCGGGACCCTGGCAGGGGCCGGACCCGCCGCCGACTATCTCCGCCTGTTCGAGGCCCGGCAGTTCAACGTCTGGGCGGTAATCCTGCTGAGCGTCAATGCGCCCCTGACCATGCTGGCCTTTCCTTATCTGATGAGCGTCTGCGGCGCCGGTCGGACCGAGTGGGAGGGCCGCGTCGGTTTTACCTATGGCAACGTGCTCAAGCGGCTGTGCACCATCGGCTGGTGTGTCTTGGGACTGTGCTGGCTGGCCTACCTGCTCAACACCGGCTCGACCATTCATCCGGATGCCGCGTTCGGTGACTCGATCCGCGCGCTGCTGTCGCCCGTGTTGCAGGGGATCATGCTGGCGTGCGTCATGGCCGCGGCCATGTCCTCCGGCGACGCCGTACAGGTCACGCTGGGCGGCTTGCTCTCTCAAAACATCTATCGGGCCTACGTGCGTCCCGGGGCCGGCGAGCAGCAGTTGGTGCGCGTGGCCCGCCTCACGGGACTCCTGATTGCCGCGCTCGCCCTGGCGGTGGCCGTCCTGATGCGAAGCAGCGTCGTCAGAACGATCCTGGACTACTTCAATGTCTTGAGTCTGATCGGGATATCGACGGCGCTGGGTATCCTGTGGCGAAGGATGAACTCCGCCGGGGTCTTCTGCGGCACCGTCGCGGCGGTCCTGGCGTTCGTTCTGACGCGATACGCGCTCAATTGCTCGCGCGAGATTGTCACTGGTATCCCGGCGCTGCTGGGTGTCCTGGGCGGCGTCGCCGGGAGTCTCCTGACAGAGCCGACGGCGCCGGAGAGGATTGAGCGGTTTTTCGGGCGCATCTACACGCCCATCGACCGGGAGGATAAGCTGGGACTGCCTCTCGATCAGATTGTGCCCTCGGAGCGGCGCTTGCTGACCTGGGGTGGGCTGTTTCTCGTCAAGCCGTCCCGCCAATCGTGGTCCGGCTTCCTGGTGACGCTGGGGATTTGTCTGGCGGCTGTCCTGTTCATGTATCTCTTACTGAGCGTGTGAAAGGAATTCGGGCAATCATGGCTGCGGACCGTGACAATTCGAGGAGCACAGGACTAATCGGCGTCGGGTTGGTTGGCACCGCCCTGGCCGAGCTTCTGATCTCGCGAGGGTACTCCGTCATCGGTTATGACACGGCGCCGGCGCGAATGGGTCACCTGCAAAAACTGGGCGGTCGGACGGCAGATTGTCCGGCAAAGGTGGCCGAAGCGGCCGATCGCGTCGTACTGTCTCTACCTGACAGCGCGGCGGTCCGCGGGGTCGTGGAGGGGCCGGACGGTATTCTTGCCGCGGGCAACGCGCCCGCGTACATAATCGACACGACCACGGGCGATCCTGCCGAAACGGCGGACCTGGCGCGGCGGCTGGCGGGCCGGGGCATTATCTTCTTGGATGCGACGATCTCCGGTTCGAGCGGACAGATCGGCCGGAGGGAGGCGATCTTCATGGTCGGAGGCGACCGGAAGGGCTTCGATGCCTGTCGCGATGTATTCGCAGCACTTGGCGACCGGGTGTTCTATCTGGGGCCTTCAAGTAGTGGCTCGAAGGCCAAGCTGGCCACGAACCTGGTGCTGGGACTGAACCGCCTCGTCCTGGCGGAAGGGCTTGTCTTTGCGGAAAGTCTTGGGCTGGATTCTGGATCGTTCCTGGATTTGCTCCGGGCCGGTCCGGCATATTCGGCGGCGGTCGATGTCAAGGGCGAGAAAATGCTCCGGGGCGACTTCGCACCCGAGGCCCGCCTGAAGCAGCACGCCAAGGATGTTTCATTGATCCTCAAGTATGCGCGGCAGGCCGGCCAGGAATTGCCGTTGGCCGGTGTGCACGCGAACATCCTGGAAAGATCAATAGAAGCTGGAGACGGCGAGTTGGACAATGCGGCCGTCATCAACGAAATCAGACGCCGGCGCAGGCGCTGAAGTGTATTCGCGAGGTCAACTCCTGAAGACAACTTCATGGACGTTCCGGAGGTGACAACCCATGCAAGGAAGATTCAGTCAAACGATAGCAGCTTTGCTGTGTGTCGCGACCGTTTCGGGCCTGACGGCGGCCGAGAACCGCATCGCATTCGAGCCGCGCGAGGACCAGTTGTTGATTCGCGTAGATGACCGACCGCTGGCGACGTATGTCTATCGCGATGCGGAGATCCTTCGGCCCTATTTCAAGGACGTGTGCGCGCCCGGAGGCGTCCAGGTGACTCGGCACCATCCACCGAGAGAGGGTGTTGACCCCACGGATCATGCGACGATGCACCCCGGGCTCTGGCTGGCGTTCGGCGACCTGGGCGGGGCTGATTTCTGGCGGAACAAGGCGACCGTTGAGCACGGTGGATTCGTCCAGCCGCCGCACGCCGAAGGGGACAGAGGCACATTTACCGTGCGCAATCGCTACCTGGCGGAAGGAATCGCTGTCTGCGAAGAAATCTGCACGTACACGTTTCATCTACGGCCGGCAGGCTATCTGATTCTCTGGGACTCCACGTTTCAGTCGGAGCGGTCCGGCTTCTACTTTGGAGATCAGGAGGAAATGGGCCTGGGCGTGCGGGTGGCGACGCCCGTCATGGTCAAGCCCTACGAGAACCGCCATCGGCCCGGACGCATTCTGGACGACCGCGGGCGGCGGAATGAGAAAGGAATCTGGGGTGAACAGGCTTCCTGGTGCGATTATAGCGGCTGGGTGAATGACACCTTCGCGGGGATCACGGTCATGCCGGACCCGCGCAATCCGACAGTCTGCCGCTGGCATACGCGGGATTACGGCTTGGTGGTCGCCAACCCGTTCGGCCAATCTGTCTTCAGAAAAGGGCCGGCGCATAAGACTGAGATAGTGGCGGGCCGGCCGTTCCATCTGCGTTTTGGTATCCTCATCCACGCCGCCCGCAGCGAGGCCGACTTTGTTTGACCCGGCAGCAGCCTATCAAGACTACCTGGAGATTGCAGTGCGTGATGGGTTTGTTGGCACGGAGCAAAACTGAGCAGCAGGTGCGGAACGACATGGTGGACTGCGCGGTCGCAAGGTGCGTGAACTCGTCGAAACCCAACGTCACTGATTGCAGGGAGTCGACAGTGACACTGAAGCTGTTCACGGTAAGCCGCTTCTTTATGTCCCTGCGGCAGCGGGCCGACATCTTGGTGAGAGCGTCTGTCTGTGGGTGGAACTATGTCTGCGAGTTGAGTGTGTTCTCCCTCGGGTAGTCGGGCGAATAGAGCAGCCGTTTCTTGCGTATCGCGAGGGTCCCCTTCTCAACGAATTCCGGGCCGCGTTCGGACAGGTGCGTGACCATGTGCTGCCGCCAGAGCTTCAGAGTGTCTTGCGAGCCTGACCCACCTGCGAGGTCATGACATTCGCCGGGATCTCTGTCCAGATCGAAGAGTTGCTCTCGCCCGTCATAGGCATAGTAGATGTACTTGTGCCTGCCGTCGGTCAGCGCCGTCCAGTGGTCGTTGCTGTAGCACATGGAGTGCTCAAGGTCGATGAAGGGGCGCCAATTCCCGGCCCGTCCGCGGACCGGTCCCAGCAGGCTCTGTCCGTCGAGATGGCTCGGGACGGGCGCTCCGGCGGCGTCGAGGAAGGTCGGCAGGACATCCCGCAATTCGACCGGCTGAGGCAGCTTTCCGCCTCGTTGCCGGGCCATGCCCATGCCCTTGGGCCACCGCAGAATCATGGGGATTTTCGCTGAGCCTTCGTAGGCGTAGGTCTTGCGCCACAGGTGGTGGTCGCCGAGCATATCGCCGTGGTCCGCAAAGAAGAGGATCAGCGTGTTGTCGTACAGGCCTCGTCTCTTCAGAGCGGCTACGATGCGCCCGATCTGCTCATCGATGAACGTCACCGAGCCGTAGTAGGCCCGGCGGGATTCTTTTGTCTGGCGGAGGCCGAGGTCGCCGTGCCACACACTAGGGTTGGGCGGCTCCTTATGTCCGGCGTGCCGGTCGGCCCAGTCTCCGACGTAGGGGGCGGGCATATCGTCCACGCTGTACATATCCAGGAATCGCTGCGGCGGGTCGTAGGGGCTGTGCGGCCTGGCGAAGGAGACTTTCAGTAGAAACGGCTCTGACCGGTCATAGTCCTCGATCAACTCGACCGCCCGATCGCCGGTCCAGGTGGTTGGGTGCAGCCGCTCGGGCAGGGCGTATGATTTGGCCCGATAGTCATTCCAGCCGATGCCGGTCGCATCCGGATTGAGATCGGGGGCCTGCTGGCGGAACCAGAGGCGATAATCGCTGACGAAGCCCGGCGTTTCCGCGCGTCCCGACTCGTCCACCAGCAGGCCGTGATAGCCGCGGAGCTTCTTCTGCGGGTACCAGTGCATCTTGCCGACGCCGAACAGGTAGTACCCGGCCTCCCGCATCGCCTGAGGCAATTCGAATCGATATTGCCCGGCCACGCGACCGTAGCCGAGCATCCCGTGATGCCACGGCGACAGCCCGGTCAGGATCGCGCTGCGCGCCGGCGTGCAACTCGGCGTGGATGAATAGGCGTTCGTGAACAGAACGCCCTCGGCGGCAAGGGAATCCAGATTCGGCGTCCTGATGATGTTATTGCCCGCACAGCCGAGACAGTCACCCCGGTGCTGATCGGTCATGAGGTAGAGAATGTTCGGCTTGGATCCGGAAGACGCCGCAGCCGGTGCACCATTGGAGGGCAAGAGCGCAGAGGAAATGCAGGCTGCTGTCTTCAGGAATTCTCTTCGCGTCATTCCCGGCAAATAGTGAGAGTTCATCGTTGGCTCCCTGGTCCTCTGTGCCCGGGCACGGGTGCCACAGAGGCGAACACGGCTGTCCGCAAGCTGTCTACCGGCGTTCCGGCATGTGATTCGACCACAGCGCCAGGACGGACTGTGATGTGTCTGAGGCACAGTCCGAGACTGTCTTCACGTCTGCAAAGTCATTGCCGTGCACCGAAACGGCTTTGCTTTGTGGGCCGGCGAGCGATAGAAACACACGGGTCGCCTCAGGAGGGTGACAGTTGCGAATGAAAACATCGCGTACGTTGTGCAGCCTCACCATGGCTGCTGCCCCTTCGGTAAACGGCGCATCCAGCGAGTCAATGACGGCATCTTCAGCATCATCCAGCACGAGGGCATGGCGGCAGTCGGGCGTGGAGGTTTGCAGACGGATGTTTTGCAGCCTCAGGCCCTTCACGTGCCGGCAGAAGAGGCCGTAGGCCGGCAGCGTGCCGAACATGGTGCTCTCCGGGTAGCTGTCCGGCTTCTCGGGGATCGGGCGCGACGCATCTTCCGTTGTGCCACCGCCCTCGAATCCCAGACGAATGTTGCTGAGGGTGACATCCTCGATCGGATGGTCCGGCAGGCCGGCAATCGCGCATCCGACGGACGAACAATCCGTGGCGATGATATTGCTGACTATAACGTTACGGAAAGTGCCGACGGGCGGTCTTGGCTGGTCCTTCTCATAGGTGCGAGCACGGTCGCCCAGCCGCATGAAGACTGGGGTTGTGACGCCCTTGATGGTGATATTCGAGACGGCCACGCGGTCCAGCGTGCCGCCATCCACGATCTCCAATGCCAGGCCGGCCAGTCCCCGCTGTCGGCCGTAGATGACCTGAGAGTAGCGCGGAGAGCAGATCGTGCAGTTCGTGATCGTGATGTCTTGAAAGCCGCCGCCGGACTCTGTGCCCATCTTGATTGAGTTGCAGTGGCTGCTGACCACGCAGTCGGAAATGGCGATGTTCTCACAGGGTTTGCGGGACAGGCTCTTGAGCACGATCGCGTCATCGTCGGAGTCCACCACGCTGCCCGAGACGACAACATCCCGACAACTGTCGATGTTCAAGCCGTCGTTGTTGTAGCTGACGTGATTGAAAACGGCAACGTCCCGGATGGTGAGCCGCTCGCAGTTGCGATAGTGCTGCATCCAGCTTCCGGCGCTGCGCAGCCGCACGCCCTCGATCAGCACGTCCTGGCAATCCTCAAAGTAGAGGTTCTTGGGGCGAGCGCCTTGCTTGTACTTGAAGTTGCTGCCCTGTCCGTCGATCGTGCCGCGTCCGCGAATGGCGATGGAGCGCAGGCCCTTGCCGGCGAAGATGGCCCAGGTGCTGTACTGCTCTCCCTCGGCGCCCTTCAACTGGCGGGGCGGGCCGTACTGACTCTTGTCGGTGGTCCCGAGGACCGTGCAGCCGTTCGCAAGCTCGACCGTGACGTTATCGGCCAGATACACCGTGCCCGTCAGCCACCATCCCGGCGGGAAATAGACAATTCCGCCGCCGTCTTTGGTACATTGGTCCACAGCGTTCTGAATGACTTCGGTGCAGAGTGCCTGGCCGTCCGGCGTGGCCCCGAGGCTTCGGATATCGTACACACCGGCCGAAGCCGCAAAACATGCCGCATTTATCAGTTCGATGAGGACCACCGCAGGGACGAGCTTTGTCTTCATGAGTGCCACCGCCTAATCCATCAGCCGTTTGAACGCGTTTCTTCAGAAGGCATGATAACATGTCGGACCAGGACTTCAACAGGACTGTTTCGAACGCGGCCCCGCGATGGCGGTACGGTGAAGTCAGGAGCCGCCCGGGACAGGCAGTGGAATCTCAACCGAGCCGCTGCCCGGCAGGGGAATCGCGAGGTCCGAAACTGGATACAGAGAGAGCGTCAAACGGGTGGCAGCGTCAAGGCCGAAGGCCTTGGCGATGGTCCTACGCACGGAAAATCCGCCATCGCCAAGCTCCGAAGACTCCGCTTGACGCTGCCACCCCAGGATATCTCGCGACTTTGCGTTTGCCCTGCGTTGCCCGGCGGACAGGCTTGACAACGCCGTGGCACGGCGTTTACCGTCAGGCGCACTACAGCCCAATGAGAACGTCTCGGCACGGAGATGCCTATGAGAGCCGTCGTGTTCGATTCGTTCGGTGGTCCACTACGGGTGGAGCAAGTCGCCGATCCTGTGGCTGCCGACGATGGCGTTGTGATTCAGGTCAGGGCCAGCGGGATCTGCCGCAGCGACTGGCACGGCTGGCTGGGCCACGACCCGGACATTACAAAGCTTCCTCACGTACCCGGTCACGAGCTGGCGGGAATCGTCGAGGAAGCGGGAAGAGACGTCACCCGCTGGAAGCGTGGCGATCGGGTGACTCTGCCCTTCGTCTGCGGCTGTGGCACCTGTCCTGAATGCCTCTCCGGAAATCATCAAGTCTGTGACCGCCAGTTCCAGCCCGGCTTCACGGGCTGGGGCTCCTTTGCCCAGTACGTCGCAATCCGATACGCCGACGTAAACCTGGTACGCCTGCCGGAGGAGATTGATTTCGTTGCGGCGGCCAGTCTGGGCTGCCGCTTCAGCACGTCCTATCGGGCCGTCGTGGCTCAGGGCCAGGTGACGGCCGGTCAATGGGTGGCCGTCCACGGCTGCGGCGGCGTGGGGCTGTCGGCGCTCATGATTGCTCACGCCCTGGGGGCGCGGGTCATTGCGGTCGATATCGATGCCAGGGTGCTGGGACTCGCTGCGGGCCTGGGCGCGACAACCACATTGAACGCTCGTGAGCATGCCGATATCGCCGGCTCCATTCGCGAGATCACCGGCGGCGGGGCGCACGTGTCGATGGATGCCCTCGGTAGTACAACGACATGCACCAATTCGGTTCTGTGTCTGCGCAAACGGGGACGTCATATCCAGGTCGGCCTGCTCGCCGGGGACGACCATTTGCCTCGCATTCCCATGCACCAGGTCATTGCCCGCGAGCTTCAGCTCTATGGAAGCCATGGCATGCAGGCGTGCCGGTACGATGACATGCTGGCGATGATCGTCTCCGGCAAGTTGAATCCCGCCGTCCTGGTCGGCAAGACCATCCCACTGGACGAAGCGCCCCGGGAGCTTGAGAGAATGAGTGGATTCGGCGGTGTCGGGATCACCGTTATCGATCGATTCGGGGAGGGTGTGTAAGAGGCCGTATCTTCTCCGGGTGGCAGCGTCAAGGGGTCCCTAACGCGACGTATCGCGTTGGGGGGCCCATGCGGAGCTTGGCGATGGTCTTACCTTCATTCGGAGGAGCTATCGCCAAAGCCTTCGGCCTTGACATTGGGGTGCCCCGCTGCCACTCATCCACTCACGGAAGGTCGATTGACAGGCTTCTTACACACCCTCGTGGCCGTGACCTCAGGGACTTATAGCGATTAGGAAGAATTCTTGCGCGGCGCGCTCCGTCATCCTGAGGCGAAGCCGAAGGA
>JABAOC010006057.1_pt2 | contig 14729 bp, 20 predicted proteins | sample 7062161 | NCBI WGS metagenome assembly JABAOC01 (sample SAMN14538625, study PRJNA623070) | marine sediment metagenome | biome: marine biome [ENVO:00000428]; feature: marine pelagic biome [ENVO:01000023]; material: deep marine sediment [ENVO:00002113] | place: India: Gulf of Khambhat ... | reverse complement strand
CGCGTGTATGTACCGACTCCGGTGATTACTCCGTAGACAATCGCGAACATCAGAGCTACCAATAACCACATTTTTGTTTGCAGCCCCACCACTCAATACCCTCCCTCTAGGCTTTGCACAGTTCTAGGTTTACCCCCTTTTCCATTGTAATTCAAGCCGACCCTGAGAAGGTCCTCTTGAGGCATATCCAGACACGGAGCTAGAGGGCGCTGAAGATCATGGTTTTGCGATCAACAAAAAATGGTCACAATCAATGTCTACCGTGAAGTGGCAAAGCTGAAAAAGGAAGTCCTAAAATGTGGATAGATGGAAGATTTGGTGTTTTTTTGTATCGCAAATAGAAAGGCGGAGGCTACGTACGCCCACTTCTCTGCACCTATATAGGGGCATATTAAGGGACTCCTTTGATTTCCCGCTATTCGTTGATGGGTAAAGGCTTTCGGGGATTTTGAAGAAATGCTGGATTTTACCTATTACGATTTTACTTTTACCCCAATAAACCGTGATCGAGAAAAGGAATCTGTAGAACTGCTAAAACACCCGACTTCTAGTGAGTGTGAGTAACTAAACATACGTATTGTATTTTGCACCCATAACAAGAGCAAACGCCAAAAAACAAGGGATGACACCAAGTAAGTAACTCGTTGAAATTCTAATTGGCTCAGATCGAGCTGAACCCTTCATTTTTCTCTGATCACCCCGGCAGGATTTTGGCGTGGGGGATATTTATGGGCCAGGACGTTGAGGATAGATGAGGCCTCTAAACCTTTATCTGTCACAGGAGGCTCCGGGCAAACATTGAGTCTTTTCAACCTCGAAGGGACTGGAGCATATCCTGCACCGTCACTTCAGGGTGATGGTACCGTTCATACTTGGGCGTTTTTTTCCCGAACTGGATCGCTTCCTGGGGGCACCACTGGAGACAGGCAAAGCACTGCTCACACCGGTGTGACCAGGAGGGCCAGCCGTCGCGGATTTGGACGTTATGGGCCGGACATATTTTCTCACACACCAGGCACCCATTACACTTTTCATCGACCCAGAAGCTCCGATCCATACGTGGAATCAGACGAAAGAGTAGTCGGTTGAGGGGAGTGAAGACGATATGCTGCCAAACCGGCCCCTTTTCAATGGGAGGGCTTTCCTGGTTGCGGACTACCTCAGCAATCCTTTGTATCTTCTGCCTTGATTGCTCGAAACGCAGATGCTGTTCCTCCTGTGAGCCAGGACCTCCCCAGGGAATATAGTTGGAAGGCATAATCACCGAGAACCCGGCAGAAAGCATTATCCCCCTCGCTGATAAGAGCTTTCGGACCTGAAGGAGACTGTGGACCACCTGCCCGGCATTCACGGCCACGGCGAAAACGTAGTTGGCAGAAGACGCAGGCAACTGCCGAACGAAATTCACGATCCGAGGAGGAAGTCCCCAGATATGCACCGGAAATATAAGACCGATCCCATCCGCTTCCTGCACTTTCGCGCGAGGGTTTCCACTTACAATGGGAACGAGAGCGACGTCTTTGAGTTCCTGAGCAAGCAGACGCGAGACCCAGAGCGAATTACCCGTGCCGGTGTAGAAGTAAAGCACGCTCTTCATGATCACCCTCCGAGGGAATTGGTTCAAGTTTAAGAGTCTAAAGGTTTTTGTCTTTGGCAAGCAAATCTCTGGTGACCGTCTCAATTCATAATCGAGATGGTTACTTTTTTCAAGGGGAGGAAGGTGTGTTATCTGTTTGCTGGCTAAAGAATTGACCGGAGGCATGTACCGTGAGATGTTAGAATGAGTCGTGTCTACATTCTTTTAGGAGGTGGAATATGGGACTTTCATTTCGTCAGCAGCTCAAAGAGCTGAAAGACCAGGTCGATGCCATGGTGGATGCGCTATTGCAATGCAATGATGAAGACCTAACCCGAACCATCGAGACGGACTTCGAGGGAAGAACGTTTCGTACGAATCTGCGAGCGGCTACCCGATACACTATCGAGGAATATCGCGTTCATGAGGGACAGATCGGAGGGAATCAGTTCAACACCGAGATGTTGAGATCAGGCAAATCAAAAGGTGATATTGTGGCCCTCACTCCCTATGACCGAAAAGAGGCGGCATGGCTATCCGCTGAGCTCTACGTGGCCGCTGCATCTCTCATTGCTCGATGTCTAGGCTATCCTGAAGAAATGGTGGATGAGCACCCTAAAGAGGGAGAGTGGTCTGTCCGGGAGACCATCGAGCACATGATCCACATGGAGAAATCGGGAGAGTGGAGTCTGCAGCAATTGGTTGAACGGGTGCGCGGAGGGACGGCGTCGTAATCTTGAAAAGGGTTAAGTCCCTAGGAGTTCCCCCATTTCCTAAGGGATATGTCTCCCAAGTTACAGATTTCTTTGGATATTTACGATTTCTCAAGTGGGAGCTTTCCGTCCCTTCACTCCTAAGCTCACGCGGTGACCCTATCGCCCGCCTGAGGCGGGCTTCCGCGCTCTGAAGGCGCGGCTTTCCGATGGGTTGCGGCCTACGAAAGCTCCTCCTTCTCCTTGATCTTGGCCCATGCGTCTCGTATAGTGACTGTCCGATTGAACACGAGTGACGCATCAGAAGAGTCGACCGAATCGACGCAGAAATAGCCGAGCCTTTCGAACTGGTACCGGCTTCCGGGTTCTGCGTCTGCCAGGCTGGGCTCAATACGGGCCGACGCGAGCGTTTCCAGGGAGTTCGGGTTCAGGTATGTCGTAAAATGAGCGCCCTCTTTCTCCATGCCTGGATTCGGAACCGAGAAGAGTCGATCGTAGAGGCGCACCTCTGCCGGGATCGAATGGGCCGCCGAAACCCAGTGCAGCGTTGACTTGACCTTACGCCCGTCAGGAGCCCATCCCCCTCGCGTTTCTGGATCGTAGGTACAGTGTACCTCGACCACTTCTCCAGTTTTGTCATCCTTAACCACGCTGACGCATTTGATGTAGTAGGCGTAGCGAAGCCGCACTTCACGGCCAGGAGCCAACCGGAAGAACTTCTTTGGTGGTTCTTCCAGAAAATCGTCCTGTTCAATGTAAAGGACGCCAGAAAAGGGTACGTTCCGCGATCCCCCGCTGGGGTCCTCCGGGTAATAGGGCGCATCGAGCTGTTCGGTCTGGTCTTCTGGGTAGTTGTCAATGACAACACGCAGTGGGCGCAGCACCGCCATGACGCGGGGAGCACGCCGGTTGAGGTCTTCGCGCAAACAATGCTCGAGCATTGCAATATCGACGACACTATCCCGCTTTGCCACGCCGATTCGATGGCAGAAATCCGTGACCGACTCTGGTGTGTACCCCCGTCTCCGGATACCGGCGATTGTTGGCATCCGTGGATCGTCCCATCCAGTGACATGTCCTTTTTCAACCAATTCGACGAGCTTTCGCTTACTCAAAACCGTGTAACTCAGATTGAGGCGCGCAAACTCGATTTGCTGGGGATGACAGGGGACTTTCAACTCGTCGAGCACCCAATCATACAGGGGACGATTGTTTTCAAATTCCAGCGTGCAAAGCGAATGGGTAATCCCCTCAATCGAATCTGAAAGGCAATGAGTGAAGTCGTACATGGGATAGATGCACCATTTGTCGCCCGTTCTGTAGTGAGGGACCTTTTTAATGCGATAGAGGGTCGGGTCCCTCATGTTGATATTTGGAGATGCCATATCGATCTTAGCGCGTAGGACATGGGCACCCTCCTCAAACTCCCCTGCCCGCATGCGCCCGAAGAGTTTCAGGTTCTCCTCGACCGAGCGATTCCGATACGGGCTTTCCTTCCCCGGTTCGGTCAAGGTGCCACGGTATTGCCTGATTTCGCCCTGACTCAAGCTGCAGACATAGGCTTTTCCATCTTTGATCAACTGAACAGCATACCGGTGGAGCTCATCGAAGTAGTCCGAAGCATAAAACAGCCGGTCTTCCCAATCGAATCCAAGCCATCGAACGTCTGATTTGATTGATTCCACATATTCAACGTCTTCACCGCTTGGATCGGTATCGTCGAAACGCAAATTGCAGGTGCCTCTGTATTGGGCCGCGATACCAAAATTGAGACAAATGGATTTGGCGTGTCCGATATGGAGATATCCGTTAGGTTCCGGTGGAAATCGGGTGGCAACCCGACCGTCATTTTTGTTCGCCTTCAGGTCCGCTTCGATGATTTCGCGAATGAAGTCAGACGGAAGGGTGGAATCTCGGTTGCTCATATGGGCCTTTCCCCTTTCGTTTTCTCCCTTTTTCTGGATCGATTTCTCAGGCTCTTCTCTCTCGCTTTTACGGCTTTGCAGTCCTCTTTTCTACATGCCCAATTATTTCGAGTGCGAGTTCCTCATCAAAGACGTTTTGGTGATCGATTCTTTTGAAACAATGAAGGCCGACCCAGGTGTCTTCGAAACAGAGTTCTAGGCTTGGCCTATTTATCGGGTGAGATCGTACGATCTCGGAAAATCCATGCCGGCCCCTTTCTCTCGACCAGACAGTTACCACTGTGGAACTCCAGTCTCCCTCCAAAGCAACATCGATTCTTTCCAAATCCTGCAAAGAAATCACTTTGAGAATCTTTGGGAGCTTTTCATTTACGCTCATGGCTTCTTCAAAACGTCGAATGCCTTTCAAAATTTGTCTTTGGCGACTTCGTGGCGTCACAGCTGCAACCGTACACCACGAGACAAAAACCCGTAAGGACGACCGCTGAGATACGACCGATCAAAGCGACCTCCACAGGGGGCTGAAGGTTAAGACGGGACTCAAAAGACACGGCAGCAGTTCATGTCGGCCCAATTAGGTACCCAGTTTCTCTATTTCCCCTTTGACCTCTTGCCACATATGGCCGTGCAGGTTAAGCTTGAGGCTACAGAATGGGCAAACCAAAAGGGCCCCTTCCTTCAACTCGTCTATGGGACGGTCGGTACTTTTTCCACAGACAGGGCAGGTAAACGCCAGTTTTTGGGTATTTTTCTTCGGGTTCATGAGTCTCTCTGCCTGATCTTCCAAAACTACCCTAATTCGGACCTTCTATCAACGTGCTGTCCGTGTTCGGTTTGGACCGTTTGTTTCAACGATGTGGAACTGTTGGAATCGTTTTTGCTTGAAGAACTCTCAAGGCGCGTCATGGTCGAATTTGAGGCAGATAGAAGAACGGTCAAAGATCGACGGCGGGGGCCAACAAAGACAGCCGGTCGGTACCTCTTGTTTGGGCGCCGTCAATGGATTCGAAGGAAGTCAGACCGGAAGATCCACTTCCGTGTCGACCGCTATGGCTCCCGCCTCCTCTTGACGCTTCTTACCATTATCCTGCTATCTGTCCTTGATGTCTACTTTACGATCTTCCATCTAGGTAGGGGAGCTCAGGAGATCAACCCCCTCATGAATTTCTTGGCTGGGTATGGGGATATCTACTTCTTTACTGCCAAATATGTTCTCACCGCATCGGGTATTTTGCTTCTCTGCATATATAAGAATCTTTTGTTTGTGAGAGTGATCATTGTCTCAATCGTTGTCATCTACCTGATTGTTCTGGGCAACCATATTCTCTTACTCTTCCTGACGTGAGATCCTTCGTCATGAGATGGCAGAGGCCGACTCGCAAAGCAGGAGGATGCGTCCTAGTACGGGTTTTGACCACTGATCACTCAGGCTTCTTTTGGGATCAACTTGCCCGTTTTCGGTGGAATGCCTTGGCGAGGGCACAGCCTTCGTCGTAAAGTCCCTCGATTTTGATCTTGATAGTGCTGTTGTCTACACTTCGGCACTCCTGCAATCGTTTTTCCATCTCGAGCAGACGATAAGCATTCCTTCATACATCCAAAAGGTAGCGTGGGGAACCTCGCCGTCTTCCAAGTCGAAACAGAGCCCCACCTCCGACATGAGGTGTCGACCTCGTGGACACCAAATCTGCTTGTCAAGTGAATGTTGATTGGAGTTTCCTGAGTTTTGTAAGCAAGGATCTCTATCTTCTTGATGTTTTTAGATAAGTTTGAATCTCTAAATGGGACCCTCATATCCCTTCGCTCCCTTGCTCTCGCGTTGACCCTCGCGGGGCTCACAGGTGGGGAATTCTTGCCCCTTCCCCGCTCTGAAGGCGGGGTTTTCCCCTTACGTTCGGCTGAGCTCACGTCGAAGCCTGCTCGCCCTCGATGGGTCCCCCAATGCTTCCGCAAAACGTCCATCAGAGACATGAACGTCCAGAAAACTGCGGAGACTCATCCGTGTTGATCGGTTTGTGCAGTCTTAATGCAATTAGCTTGGGGGCTTCGGATCCAAGAGGTAGCTGGTTAGCGTCAGCGTGTAACCAATACCCACAATTGCGAAGAGTAAAATCATGAGCGGGTCTCTGCACAAAAATCTGGTTTTCTTCATGATTTCTCTCCCATCGTTCTTGAATCGCGGAGACTCGATCTTCCCAGGTCTAATAAGGGGTAAAAGCATGCTACGGTTGAAAACCTTACCCATCCTGTTTCAAGCAACTCAGGTTCCCATCGAATGCTTAGTCCGACGTGAAAGCGGCTCTAAATCTCTCTGGGATTTTCACAATCCTCTTCTTTTCATAATCAAAGAAGGCAACTCCAGTCTTCGCCCTGGCGATTTCTTTACCTGTTTCTTTGTTGGTTATTCTGTAAATGAAGTCACAGCCGTATTTGTTCATGTGATCGGTTGTGATTTCGATTCTCAGGATTTCACCATAAAAACTCTCTGATTTGTAGATGATGACTGAGTCGATCATGATCAAACCAAGCCCATCAATATTTGACTCGCTGAAGCCGTTTTGATTTAGAAACCTTACACGGGCCTCATTGACCAAAGAGAGGATGGAGTCGTTTCCCAGATGACCGCCATAGTTGATATCACCAATACGCACCGGAATATCCACGGAAAACTCAAAATGCTTTGGTAACTCAAGTCGAAGGCGACGCATTTTATCTAACCCCAGGCTATCTCTTTATTCCTCAGAAATAGTGAACCGCATGATTGGTCTCGTCTCTGAGCGGCGTGCGATTTCAACGAAGCCAGCTCTCCTAAATGCTGACTCAAGCCCTGTCCAGGCAAATGCGGCTGGTATCCTGTCTTTCCTGGGTTCAACGGGGTAACCTTCGAGAAGTTTTCCGCCTTGTTTTTTGGCATACTCGATAGCTGCTCGGACAAGATGGAAACTGACGCCTTTATTCCGATAGTTCTTGTCGATGAAAAAACAAACAACGGACCAGGTCGGCCTCTCATCGACCTTTTTCAAGATACGGGAGCGATTGAGGACCGGGAAACTATCCCGCGGTGCGACGGAACACCAGCCCACTGGTTCATCTCCGGTGTAGGCCAGGATGCCCGGCACCTCGCCAGCCCCGACAATCCGCTGCATTGCTCTGCGGTTACCTTCGCCCTTCTGTCGCTCGAATTCGGAACGCTTAAGCCTCCACCACATGCACCAACAGCCTCCACAAGCGCCGCGCTCACCAAAGAGCTTTTCAAAATCTGACCACCGCTCGCTCGTGAGTGCGTGAAACCTCAGGTCTAGCAGGTTGCTTTTCTTCTGGTCCATTTTTCTTTGCTTTGTTAGACCCGGACTGGAGGGACGCTCTTATTTCTCAGGAGAGAAGGTGACCCGGATGACACATCGACCGTCTCCCCTTAAGAGACTTTCTTCGATCTCGTGAATCGGTTTAATCCGTAGGGCCTTCATCACCCCATTTCTTAATGCCTGGCAGCCACACGCGTAACCCTGTAGCATATTCGCCTTACTGAGTGAATCATAGGCATGGCATCGACTTCCAGTCCAGACAGCGGTGTCCCCTTCATACTCAACCGGCTCGTTTACGTAGAGGTCATCAAAAAATGCATTCTTCCACACGGTCTGAAAAACAGACATCAATTCTCGGATGGAACGGGGTTTCCGGATAATTTTCTCGCGGAGTAACCTGAGGGTCAACATCCTGAATATTTTTTCTGTAACCTTGAGGTTGAGTTGATGAGCCCGAACCGGTCCCAGTTCCTCAACAAGGGTAGCATGCCAGAAGGAGTCGTGGAGCCACCACAGTTTGTTCACGGTGTTTTTTGATTTGAATTCCGGTAGAGACATCGAGGGTCCTTGAACATTTGTAATTCTAGTTTAGCCTGATCGCTGGAAGTATCGCAACATCGCGGCTGATGTCGCCCTTCGCTCTTTGAGACGGTATAATGAAGTGTGTGTCGAACAATGCTCGGTGGAAGTGATCTGGCGAATGAGTCGGTCTGATAAAGCCTTGCTCCTCATTCTGCTTTTTTCACTCTTTCTTTTCTCTCATTCCTGCGTACCGCGCAAGACCAAAACCAGAGTGGATCGCATTTATGAACTCGATCCGTCAGGGAGGCTATACATCCACCCCCAACTCCAAATCAATCCGCCCCGGTCTCTCGCCGTTCTTCCCTTTCGCAGCTCCATCGGAGAAGGCCGTGTCATGGGGAGCCAGAAACTATTCAGGGATCTCAGCGGCAAGAGTGAGGCCTCCGCCTGGTCCCTGACCTGGGAGATGCGCCTTGCCTTTCATGGACAGCTCGCTCAGCTCCCCTTTGAAATGATCCATCCCAGACGTGTCGACGCGATCTTAAAAGAGGAGGGTTTGATCTCTTGGGAGGCCTTAAAAGCTATGGAGCCTCAGCAAATCGGAAACTTGGTTGGTGCCGATGCGGTCATCTTCGGAGAGGTGATCCACTTGGACTACATATATGCATTGCTTTACACCCAACTGGCTGCCGGGCTGAGACTCGAGATGGTCTCCACGACTACCGGGGAGACCCTCTGGCGGTTCAAGGACACACGAAGGGACCACACCGTTCGGGTTGCACTCGACCCTATCTCCCTGGCCGTTGGATTGTTCCAGGCAGGTTTCTCCCTCAGAGCGGTCAATATGGTCCGGGCCATGGACGAGATCTGCCGCGAGGCTGTGGCCACAATCCCGCCACCTCGGTGGGAAAAATAACGAGGTCAATCGTTACGTCGGCGAGGAGTTACCCCATTTTTCGGGGGGTCTGCTTTCTCTGAGCGACGTTGGAGCGGGATTTACTTCGTTGCCGGTACGGCTGGTATGCCCATGGATGTCACGATCTTTAGAGCCTCTTCTTTCGAGAATCCTTTCGCTATCAGCGCGTCATAATAATTCTTGGTAAATATGGCCAGCCTTTGCGCGGTCTCCGGTCTTGCTATGACGGTGAGCATCGAATCCATCATCGCTTCTATCATCTGACCCATCATGGGCCCCATCATCTGCATGATTTCCTCTTGGGTTGGCTGGCGTTGTCCCTGCTGCGCGGTTGCGCCGATCGGCATTAGCGTGATCGCAGCAGAAAGAAGGAATGCTGTGGTGAGAGCTCCAATCGCCTTAACTCGGATTCTCATGGTTTTCACCTCCTTTTTTTCCCAGGCCATGTAGCCGCGATCGAAAGCTGGTTTCACCGCGGCAATTCTACAGTAACGACCTTACCGCCATATTCGTATACTGAGTCGTGAGCACGAATCGTCACCCTATCAATGCCGGTAGGAATCTTAACTCCTGAAAGACTGCGTGTAAAAGGTTGTTCGTTCACATGGGGGTGGTAGAGTGTCCGGGTACCGAGAACTGTAGTATCTGGGGCGACAACATCCCACTGATTGGCATAGTGCTTCCATCCTTCATCCTTGTGAAGCACCGTGACGTCGAAATGATAGATGTTCTCACCCGTAAGGTTCACCTCCACCCTGAGTACGTCTGCTTCTCCGCCATAGGCCATCCCTATCGACAAGAGCAAAAGCATCGCTGACATCGGGAGAAACTCCATTGGCTCTTACCTCGGCCTTTGATTTTCGATCCACGCTACCCTTTTTTCCTCAACCAACCACTTCCCATTGCGCTCGACCCATTCATGGATTTCCCGATGTAATACCGTTGCAAATTGAGACAGATCCTGTGACAAGGATTCTGTTTCTCGCTCCTCGTAAAGGGCAAAGAGTGTGGCGTTTGTTTCGGAATCCAAACTGTAGACACAAACTTCCAGGATCAAGCGACCACCAGCGCCGTGACGAATGCAATTACATCACCCCTCGGCTACATGAAGCCCACGCATCTCTGCTTTGACTCTAGTGAAAGTGGAATTGGATCGTGACGGTGCACTCTTTCCCCTTGAATTTGAGACAGCGGCTGAGATCGGGCGTCCGGGTGTATTTGAGGCCCATGGCGTCAAACCATCCCTCGATCCTTTCGAAGATCCCGCATTCATAATCAGCGATGGTTCCTGCCTTTTTCATGCCCCTGTGGGCGAAGCAATCTAAGACGTGGAAAACTTGAGCGTCCTTACCCCGATACTCGATTTCAAGGTGCATGAAATCCGGGACAAAGACGTTTCTTAACATCTCAAAGCGTTGCCGGTATTCGTCAAAACTCTTCGGTGGGGTCGCCTCAAGCGTTTTCATCAACCTCTGACATTCGATCGTTCCGAGCTTTCTGCAGACCCGGAGGTTCATGGGACTGGCCTCGGCCATTCCGAGCTTCAAGGCTACCTCGCCATACCACAGGGCATCATGGGTCATCCAGTTTCTGAGTAGGATAGCTCTCAGCTCTTCTCTATTTAACGACTTCAATGTCATGATAGATCCATCCTTTTAGGGAAGTGTTCTTCGACATCCCAATCTCGGATCATTCATCCAAACCGGCGCTACCTCACATGAACGGTCACAGCATGTTCCATGATACCGTTGTTTCCGTACCCCAAGACATTCCAGTGACCGTTTAGGGGCTGCTGACGTCCCTCGGAATCCGTCGCCCGTGACAACAGAGTATAATTTCCCCTCTTCTTGACCACCCAAACATACTGCCACTGCCTCCACGCGAACGGCTCATAAGGACCGATGAATGTCGCCGGGTTCCAAGTTTTGCCGTTATCGACCGATACCTCGATGCGTTTAACATTAGCTTCGCCGGCGTAGGCCACGCCGAGCAAGGTGATTGGCCCCGCCGGGAGGCTTTCATCCTGTAGGGGCTGAGTGATGAAGGACTTGACCTTGAGGCCTGTAACGACCGTCCCTGACTGAGGATCCTCCCCTTTCTGGAATATCCGGTAGACCTCATCCATATAGAACCCCGAAAAGGGGCGATCCATCACGGTGACCTTGTTCAACCATTTGGTACAATTGGCACCGGTCCACCCTAGGGCTAATACCCGCAGAGGATATCCATGCTGCAAGGGCAAGGGTTCACCGTTCATCTCGTAAGCGAGAATGGTTGAAGACATGGCCTTTTCGACGGGAATGCTGCGAACGAATCTAATTCCGGCGGACCCAAGAGGCTTGTCCAGTCCCTCAAAGCTGACGTGTTTCGCACCCCCGTCTAGTCCCACCCGCTCCAAGAGATCTTTGAGCCAAACACCACCCCATACTGCATTTCCCACGCCGCCAGTGGTCCAGGAGTTTCCCGAGGCTTTCTCTTTGAGAAGTGAACGGCCATTACCGGAGCATTCGACGGCGTTAGCCACGATTGCCTTAGGCATGCGGACAACTTGATCGAAATTGAAACGAAGTGCCCTTTTGACTTTTCCTTCGATGATCAGCTCCCACTCAGAAAGGGGAATCGGTTCCCTCATGATTTCGCCCTGGTTTCGTGAGAAGAACATGGAATTGGCTGTGACCCAGGACCGCAGCTGTTCATTGGGGGTCTCGGCATTCAATGGCTTTTCACTCATAACACGCATTTTCTTTTTCACGATTGTTCCTTCATACGGCAGATTCCTGAAGGGGATCGCTCAAGCCCCAAGAGTTCGCAGAGCAAGAAACCTGATGCATCAGATGCCTGCCCCAATTTCCATCACACCGACAGTCGGGTCTAGCATGGTCATTTCACTCTCGGAACGGCCTGGACTCTGAGCATTACCTCGCCATATCCCAAACATTGAACGCCGACATCCGGGCACCTGACGTATCTCATAAAATGAAGACCATTCGGGTCATGTCCCTGGCTCAACCGTTCATTGATGAGTGCAACCGGTATCGTTAATTGGGAGATAAGGTAGACGCACATTTTTTTGGGGCAGAGTTTAGTGATGAAGTTACCGTCAACGTCCATGAAGAGTTTTTGGCCGACCTGGTGTCCTCCATTACAATGTTTGGCCTCGACGACCTCTGCCTCGATCGAATAGAGGGGAGCTGCTTCGGCAAGGCGCTTGACGTGCCTAATTCTGTGTCCCCCTTGGTGAAAAGCCTCAATTTCCTCTTCGCTATATCCAACCCGTTGTCCGTACTTTTTGATGACTTCGTCAGCCATAAGAAATACTCCTTTTCCCTCTGGGCGATCCAAAGGCCTCGGGCAGAAGAAATGATGCCACGAGGGGCAGTTGACGCGTGTCCTTGCTATTCCCCTCCATAACGATCAGGATTTTCGGCAAATGCTTTGGCACAATCGAAAGAACAGAAATAGTACGTCTTGTCTTCAAACGGTAGCTTTGCTGGAGCCTTATCCGGTGCGATCTGCATGCGGCAGACCGGGTCGATCACTTTGGTCTCTCCTCTCGAATGCTTCACGAGGACCTCAAAAACAGCCACCGGCTCGGTGATATTCTTGAAGTAGGTGACCCCTAGCTCGCGAAAATCAATGTCCTCTGGATTACCAGCCAAATCGACGACCTTGTCAGTGCACAGAATCTGGCGTCCCCAGGCGCGAGAGGTGACTCGTGAAGCCAAATTAAGTGCAGTCCCGAAGTACTGACCGTCTTGCTCTAACACGCTGCCCGCATGAATGCCGGCGTGTACAGTCAGAAAATAGGGTTCCTCCTCGACTTTGTCACGGAGCGCAATGGCCGTCCGGAGCACGCTCAATGCATCAGCACCCACGACGAGGACTTCATCACCGACCCGCTCCGCCAGACGTGTGTCAGGATAGAGGGCTTTCTTAACAATCTCGACGTATCGAGTCACGATTTTGGCGGCGGAGATGCTCCCATGGGCCTCTGTCAGGGCAGAGTAGCCAGACAGATCGGCAACCAGAAAAACACCCTCAAATTCCCTTGAAACAGTCATTCCACATAACCTTTACACAATTTATATGGCAACCATTCCGATTGTCCCCGGCTTGGGTTCCTATGGTTTTCGGTCTTTATCTATGTCAACGACTGCCTCGGCCACGGCCCTTTCTATTGCAGCTTTGAGGAGAGCCTCCTTAACCGCCTCGACGTGCGTGTGATGGCGAAATTTTCCGGTATCAGGCTCGGCAAAGATCACATATCGCTCTCAAAATTTCGCACTTCCCCAGAGTCTTAGAATCTTCATGAGCCCGAGGCAGATCGCCATGATGCCAGCAAAAACCAGGGCAGTCAGACCGATACTCCAATTCCACCAGAGCGGGCCGTTGACGAGAACCGTACATCCTCCGACGATGGGCAGGGCGAAGACATTCATGACCGCGATTTCAACCGGAACCGGTGTTTTGAAATCCGGATCAAGCACTCTGAGCAGCAAGAGCCCGCAGGACACGGTGCCGGTTACCGTTCCGTAGATGGCGGCTATCCTTTCCATATTATAAGACCAGATTCTCTTTCCGAGATATAAAACCACGAGTGTTGTCAAGATGCCGGTCAGGAGCGCCATGGCCAGAATTGGGAAAATGTATTTCCATACAACAAGGATTTGAATAGCAGTTACCGTGGATACGATCAGGAAGTCCACTGACCATCCCGTGATTCTTCGCTGGATTCCGGGATCGATGAGGCCCTCAACGCCAATCATTCTCATGAAAGATCTCGTCATCAGGGCGATACCAAGACCGAAGAAGAAGAAAAAGCCCCAGAACATCTTGGCTGCATCAGGAGGAAGAAATCTTCCGAAGTATTTCACAAAAGCATAGGTTAAGAAGTAGACAAGCCCTACAAGTGCCGCTTGAAAGGCAATCGTGTCGATATTTCCGGAATGCATCGTCAGGTCACCGGCTGATTTCTTTTCTCCATTTTTCGAGAGAATACCGGTCAAAAAGTCCTGAGGCAGATCTTTTGGGGCATCGGTCGAATAACCCTTTCTGATCCCCCAGTTCACGAGGGGGATCCCCACAAAGAAGGAGAAGAAAAAGCCAATTGTTGCGAAGGTCAGACCGATGGTTGCTCCATATTCAAAACCAAACCCTTCCCAGACTTTACCGACTGACAGCGCTTGGCCTGGTCCCTCATTGAAGCCGAGGGGCAGGAGGAAACCAAAGGTCGGAAAGAGACGAAGCCCAAACATCGCGAAGAAGAGGACCCCTAGATAACCGAGGATCGCTTGAAGCGGAAATGTAACCCCTTGGACCAGTGCCATCCATAGGGGTCCCTTGAGAAAATCTCTCGTGCGACCGGGATTCTCTTTTCGATTCTCACCGCGTGTCAATCCCACGGAGATGAATGAAATGTTAAAAAAATGGTAGGCGAATGTTTCGAGTTTTGAAGCGGACAAATCGACTAAGGGGGTGTGAACAAGAATCAGTCCCAGTATGCCTCCGATCAGACAGCTTGGGAAGAGAAATCTCTGGAAAAAACGGACGTTTGCTCGCAAGACAACACCGACCAAAAGGACGATGGATAAGAAGCTGAAAAGGAGAAATGGTTCGAACGAAAACGGGGGGTTCATGGGGAACCTCCGGATTCGGGTGAAGTGAGTCGTCGAGTTTCCTGAGTTTTCAAAACGAGAAGCTTGTACCCTTCTGATGTTTCACGACAATTACCAGTCTTTTGATTCGACCCTCATATCCCTTCGCTCCCTTGCT
>JABAOC010017963.1_pt1 | contig 14731 bp, 14 predicted proteins | sample 7062161 | NCBI WGS metagenome assembly JABAOC01 (sample SAMN14538625, study PRJNA623070) | marine sediment metagenome | biome: marine biome [ENVO:00000428]; feature: marine pelagic biome [ENVO:01000023]; material: deep marine sediment [ENVO:00002113] | place: India: Gulf of Khambhat ... | reverse complement strand
GCTATAGAAGATTCAGAGGAGAAAATATGGAAGATACTTTGGGATTTCACGAGAGAAGGGGCTCGATCAGGGTGAAGATGATTTACCCGGCTATCTACAACCGGTTTGACAACCAGGGAAGGGCATATGACCAAAAAATCTCCCGGTCAATGAACGTAAGTAAAGGAGGGGTGAGGTTGCAGAGCAGCTTTCTGGTTGACTCCGGAGAGGTGCTTGATATCACCATGGCACTGGGGGAGAGCTTGGTTACCTTCAAGGGGAAAGTGGTCTACATAACCCCCTCCGAAGATGAGGGCTTTGAATTAGGTATCTCCATCAGCGATATCGAGAATGAGGACAAAATAACCCTGACCCGGTTCATTGATGATCTTAGGGGATCTGGACCACGGTGGGATGCCTAAACGAGTTCTTCCTTAAACCAGGAAATGATGAGGGCGGGATACACCTAATCGAATGGTGGAAAATCGCTACTCCTAGACCTACTTAGGCGCGCTTGGCACTTACAAAACCTTGTTATTTTACATCCATATATGGTAAGAAAAAGAGGAGAAGCAAGGCCAAATCATCCCTGAGGATGGGGCGGGAAGACGCGATTCGATTGAGGGAGACGTTCAAGATTTTCCGAAAAAGGGCACCAAAACGGAGAATCGAGGTGCCAAAGGGATGAGAGAAAGGGGGTGGATTTCTGAGAGACTGGAAATGGTGAGGCCCAGGAATTGAGCAGCAAAACAGAGAAAGATAAGGAGGATTTGTTATGAGAAGAAAAGCAATAGCAGGGTTAGTTGTTCTGTCATTTTTGATGGTCCTCTCTGGCCTAACCGGGTGTGCCAAAAATGCGTACTTCGGAGTTCGGAACAAAGCTATCGGCGTACCGGAGGATTTTCAGCAAACGGAGGCAGCCATTGAGAAGGCAGAGAGGTCCCCTGGAGCCCAATATGCTCCCGAGAAGATAGCCAAGGCCCAGGAGTTGGGGAAGAAGGCGGTTGAGACCTACTGGGGCTGTCGTACCAAGGAGGCGATGGCCATGTTGGCCGAGGCCCGCAAGCTGGCTGGAGAGGCGGAGTTGGCCAAGGCGCCCCCAAAACCTGCACCAGCTCCAGTAGCTGTTGCTCCTCCTGCACCTCCTAAACCAGCGCCCGCTCCTGCTCCTGTTGTACCGACGCCGGTAGCTGTTCCTCCTGAACCGAAAAGAATCATCATTCTCAAAGGGCCGAACTTCGGCTTTAATTCGGCTGATCTCACTTCCGAAGCTCGGTCGATTTTGGAAGAGCAAGCAGCGATTTTGGATAAGGAGCCCACGGTCAGGGTGGAGATTGCGGGTCATACCGATAGCACTGGTCCAGAAGCCTATAATCAGGGACTTTCCGAGAGGAGGGCAAAAAAGGTAGAGGAGTTTCTTATTTCAAGAGGAACTTCTCCGGATCGTCTGAAGGCAGTGGGCTATGGAGAGTCCAGTCCCATCGCCGCCAATGATACGAGAGAAGGCCGGGCGACGAATCGGAGGGTTGAACTCAAGGTTTTGGAGAAGTAAGAAACCCTAACCTGGCAGAGAAGGGTCTTTTCCTTTAGGGCGAGGGATCCTTGAGCTGAATAACTTGGCTTACCCTTTTTGCCTCATCAAGATTTCACGTGAGATTGATGGCTCTGTCCTTGCTGCGGACACATAAATCAGGGCCAACCGGCCCTGATTTTTTCTTTTGTAAGCATTGCTCCATTCTGATATTATGTGCCCATGGGGTGGCCGGCAAAGAGATTTTCCTCCCTTTATCTATTTATTCCGGTCCCTCCCTTCTTTTCTCTCAAGTCATTGATTTTCGAACCGGCCGGGTCAAAAGAGTCGACGACGGTGCTATGTTTCTGCCCACCAACCGTGAAGGGATAAGGTTCATCGGGGTAAATGGTGATCGGTTAAGGTTTCAAAGGCCGATACCTTGAAATGGAGATAAATACCATGAGGAGAGAGCAACATGGCCTATGAGGAGATACCGTTTTACCTATGCAGATATAAGGGGGTGATGATGTGATCAAGGCCTATATCTTGGTCAGCCTGGTTCCCGGACTTGAGTCTAATACCATGCCTCAGATCAGCGTGCTGCCGGGAATTCGAGAGACCGATCTGGTTTTCGGCCGTTGGGATGTGGTGGTGCAAGTGGAGGCTAAAAGCATACCCGATCTCTCCCAGATGGTTATCAATCAGATTAGGGGGCTGCAAGGGGTCCAAACCACAGAGACATTGATAGGGGGGGTGATTTAGGATAGCTTTAGAAGAGGAAGAGGAAAATTTCCCCTTTGACAGAGAAGGGTGCCTGGATTCAGGAGATTCTATCCTTATTCCCCCAACCATACTGCTTTCCGTGATCGCCCTAAAATGAGGGACTCCCAATTGCTTTGAGGACCGAACGGCTCAACCAAAAGGGATTGTCCTTCACTGCAGGATGAGCGATATTCAAAAGGCTTGAGTTTGAGGCATTGATTGAGTTACTACTGGAAAGGGGATCCTCACTGATATGAGTTGAATGGCTAGGATGGAAAAGCTTGATTGAGATATGAGGGGGGATAAATCACATGGATATTCACCCTTGAGGTTTCTTGAAAGCATTGGGTATCGAAAGTGCCGAGATTCAGGTGATTAAAAGAGGTGGTGGTCCATGAAAAAAGAGGGTAGTTCTCTAAAAGGGCATGGAATCAAAATAGCGATAGGAGTTATGTTTTGCATTTTGGTTTTTTTCGCAGGAATGTTGTTCTCCATTAACAATAGACTTGTTCATTTTCAGGCAAGCATGGAAAAGAGAATTTCTGAGTTAGAGAAAAGGCAGAGTTCGATTGAGCAAAGCTTGGGTTTTCTCAAAAATATTGAGCCTGGAATTGAAGCCCTTCACAAACACGGGGAAGCTCTCAAGGAGAAAATGAAGGTCATCCAGGAGGCTTTAGGTAAATTTGTCGATGAACTTTCAGGGTCATTCAGCCCTGAACAGAAGGAAGAAGTGAAGAAAGCCCTTGATAAATTCTCTCGCCTGTGGGAGGCACTTGGTGAGTTCGTGGAGGAGCTAAAGGTTGAGAATCAAGAGACAAAACAGGAACAAGGCGAGGGCGGGAAAGGGGCAAACCAATGATTTCGCAGCACACGTTTTGCTTTGATCATAGTCTGTCTGGCGCTATCATTGGTTTGAAAGAGGGAGGGGTGGAATCCGACTGTAGTCTATCCTTTTTCTCATAAGAAAAGTGTAGGTGCTCTTCAGTTTGAGTTAGAATTTATGTAGATACGGAGACGATCGAATTAATTCCCCGGAAAATGGAGTTCGAAAATTCACTATCCTCTGCAAGGGAGGGAAGACACTATGAAAATGCATAAACTCCTCGCTGTTCTTGTCATAATGGGTCTTTTGATCATCCAACCTCCTTCTGCCTCCGGTCAGTTCAAAGATATGCTCAAGGGCATCGGGAAGGCTTTACGGGGTGGAGAGCTTTCCGAGAGCAAGATCATCCAGGGACTCAAGGAGGCGCTCCAGATCGGCACGGGCAAAGCCGTTCAGAATGTCTCCCAAATAGACGGGTATTACAAGAACCCTAAGATCCGCATTCCGCTCCCAGAGGATGTACAAAAGGTTGAGAAGATCCTTAGGGCTGTGGGATATGGCCCCAAGGTGGATGCCTTCGAGCTGAGCATGAACCGGGCGGCAGAACGTGCAGCTCCTGAGGCCAAGTCCTTATTCATAGGCTCGATCAAGCAGATGACCTTTTCGGATGCAAAGAAGATTCTTCAGGGCCGGGACAACGAGGCTACCCTCTATTTCGAGGACAAAACCCGCGGTCGACTCAATGAGCTCTTCAAGCCGATCGTCCATACGGCCATGTCCGAGGTAGGCGTCACCCGTTGGTACCAGGAACTCGATGCTAAGGTTCGCAGTATTCCCTTTGCAGAGAGGATGAGCTTTGACCTGGATGGATATGTGACAAATAAAGGGCTGGACGGTCTTTTTTTCATGGTGGCGGAGGAAGAGCGAAAGATCCGCCGGAACCCCGCGGCACGGGTTACCGATCTCCTCAAGGAGGTCTTTGGCGGCAAATCGCGCGGAAAGTAGGATCCTCCCTTTGTTAGATTCCTAGGGTTTCAGATCGATATCTCCCAGAGTACCGTATATCCAGATCAACCTCTTTGAGCGTCGGCCGGATACCTCTTAGTTGGCATAGAGCCCCCAGTTTTAATAGAAGCTGAGAGTTCACGTTTTCGCTGGTGACCATGCTCATTGCAGTTGGAATGATACGGGCTCGTGAGTTGTCCGTCTTCTTCTGGAATGTTCCTGTATGAACACAACCAAGGCGAATCCTTGATTGAGGCGAGAGATGGGGAGGCAGGGCCGATTGAAACCACTTCCCGAGGATTGGGATAGGGCCCTCGCGGTAGTGGCCCACCCGGACGACCTGGAGTACGGCGCGGCAAGCGCTATAGCACGTTGGACTTCCCAAGGGAAACAGATAAGCTATATCCTCGTGACGCGGGGGGAGGCGGGGATCGATTCGATGCCTCCCCAGGGAGCTGGCCCCCTCCGGGAGGAAGAGGAGAGAAGAAGTGCCCGTTTGGTGGGGGTTGAGGCTGTGAAGTTCCTCGACTATACGGATGGAATCGTTGAATACGGGCTCCCCCTTCGGCGGGACATAACCCGTGCGATTCGGCGACACAGCCCGGATATCCTCATTACGTTGAACTATCACCTCACGTGGAATGGCGCCGTGCTCAATATGGCGGACCACCGATGGGTTGGACTGGCTGTTTTGGATGCTGCTCGGGACGCGGGCAACCGCTGGATTTTCCCGGAATTGCTTGAAGAGGGGCTAGAACCGTGGAACAAGGTGAGGATGGTTTGTCTCAGCGGGTCGCCCCGGCCAACCCACGCGGTCGATGTGACATCTTTTCTGGAAAGAGGAATCGACTCCCTTAAGCAGCACCGTGTGTACCTGGAAAATCTGTCGGGCGTTTTCAACCCCGAGGCATTTCTCCGTCGAATGGCCGCTGAGACTGGGAAACGTTTCGGGTGTCGTTTCGCCGTGAGTTTTGAGGTCATAAAGATTTAGTGAAATTTTGTCGATCCCTCGCTGCGCGTCGCCTTCATGGCGACTTGGAACTTTATGGTAAGTATTAACAGCGAGGGAATGAAGAGATTGCCCAGAGATCCAAACGTAAAAATCCAGAACGTATTGAGAAATTCATTTATCTCTCTGTAGCCTCCACGAAAAGTATCCTGCTACATCATTACTGGAGGGCGACATGAAAATTACCCAAGTAGAAGTTATTTGTCTCAATCTGCCAGAGAAAAAGGATATAGCGGATAGTTCTCAGGATGCCGTGATTGTTAAGGTTCACACTGATGAGGGGATTGTTGGGATTGGTGAAATTGACTCTCACCCTGCAATAGTACAAACGATTGTCAAGGCATCAATGTCTCACCGTGATTCACGAGGGGTAGGGGAGCTTTTAGTTGGCGAGGATCCCTTCGATAGGGAGAGGTTGTGGCAGAAAGTATACAAAAAGACTACCCATTATGGACGAAGGGGAGTTGCGATTCAGGTCATGGGAGGCATTGATATTGCCCTTTGGGATATTATCGGTAAAGCCTGTAATAAGCCAATCCACAAGTTATTAGGAGGGTGTTTCAGAAACAAACTAGAAGCGTACGCAAGTGCCCTTTTCCCGGAGGATCCACGAGAAATCGTGAAAATGATGGTAAGTTTTGTAGAAAAAGGGTTCAGGGGGGTAAAATTTGGATGGGGGGCCTTTGGCCGAGAAGCAGGCAAGGATATTGAGCTCGTTAAAGCTGCGAGAGAGGGGGTAGGGGAGGAGATAAAATTATTGGTGGATGCAGGGGAACAATGGGATGCTTCCACCGCCATTGAAAGGGCGAGAAGACTGGAAGAATACAACCCATTTTTTCTGGAGGATCCCCTGTCTCCTGATGATATCGATGGTTATGCTAAGCTAACGAGGGCTACAGCTCTGAGGATTGCTGCAGGAGAGGCAGAAACGACAAGGTTCCCTTTTAGGGATTTGATGGAAAGAGGAAATGTTGATGTCATTCAACCAGATGTGACGAGGGTGGGGGGAATTTCAGAGGCCCAAAAAATAGCCTGGATGGCCTTTGATCGAGGGGTCATGTTTGTACCTCACGCTTGGAGTACGGATATTCTCGTCGCTGCTACCCTTCAGTTACTTGCAGCTATTCCCCAAGAGTCGCTCTTGGAATTCTGCGTCTCCAGTTCACCTCTAAAAAGGGATTTACTTCTTGAGCCGTTTAGCATAGACAGAGAGGGGTTCGTGAGAGTCCCGGAGAAGCCCGGACTCGGGATCGAGTTAAATGAGGAGATACTTGAGAAGTTTTCAAATGAGTAATACGCCTTTCCGGTTAATCGACGTCAAATTGCCTTCGGCAATTTCCTGTATCTACAAGACGAAAAATGAAGGCACTGATGGAGCAGCTACGGGGGAGCTAAATAAAGGGAGATGTGTTAATGCCTTGGGTGAAAGAGTTTGGAAGGAGGTTAAGGAAAAAAGCAAGGGAATTTTTGAAAGGAGGCTGGGGGCATGAAAAAGGGGAAGGGTATTAGCAGGGAAACCCTTCGGGGTATATCCGAGGAGTTGACCGAGGTGAAGGTGGATGAAGGGGAATGGGAAGAGATGCTCATCCGCGTAGGCGATTTTCTGAAAGGCGTAAAGGCCCTTGACGAAATGGACTTGCACGATGTGTCACCGGCTTTTTCCTACACCCCGGGAGGAAGGCAAAATGCGGGGTATTGATCTAGAGTCCTTTACCATCCATGGATTGTCAGAGCTAGTAAGCAAGAGGGAGGTCTCGCCAGTAGAGATCATCAAGGCTACTGTCAGGCGAATCGAGCAATACGATGGGGAGTTGAAGGCATTCATCACTGTCCTATCGGATGAGGCCTTGGAGTGTGCGAAAGATGCAGAAGCATCAATCCTCAGAGGAGGCTACATCGGGCCCCTTCACGGAATTCCCATTGGACTCAAAGACATCATCCACACCAGGGGAGTCCGCACTACGTGTGGATCAAAGATCCACGCCGATTTCGTTCCACGGGAGGATGCCACGGTGGTGACTCGATTGCAAGAGGCGGGAGCGATCATCGTTGGAAAACTGAACTGCCATGAATTCGCCTTTGGCGCGACATCCGTCAACCCCCACTATGGGACGCCCAAAAATCCCTGGAATCCCCGATGTATCCCCGGGGGTTCCAGCGGAGGATCCGCAGTGGCCGTGGCGGCATCCCTCTGTTTGGGTGCACTGGGCACCGATACGGGTGGGTCAATCCGAATTCCCTCATCCCTCTGCGGCACCGTTGGGCTCAAGCCCACCTATGGACGGGTGAGCACCTCTGGAGTCTATCCCTTAAGCTGGTCCCTGGATCATGTTGGGCCCATGACCAAAACCGTAAAAGATGCTGCTATTATCCTGCAGTCGCTCGCCGGTCATGACCCAAAGGATACCAACTCGAGCTCCCACCCGGTACCCGACTACCTTTCCATACGGGAGGATGTGAGGGGTCTTCGAGCAGGAGTTTCATCGGAATTCTACTTCGAAAACTGCGATCCCGAGGTTCGGGATGGCGTTATGAAAGGGCTGGAGGCCCTTAAGGAGGTTGGCGTCCTTATTCAGGAGGTATCCATTCCACATTTGAGGCATGCGACGACGGCAGGGCTTGTGATCCTCCTGGCAGAGGCGGCCTCACAACACGAGGCCTATCTCAAGGGGAGCGAAAGCGAGGATTACGGGAGAGATGTCCGGGGACTTTTGAAAAGCGGGACTTTCGTCACGGCGACCCAATACATAAAGGCTCAAAGGGTTCGGTCCGTTATGCGTGAGGAGTTTCTCAAGGCTTTCGAGCTGGTTGACGTTCTCATTACACCGGGTCTTCCCCTCGTTGCTCCCGAAATGGAGCAGGATACGGTTACGCTGTCGGGAAAGAGAGAGACGGTTCGGTCGGCCCTCACCCGCCTGATGCGACCGTACAATCTGACGGGGATACCGGCCATTGTTCTCCCCTGTGGGTTTTCCAAGTCAGGGCTTCCCGTGGGCCTCCAGATCGCGGGGAGGCCCTTTGAAGAGACTACCATCTTGGCCGTGGCTCAAGCATACGAAAGACGAACCCCTTGGCATGAGAAGCGCCCAGCCATCGAGGTCCCTGAGGGTTCCGCCTAGCCACTCAAGGTGAAAAATCAGTCAAGAAAGATCTCCATGCTCTATAGCCCGTCATTCATCACCATGGCCTTCGCCAATCTGTTTACCGTATCAAGTTTTGGGACCTTTTTCCTCTTTCCCCTTTTCATTACGAGCCATGGAGGCTCCAAGTCAGACATTGGAGTTATTATGGGCGTCTTCGCCCTCTCCTCCGTTCTCTGTCGTCCCTGGATCTCCGCCATGATCGATCGGATCGGCCGGAAAAGGAGCTACACCATTGGATGCATGATTATGGCCATCCTTCCACTCCTCTACCTCCTCTTTGGAGGGGAATTGTCCCACTTCTATCTTCGCCTCATTCTCGTTCGGATTTTCCATGGTGTAGGATTAGCCATCTGTTTTACCGCCGCATTCACGTACATCGCTGATATCGTCCCTGAGGGCCGCTTAAATGAAGGGTTCGGTATGTTCGGAATCACGGGACTCATGGGACTGGCCATCGGACCCATCATCGGTGAGATGATAATCCGAGCATTTGGCTTTCCCATCTTCTTTCTTGCCGCCACAGGAATGGCATCCGTTGGACTGTTGCTTGCTCTCACCCTTCCGGAATCTTTTACGTTTGTCTCCCATGAGTCAACCCAATCCTTCTTCTCAGTCCTCAAAGAGAGAAGGCCTCTGACCGTAGCCGTGCTCGCACTTCTGTTTGGGTTCGGTTTGTCAGCCTCTGGCAGCTTTATCTCTCCCTTTGCCAGGGAACAGGATCTTGCCTTCATCTCCCTTTACTACATCACCTATTCTCTCGCGGCAATTCTAACGAGGCTTTTCGGCGGTAGGCTTGCGGACAGGATTGGAGAAGATCGGGTTATCCCCTATGCCCAAATCCTCACCGGGGGAGGCCTTCTGACCCTGATTCTCTTAGGGGGAAATGCGATTCTTGCCCTTTCGGGTTTTCTTTCGGGCTGTGGACATGGATTACTCTTCCCATGCCTAAACGCCCTGGCCATTCGCGACCAGCCAATCAATATCCGCGGAAAGATCACCGGTGTCTTCACGGGCGGGATCGATACCGGGGCCTTTGTCGGTTCCATTATGCTGGGCTACATCGGGGAGTGGGCGGGTTTTCGCGCACTCTTCTTCGCTGCAGGCCTTGCACTCCTCGCAGGGCTCGGGGTTTACAAGTTTCACACGATGGATAATACGTGATGGATTGCTGGAAAGCGGACAGCTGCTCTCCATGGGAAGTCTACAACTCTTGACGAAGGTTTTGATATGGTTTTCCTCTCTTCCCTTTTATCGATGAGAGAGAGGATTATCAGCGGTGGCAACTGACTCCGTCTATATCTGAAAGGAGGACTGTCAGTATGGCTGTTTTCATAACGGGTGGTCATGGTCACATAGCATCGTGGACGGCCTATTTATTGGCCAAGGAAGGGGAAAAGGTAGTAATTTATGACACACAACCAAGAGCTCCGGATTATCTTACCCCGGTTTCGGAGAATATCACGTTTATCGAGGGGGATGTGATGGATTTCCCTCGTTTAACCGGGATTTTTCGGAAGCATAAGGATCAAATAGACGGAATAATACATACAGTAGCCCTCATGGGGGAATTCGTGCCGGCAAACCCTCATCGTAATGTGAAGTTAAATATCGGCGGGTTTCTCAATATGCTCGAGCTCGCAAGGATTTTCCATATTAAAAAGGTACTCTACACCAGCACGGGTGCTGTCTACGGAGCCGTAGAGGGGACAGTTTCAGAGGATAAACATCCTCCAAACCCCGCCGATTTATATGGCGCAACCAAGGTTTCATGCGAGTATCTGGGTAGCCAATATGAAAACCATTTCGGCCTTGATTTCAGGATATGCCGCGTTTACTTCGTCTATGGACCGGGTAAATTCCCTTCTCGGTTTATTAAGCTCTATACGGTGGGGTTTGGGGCGTTGGAGGGCTTAAAAGGGTTGAGATTGGAAACGGGGGCTGATCAGAAACTCGATTTTACCTATGTGGAAGATGTGGCCAGAGGTGTGGTACTGCTGTACAAGGCAACGGATTTGAAACACAAAATCTTCAACATCGCCACAGGTGTGGGCAGTAGCGTGGGTAAAGTCGCTGAATTGGCTCAAAAGTACACGCATTTCCCGGTTGAAGTAGAAATCGGTCCCGGCAAGCTTATGCCGAGGTGCGAGGCACTGGATATCAGGAGGGCCGCGGAAGAACTTGGATACCGGCCACATTTCAGTTTGGAGCAGGGAATCAAGCTCTACGCGGACTGGTTGGCTGAGATGTTGAAAAAGGAATAGCTCCATCTTTTCCAGGATAAAGCATTTGATTGTCGATGAAATGGCGGTCGTTCTGAAATCAATTTTATGTTTAAAGGCAGGTGATTGTGGCTTGCCTTTTTTACTGCAGTGGTTAGGTCACGATGAATGAAACCAAATAATGACCCAGAAGGGCGATATTTCAAGCACAAAGGAATCGATGCAAAACTCGTTCTGTTTGTTCTTCCTTGTATGCAATGTTCCCGTTTGATATCATAGATTCATGTCTTGCCGGCATCCCGGAGATTCCGGCGAGCCTCCATGAGATGTTGAGGTCATTGGAGTGGCGATGGCCAAGACGAGTCGATCGAAAACCGTAGGAGTCCTTACCGGCGGTGGAGACGTGCCAGGCCTCAATCCCTGCATCAAGACCATTGTCTACCGTGGGGTTGAGGAAGGGATACGCGTCCTCGGGATCAAGAGAGGATGGGCAGGGCTTCTCAACTACAATCCGGATGATCCGAAAAGCTTCGATGCCAATCTCACTTGGCTGGACAAGCAGATGGTCCGGACCATCGATCGTACGGGAGGGACCTATCTACACACCTCCAGGACCAACCCGGGAGCTGTAAGGCCCAAAGACCTCCCGGAGTTTCTGAGGGATCGGGTTGCCCCCGGTACGGATAAACCCGATTTGACAGAGCATATCCTGAAAAACCTCTCCAGTCTGGGGGTGGATATGCTTCTTCCCATTGGAGGGGACGATACTCTCAGCTTTGCCGAGAGATTACATCGAGAAGGTTTTCCCGTTATCGCCATACCCAAGACCATGGACAATGACGTCTTCGGCACCGACTATTGCATCGGTTTTTCAACGGCCGTCACCCGGAGCGTGAACTCCATCCATGCGCTCAGGACTTCCATCGGTTCCCACGAGCGAATTGCCGTGATCGAGCTCTTTGGCCGCGAAAGCGGAGAGACCTGCCTGGTCTCGGCTTACCTGGCAGGGGTGGATCGGGCTATTATCTCGGAGGTCCCCTTCGACCCAAAGAAGCTCGCCGGCCTGGTCATGGAGGATAAGAAGGCTAACCCTGCAAACTACGCAATCGTCACCATCTCCGAGGGGGCCAAGATGATCGGGGGCACCGTGGTCCAACGCGGGGAGCCCGATGCGTATGGTCATCGAAAGCTCGGGGGGATCGGCATAGAAACCGGAGAGGCCCTGAAGAAGATCACGGGGGAGGATATCATCTTCCAGCAGCTCTCCTATCTCATGCGAAGCGGTATCCCCGATTCCCTCGATCTGATGGTTGCCGTCAATTTTGCCAACATGGCCATGAGTCTTACCCTGAAGCGAATCAGGGGCCGCATGATTGCCTTAAGCCAGGGAATTTACACGGATATTCCCATCAGCACCGTCACATCGGGCCGGAAAAGGGTCGATGTGGAGGAGCTCTACGATGTCGATCAGTACCGTCCCAAGATCCGCGACGTCATGGGAAAGCCCATGTTTCTCTATTGAAAGGGGATGCAAACGGTGCAGGGCAAAATGGAAATGAACGGAACTGATTAGGCGGCTTGATTCCGGGAACTACAACCTCATCCCAGTTCTCACAGTCATTATTCCCTATTCTTAACGACGACAATGGTTACATCATCTTCGAATTCTTTGTCTTTTCCCTTGTGCCTCTGTACTTTTTCCATGACGGCATCAAGGACTTGCTGCGAACTCCGTTGCCTCTTTATTTGGTCCATGAACTTCTTCTGATTTTTCAATCGCTCGAATGGTTCATTTCTGTCATTGAAACACTCAATTAAACCGTCCGTTTGAATAATCAAGAAGTCGTCTTTTCCAAAAGCTACACTGGTTTCCGATATCTGACACTCACCATCTTCGGACATTCCGAGAGGAATGCCCGTGAGTGAGATAAGCTTCCCCTCTCCCTTCTTGGCGTCATAGTAGATCGGGGGTACACCACCGGCGGAGGCGATGGTAAACGTGGATCTCTCAAAATCATAAATCGCATATAGAGCGGTGAGGAAAATATCATGTTCCGATACGCTGAATGACCTCTCATTCATTATTCTCAGAATCGCCGCGGGGCTCAGGGATGCTTTCTTATGTTCATCAAAGAGCGTCTTTACCTGGATGGTCGCCAGTCCCGGCATAACGCCGTGTCCCACCACATCAGTAACCATAATCCCCAGGTGCTGGTCATCAATCTTATCGATGATGAGAAAATCTCCCGAAACCTGGCTGCACGGCTTAAATAAGAAGGCAATGTCAATTCGTTTATCCGATTCCGTAATGTTCTTATCAGGGAGCAGGGTCTGCTGGAAATGACCGGCCAGGGACAATTCATCATTCATTATTCTGTTCTGTTCCTCTATCTGTTTCCGGGCGGCGGAGAGTTCATCCCTGAATGACTGATCTACGTATAAGCCACATTCGAAGTCTCTAAAATGCTCGATTATGGCCTTCGCCTGTTCTTTGTTCAGGACCGAACCGTGCTGAGGAGCTATTGTCTCTATATCGTAGCGCTCAAACTTAGTCATGGCATAGAGGAGTAATTCCTTTGCAGGCATGTATTCTTTATGAAACGATGTAATTTCCTCAAAGTAGTTTTCGCCCGCATAAAGATCCCAATTATCGACCATCCCCCCAAAAATGTCACCGGAAAAGAGCATCTTATCCTTGTTGAAATAGGTTGCTATGGCACCTGGTGCATGGAGATACGGGGTGTGTATGAATTTCAAGGCGGAGCCATCTCCGAGTACTAATGTTTCCCCCGGGAGTTCATCCGGATATTCAAATGTAAGCTTTTCCCCATAATGGCGAATGAGGGCGGAAGTTCTCTTATGGGTGATGATCTCACACGTTTCGTTGCCGCGGGATCGCATGGTATCCATTAACATGGAGATATTGCCGGCCACATCGGGGTCCTGGTGCTGCACGATAATGTGGGTGATATCCTTTAAGTCAACCAGTTCTGAAACTTTACCGATGAAATTTTCGAAGTACAGTACAGAACCGGGATCGATAATGATTCCCTTTCCGTGGATCAGGATTAGATATGAGTTGCACTGAAACTTATCCCTGGGGTCATACGTCCCCACCCAATAAACGTGTTCGGAGATTCTCACGGCCTTATCATAGTCCGGGGTTTTCATTTTCAGCTCTCTGAGTCCTCCCTCAATGACGAGGAGTCAATGTTCAGATCTGCCCCACCATCCCATCAACATTTTTCCTTAAGATCACATCTAAATCCGCACCACACAGCAAATCTGAACCCCTGTTCACCATAACAATAAATTTTACCATGGAAAAAAAAACAAGTCCAAACGGGGCCGCCCAATTCAGAGGAGCCTTGAGTTAAAAGATGGGGCAAAGAGTGCGGAGGTGAATCAGCGAAAGCGCTCGTTTTAACTCCTTAAAAGGAGTATGAGAAAATTGGGTGCAATTCAGCGTTCCACTCCTCGATGCTTCCCTCAGTTTTGATAGCGGGAATTAGGACCCTCAGTTTTTTCTATAGACTTGTGTGGTTTTTTCCCTCCGAGTCACGCACGGGGTTGAATTTTCCCGGGACCTCTGTGCTATCTTAATGTAAATGGGGTACATTCCAAAAGTAAGGACACGGGATTTGGTCGCAGTTGATTTCCTTCCGGAATGGATCGTCTTGATGGCCGTAGGGAAAATGAAGGAAGGAGCGTATTAATGAAGACTGAGGCGAACGTAGTGAACAGCAAGCGCAAAAAGCTGGAGACACTCTTTCATAAGCACGGTTACAGGGATTTCAAATGGATTGAGCCCGAAAAAATCGTCGTCTCCCAGTGGGTTCGGATGAAATGCATGTACGGCTGTGGGGAATATGGCCAGACAGCATCCTGTCCCCCGAATGTCCCTTCTGTTTCTGAGTGCGAGAGATTCTTCCGTGAATACAGGGAAGCGGCGATCTTTCACTTCGAAAAGAAGGTGGAGAAGCCCGAAGACCGCCATGCGTGGACGAAGAAGGTCAATGCAAAACTTTCAAAACTAGAGCGAGAGCTCTTCCTTTCCGGTTATGAGAGGGTTTTTCTCTTGTTCATGGACAGCTGTAGCATATGTGGTGAGTGCACTGGACTGCGAGAGGAGTGCAAGGAACCGAAATTAGCGCGCCCCTCTCCTGAGGCAATGGCCATAGACGTCTTTGCTACTGTCAGACAGTTTGGTTATCCCATCGAGGTTCTTTCAGATTATTCGCAGAAGATGAACCGTTATGCCTTCTTGATGATCGAGTA